>Ga0307438_1002453_pt1 | contig 10790 bp, 8 predicted proteins | sample SalMarWE160110MG_FD_202144 | JGI IMG/M metagenome (GOLD analysis project Ga0307438, IMG submission 202144) | Salt marsh sediment microbial communities from the Plum Island Ecosystem LTER, Massachusetts, United States - WE1603-110 | ecosystem: Environmental > Aquatic > Marine > Intertidal zone >...
CGTTGCTATTATTTGTACCGTAAAAGTAGAACCGAGAGCTGCTCCGGAGAGGACTATAAGCGCGGTTGAAAGTTTAATAAGAGAGGATTCAAGGAGCCCCAGCAGCATTAGTCCAGTTAATGTACTTGATTCAAGAAGTACGGCAAGAACTATCCCCGAAAAATAAGCAAGAATTGGATTTTTTGTCGTCCGCCATAGCATCTGCCTTATTTTTTCCCCGCTCAATCTGGAAAAGCCTTTATTTGTGTGGTCAAGACCCATCAATATGAGGACAGTCCCGATTATAACCGAGAGTAATAATTTAATGAGTTGTTGTTTTGGGATAACTTTGGGCGTGATTTCTAAAGATTCTCCATTTACTTTTGCTTCTACCCATCCATCCTCTTCCGGTATAAACTCGGCGCTGGCAAATCCGGCATTATCCGTTTTAACCGAATCATGAGAGATTTTACCGTTATAAGCGACGAATTTAATCCACTTATCCGCTAGAGGTTTTCCTCCTTCTGTAGCCTGTACAGCGATGTTTAGCGTTTTTCCGGATAGAATACAACAATTATTTCCTGAGATGTCTTTTCCAAAAGGGTCTCTGGCAAGATTTAATGAAAGGGATAGAAGGATGAGAATCATTTTAGCTCAAAATATATTGTTACGATTCCACTCTGGATTGTTTGTTTAACGTTGGGAGCTAAAGGTTGGAAACGCCATTCTCTCACCGCTTCCATTGCACTGTTATCAAAAGATATACCTCCCGTTTTTACAACCCTGACAGTTTTTACTGTCCCGTCGGGATTGGCTTCAATTTCTAATTTTACCTGAGTATTCTCGTTTTCGTTCTCAGGATAAAATGGTTTTTTAAAATGTATTATTTTTCTTTTCGAAAGTTCTCCGGCTAATCTGTAACCTTCTCGTTCTCCACTCTCTGTTTCGCCTCCTTCGTAAGGCGGTTTCTCAAGAGGGGATAGGCTTTTCTTTGTTCTTCCAGTTGTGACGGGCACATCGCCTGAGGGAGAAAAAATGTCTTCAGTTCCTCCTATTTTTGAGAGAGCTCCCATCTCTTCGATATCTTCTATTGTTTGAAAGCCAAGAGTGACAAATTCTTCCGCAGGGTATTTCAGATTAACGGAAACGAAAAAAAAGATTAGAATAAGTACAATGTATATAATTGTCGTTGATATAAGAGAAACAATATTTTTATTCACTCTATTCCGGGTGTGGTAGCTATGACAAATTTACTTGCTCCACTTTTTTTAACCATTTCCATTACTTTAACGGTCATATCGATGGTAACATCGCGGTCGGCTTTTATCAGTATAACTTTATCGCTGGCTTCTTTTAGTAGATAGGGAAAACGTGAAAGTTCAACAGGTTTATCTTCAAGGTAAACGGCTCCACTTTTGGTTATTGTTATTGTTATTTTCTCCTGTGTTATTGCTTCCTTTGTGGCAGTTCGAGGCAGGTGAACCTTAATTCCGGGCTGTACGAGATATGTAGAGGTTAGCAGAAAGAAAATTAAAAGAAGCAGTACTATATCTGCCATAGAGATGACAGGAAATGTGATTTTTCTTTTGAATTTTGATTCCATAGGCATCTCAATCACTCGATATATGTTGCTATTTCGGAAGTTACCCTGTTGATGTCCCTAATTATACTATTCATTCTATCGGAAAGAGCATTGTATATCAGAAGAAAAATAATGCCGACTGCAAGGCCGGCAGCGGTGGTAACGAGGGCTTCCCATATTCCGCCTGCAAGCCGTGATGGATTAACTCCTCCACCCAGCACTTCGATTTGCATAAAAGCTTTTATCATGCCTAAAACTGTACCAAAGAAACCAAGCATTGGAGCTATTGAGCCTATGGATGCAACAACCCCTAAGCCGCTTTCCAGTTTTTTTAATTCAGAGGCGGCGTGTGCATTCATAGCTTCTTTTTTTCCTGAAATTATGCCCTGGGTCATTACTCTTGTTGCAGGTGTATCATAGTTTTTGATTTCTTTAAGAGCATCCTCGGCGCTTCTCTCTTTTAACCAGGCAGAGACTCTTTTCAGTAAATCTTCTATCGGACTCTGACTTCTCTTGTAATATATAAACCTTTCTATAGCAAAATAGATTCCTATAAACAAAGCAATTGCTATAGCAACCATTGTCCATCCGCCTTTTGCGAGAATCGACATTAAACTCATTTGCCCTCCTTTATATAATTAAAAATAAAATTTAAGACACAAAAATTTATTCTCTGCATAGCTTTTTATATTTTATGTAATAGGGCTTGTAAAGTCAAGGAGGAATAGTTAAAGGATTAGTAGGAAAGCCTGAAGCTAAGCAAAGATTAAGGATTAGTTGCAAAGCTAAGAAGAAAAGCAGGGATTAAGAAAAAACACTTACCACTTAATCCATAATTCCTAAACCGCTGGCTTGCACTACTTCTAATCCTGATTGCTATTTGTGCGAATTATTTCGATTTCGGTAAGGCATTCCTATCTATAATTGTATATGTTTCGCCGGCTTCAGTGGACAGGTCGTACAAAAAAGTTGGTTCAAGATCTACAGGGTTTAATATAGAAGAATTAACTATTATCGGGTCTTTTATTTCAGCCGTGGCAAAAAAAGGATTCGGATTAGTTCCCGAAGCCGAATCCAATAAAGTCCCATCAATCAAAGCTACATCGTTAGGAACACGAATGCGACAATTTCCGCCAAGATTCGATGTAATTACTATTTCTTTAACTGCGCCGTCTTCCCAATTAAAATCAACCTCGAAACCGCCATAAGCTCGCAATCCGCTTACCTCTCCGGTTACCCATTCGTCGGGCAAAGCTGGCAGAAAATGGATAGCTCCGTCGTGGCTTTGAAGAAGCATTTCCGTTATTCCGGAAGTACATCCAAAATTTCCGTCAATCTGGAATGGCGGGTGTGAATCGAAAAAGTTTGGGAATGTACCACCCATTGTAGGATTTCCCGGGTCAACCAAAGTAAGTTGGTCGGTAATTAGTTTTAGTGCGTGATTGCCATCTTGCAAGCGTGCCCATAAGTTCACTTTCCACCCCATAGACCAACCTGTAGAAACATCGCCCCTGTATATAAGCGAAGTACGCGCTGCATCGAACAATTGGGGTGAGGTATAAGGTGAAATCTGGTTGCTGGGGCATAACCCATATAAGTGCGAAACATGACGATGCTGGTCGGTCGGACTATCCCAGTCTTCCATCCATTCCTGCAATTGCCCTAATCTTCCGATCTGCATTGGAGGCAGGCGGTCAAGTATATTTTTGAAATCAACCATTAAAACGCTGTCAATATCCAATAAATTTGCGGCTTTTATGGTTTTGGTGAACAAATCGAAAAGTAACTGATTATCCATTGTAGCTCCGGCACAAATGGAGGGACTATGAACTGGAGGACTATTTTCAGGTGAAATTGAGGGACTTACAACCAACCAATTATTTTCGGGTTCCTCAATCAGAAAATCCTGATAAAATTCGCATGCCGATTTTAACACCGGATAAACAGATGCAAGATATTCCAGATCGCCGCTGTATAAATACTTTTCCCACAGGTGTTGAGAGAGCCATGCGCCGCCCATTGGCCACATTCCCCAATAGGCACCATCCACCACACCGCAAATTCGCCATAAATCGGTGTTGTGATGTGTAACCCATCCATCACAGCCATACATGGTTTGGGCAGTTTGCTGACCTGTTTCCGATAGTTCCTTAAGCATTTGAACAAGCGGCTCGTGCATTTCTGCAAGATTACATTTCTCTGCCGGCCAGTAGTTCATTTCCGTGTTAATGTTTATAGTGTATTTGCTATCCCAGGGCGGATAAACCTGGTCGTTCCACAAGCCCTGTAATGTAGCGGGTTGCCCGCCCGGTTGTGAGCAAGATATGAGCAAATAACGCCCAAATTGGTAATACATTGTAACCAGTTCTTTGTCTTTTGTTTCTGAAAAGTTTTCAATCCGTTCATCGGTCGGGACGTCCGAAAATAATGAGGTTCCTCCTAAATTGAGGCTTACACGGTTAAAATAATTCTGATAAGCAGACAAATGACTGTTTAACAGCTCTGTATATGATTTTGTCTCAGCCGCCGAAAGATAATTTATGCATTTTTCAGTTTCGTTGGCGGTTAAGGTTTCATAATCCGTGAAATTGGTAGCTACCGAAACCAAAATTACTACTTCGTCAGCATTGCTTACGTTTATTCTAATGGAAGCACTGTCAGTGGAACCACCAGTATTTAAAACTTTTAAACGTGCATCAAATCTCACTTGTCCTGTTACCCTTTCGTGGGTACTCGAAAGCCCGGTCATTTCCAAGGTATTCGAGTCCACAGCCCGTACTGTTTCTTTTAAGGGGCCATTCATATTGGCCGAAAATGTTAATTTTCCCGGCTCGCTCGCAGTTAACCTTATCACTATAACCTGATCAGGTTGCGAAGCGAAAACTTCACGTTTGTATGTAACATCATCCACCTTATAAGTAGTTGTAGCAACAGCTGTCTCCAGATCCAGTTCACGGTAATAGTCCGTATAGTTGCTATGGTCCGTAAAAGGCAAAAACAGGTTTCCAATAGGTTGGAACATAGAGCCGTGTAATTGCTCTGCCGTCATATTTTCATTTATTATTGTTTCCGCCTCGCTATATTGTCCGTCAAATATTAGCTGGCGTACCTCGGATAATGCGTTCAATGCATTTGTATTATCATTGCGCGAAGGGCCGCCCGACCAGAAAGTAATTTCATTAAGTTGGATTTTTTCCCTGACAGGGTCCCCATGAACCATCCCTCCCAAGCGTCCATTTCCAACGGGGAGTGCTTCGTTCCAAACACTTGCAGGGTTGTTATACCACATTTTTAGTTCTACGTCTTGTTGTGCATTAGCGTACTGTAAGGATAGAAAAAAACACAACAATAATGTGAAATTTATTAATTGTTTCGTTTTCATATAATTCTCTTTTTTCGCCAAACATTTATATTTTATGTAATAGGTCTTGTGAAGTCAAGGAGGAATAAATCTGTTGGTCTGTGGGTCTGTTAGTCCGTTGGTCTGTTTTTTTACACACCAACACACCCACGCACTAACACACCAACAAATTTTAATACGTATTTTTTCCGTACTATTACTTGACACCTTGAAATTTTTTTATATACTTGTATATTGATTTATGGGATTTGTAGTTGCGATCGATGGGACATCCGGTTCAGGCAAGACGACAACAGCCCGAAAAGTTGCAGAACGACTGGGTTGGTTATATCTTGATACCGGAGCGACCTATAGAGCAGTGGCTTATTTTGTTTTACAGCGGGGTATAGATCCCAATGATGAAGAAAAGATTATCCAGATTTTAGATGAATTGAATGTAGAGATTGAAAAAGTTGATGATGAGCAAAGAACAATAGTTAATGGTGAAGACGTAAGTGATGAGTTGCGCACAGAACAAGTTAGTAAGGCTGTGACTCCTGTTTCTAAGATAAAAGAAGTGAGAAAATATCTGGTTGGAATTCAGAGAAAAATAGTGGATGATAAAAACGCAATAGTTGAAGGCAGAGATATAGGAACTGTGGTTTTTCTTGATGCAAATTTAAAATTTTATATGGACGCAGATATAAGTATTAGAGCAAAGAGAAGAAAACTTCAGCATAGAATAGGCAATCTGGAAGAAGTAAAAAAAGATCTAAAAAGAAGAGATTACCATGATTCAACAAGAGAGGAGAGCCCTCTTAAGAAAGCTGGTGACGCATTTTTGCTTGATACAAGTTCACTGACTATAGATGAGCAGGTGAACATTGTCGTTTCGGAAATAAAAAAACTTCATGAAGGCGCCGGTTCTGTATAAAGCAGGTCATTTTCTCTTTTATCTTTTTTATAGAATCCTTGGCCTCCGAATATATGGTGCGGAAAACGTTCCAGAAAAGGGAGGAGTTATTATAGCTCCTAATCATCGATCTAATTATGACCCTCCTTTAGTAGGTTGTTGTATGAATAGCCGCCCTGTTTATTTTTTGGCTAAGAAAGGGCTTTTTATAAATAAGGCTGTTTCGTGGATTTTAAAAAGTGTTTATGCTATACCTGTTGACACTGAAAACCCGGGTGTTAAAACTATGAGAGTTTTTGTCAATCTTTTGAAGAAAGGGAACGCTGTAATGATGTTCCCGGAGGGGAGCAGGTCAAAGACTAATGAGTTCCTTCCTGCACGTCCGGGAGTTGGATATATGTCAATCAGGGCTAATGTGCCAGTAGTTCCGGCTACGATTACAGGAACTCATGAACCTATGTTAAACCATTTCTTACGTAAGACTCCTCTTACTGTAAAGTTTGGTAGTCCTCTTTATCCTGTTCAAAATAAAGCTAACACAAAAAATGCTATGGAATTCACAGAAAAAATTATGGAAAAAATAAAGGGTTTGGCTTAATGGAAATTAAACTTGCTGAGAATATGGGTTTTTGCTTTGGAGTGAAAAGAGCAATAAGAATAGCGCGTCAGGTAAGGCGAGAAACAAAAGATAAGGTTTGGACTCTTGGTCACATAATACACAACCCTCAGGTTGTAAGAAAATTAGAGGAAGAAGGCATAATTGCGGTTGATGATCTTTCCGAAATTGATACCGGATACGTTATTATTAGATCGCACGGTGTTCATCCGGAGGTATTAAACAAAATCAGAGAAAAAAATCTGAAGGAAGTAGATGCGACCTGTCCTCTTGTTAAAAAAGCACAGGAAAGAGCAAAGCAGCTTATTTCTGAAGGTTATGAAACTTATGTTATAGGAGAAAAGGAACATCCAGAAGTAATAAGTATTGTGGGGGAAACAGAAGGAAAAGTTCGTGTGATTGATTCTGCTGAAGATTTGAGAATAAAAAATAGTAAAGTTGGACTGGTTGTACAAACAACACAGTCTCAGGACAATCTTAATAAAGTCGTAGATTATCTCCTGCCCAGAGTTCTGGAAATTAAAGTCTTTAATACAATTTGTGATGTAACAAGCAAAAGGCAAAAAGAAGTTAAGAAACTTGCAAAAAAGTCAAATGTTGTAATAATAGTTGGAGGTAAGAGAAGCGCTAATACTTCCAGACTTGCCGGAATTGCAAGAGCGGAAGGTTGTGTCACTTATTATATAGAAGAAGCAAAAGAAATAAAAAGTAAATGGTTTACCGATGTAGACAGGGTAAGTATAGCATCAGGAGCGTCAACCCCTGATTGGATTATTAAAGGAGTAATAAAAAAACTAAAAGAAATTGATAAAAGTAAGGAGGAAGTACTGCATGAACGAAGAGTTAAGTTCTATAATTGAACCTATAAGTGAAAAAGATGCGACCAAACTGCTTGATAAGTTTTTAGAAAACGAGTCACCGGGTATTGGTTTGGTTAAAGGAAGAATAGTAAAGATTACCGATAATGAGGTTTTAGTTAATGTCGGTTTGAAGTCTGAAGGAATCATACCTATCGATGATTTTGATTCTGTTTCAAAGTTTTCTGTTGGAGATGTCGTTGATGTTTATCTTGATGATATCGGTGGCCATCAAGGGCTTGCTACCATTTCAAAGAAAAAGGCAGATTTTATAAAAGTCTGGGATCAGGTAAAGGAAGCGCATAAGGAGGATACTCCCGTAGAATGTGAAGTGGTGAGAAGAGTTAAAGGCGGATTTATGGTAAGGGTTTTTGGAACGGAGGCTTTTCTTCCCGGTTCTCAGGTCGATTTGAAGCCTGCAAGAGATCTGGATATTGGTATTGGTGACAAGTTTGATGTTAGGATAATAAAGGTAAATTTCAAAAGAAGAAATATAGTGGTATCAAGAAGGGTGTTGCTGAGTGAAGAACAAGAAGCTAAGGTTAAAGAATTCCTGGAAGAAATAAAAGAAGGAGACATAGTAGAGGGAACCGTTAAGAATATTACCGAGTTTGGAGCTTTTATAGAATTAGATGGTATAGACGGTCTTCTTCATATAACAGATATGTCCTGGAGAAGAATCAATCATCCTTCTGAGATGCTTTCTATAGGTGATGCTGTTAAAGTTAAAGTGAAAGAAGTGGATGAAGATACCAAAAGAGTGTCTTTAGGTTTAAAACAGTTAAAACCGGATCCCTGGAAAAACGTACAGGAACGTTACCAGATTGGGAATCAGGTTACAGGGAAAGTCGTTTCCCTTACAGATTATGGTGCTTTTGTTGAACTTGATTCAGGAATTGAAGGACTTATCCATGTTTCTGAGATGTCATGGACCAAACATATTAAGCATCCGTCTGAAGTAATGAAAGTCGGGCAAGAAGTAGAAGCTATAGTTTTGGAGGTGGACGAGAAAGCTCGTAAGATTTCTTTGGGATTGCGTCAGGCGGTTCCGGACCCATGGGAGAAGGTAGCTGAGAAATATCCGGAAGGCTCTGTAGTTAAAGGGAAGGTTGTCAATCTCACTTCTTTTGGTGCTTTTATTCAATTGGAGGAAGGAGTTGAAGGACTTCTTCATATTTCCGATATATCCTGGACGCAGAGAATTAATCACCCGAGAGATGTACTCGATAAAGGGAAAACCGTGAAATGTCAGGTGCTTGCAGTCGATGTGCAAGAAAGACGTATTTCACTTGGCTTAAAACAACTTAAAGATGATCCTTTGAAAATTTTTGCGGAGAAGTACCCCGTGGATAGTAACATTATCGGAACAATTTTTGAATTGTTGCCCAGAGGAGTTATAGTTTCTCTTGGTAAAGGATTAAAAGGTTTTGTTCCTTTTTCTCACCTCGTGAAGAAGAATATCAAGAAGCCAGAAGAAGGATATTCGCTGGGAGGCAAGTTAAAATTGAAGGTTATAGAAATTGACATTGATAGAAGGAATATTGTGCTTTCGGAACGGGAATATTTAAAGGAACAAAAGATAAAATACGATGAATTGCAAAAGAATAAGGAAGAGGGTGGAGAACAGCAAGAGGCGCTGGAAGAAGAGGAACTTGTTCCGGAAGAAATGAAAGAAGAAGATGATATTATATCTGAGGTTCAGGAGGAAGAAGTAGACGAAGTTGAGGAAGAGTCTGAGACGGAAGATGAAGACTCTGAAACCGAAGAGGAAAAAATTGAAGATAAGGAAGAGGAAACCGAGAACGAAGATGAAGGTCCTGAGACTGAAGAAGAAGAAGAGAAAGAAATCGAAGATGAAGACTCTGAAACCGAAGAGGAAAAAATTGAAGATAAGGAAGAGGAAACCGAGAACGAAGATGAAGGTCTTGAGACTGAAGAAGAAGAAAAAGAAGAGAAAGAAATCGAAGATGAAGACTCTGAAACCGATATAGAGGAAGACGAATCTGAAGAAGAAGAGAAGTAATGAAATCCTTTTGCGCTAAAAGGAAGATATTTTAAATGGCATCAAAATATATAGTTGTGGTGGGAGGAGTTTTAAGTGGTATTGGTAAGGGAGTAGCTACCTCTTCTATCGGTAAAATAATAGAAAATTATGGCTATTCGACCACTGCAGTAAAGATTGATCCCTACATAAACTACGATGCCGGAACTTTAAGACCCACAGAACATGGTGAAGTATGGGTGACCGACGATGGAGGGGAAATAGATCAGGATCTCGGAAATTACGAAAGATTCCTTTCCAAAGATATCCCAAAAGAAAATAATATTACTACCGGTCAGGTTTATAAGAGCGTTATAGATAGGGAGCGGGCCGGTAAATATTTGGGTCAAACAGTTCAATTTATTCCCCACATCCCTGAGGAAATTATAAGGAGAATAAAGAAAGCCTCGGAAGGTTTTGATGTCTGTGTTGTAGAAATTGGCGGAACAATAGGGGATTATGAGAACATGCCTTACCTCTTTGCTATAAGAAGTCTTATACGAATGGAGGGAAAGGAAAATTTAGCTATTGTAATGCTTTCTTATCTTCCTATCCCCTCACATATTGATGAGATGAAAACCAAACCAACACAGCAGGCTATAAGGCAGCTTTCGGAGCACGGAATATTTCCAGATATTATACTGTGCCGTGCCAAGACATCTCTCGATCCTGTAAGGAGAAAAAAGATTGAAACATACGCCAATATCGAAGCTGATTGCGTCATTTCCGCTCCTGACACTGATTGTATTTATGAAGTTCCTATAAATTTCGAAAAGGAGAACCTGGGAGAGAAACTACTTAGGAAATTGGAACTTCCCGTCAAGAAAAAACCTGATTGGAGCAGATGGACTGAGTTGTTGGATGGAATTATGAATCCCAGAGTAAGCGTCAATGTAGCAATGGTTTGCAAATATCTGGATATAGGTAAGTTTTCTTTGAGGGATTCTTATATTTCTGTGTCCAGAGCTCTGGTAGATTCAGGGGCGGGAGATAAAGTAGGAGTTAATATTAAGTGGATTGATTCCAAGGATATTGAAAAGGAAGGAACAAAAGTTCTTGAAGAGGTGGATGGAATAATTGTCCCCGGAGGATTTGGTGAAGAAGGGTTTGAAGGGAAGATCGAGAGTATTCGCTATGCAAGGGAAAATAAAGTTCCTTATCTTGGTTTGTGTCTCGGTATGCAGCTTGCTCTGGTTGAGTATGCTAGAAATGTTATGGGCCTTGCCGATGCAAATACAATAGAAGCCAATCCTGATACTTTACATAAAGTAATAAATTTTTACGGTGAACAGGAAAAGCTTCTGGAAAAGGAAAAAATAGGTGCCACCATGAGGTTGGGAGCTTATGCTGCGCAACTGAAGAGGAATACGAAGGTTTTCGAATGGTATGAAAAGACCGAAAGACTTAAAGCTGATGCTGAAAGGTTGAAAGAGATAGAAGAAAATTTCAGACTTGGTATTTT
>Ga0307438_1002459_pt1 | contig 10781 bp, 7 predicted proteins | sample SalMarWE160110MG_FD_202144 | JGI IMG/M metagenome (GOLD analysis project Ga0307438, IMG submission 202144) | Salt marsh sediment microbial communities from the Plum Island Ecosystem LTER, Massachusetts, United States - WE1603-110 | ecosystem: Environmental > Aquatic > Marine > Intertidal zone >...
AAAGCACGCTCCAGGATGCGCCCCCCCTTTAACTGCCGTATACGCTTATCGGACCCCAACAGCCTTCAAAGGAGTGCTCGGATCGCTGCTGTCTGGCCATGGATATGTGCTCTTGAATCGAACCTTTCCTTTGGAACGAACACGCAACATGCTTCAACTCTCAGGTTGCAGATCGATGATTGTCGCTGATCAGTTGATGCGGAGGATTTCAACATTTGTAGAAAAAAAGACAAAAAGCCCGCGCCAGAGCAAAAAAAATAATCTCTTTATAGCATTTCTCAGAAAAACACGCTCGGCGTAACTTTCTGTTATTGCTATACTTATGTGAGAATACAAAAAAAATAGGGGCTCCCACAAAAAAAATAGGAAAAATCCTTGCATTTGTAGGCCTTTTGGTCTAAAATGAAGATTAGTAAACTTGGAAAGTTTAAGTACAATAGCTTTCCTGCAAGAGGTGGTGAAGTTAGTAAGGACGGAGTGAGTAGTGGTGAAAATGTCAGTAATCTTAAGTTTAGTAATTTTAGTTACACTTCCAGTGTCCCTCTCTCTCGGAGGCTCTCCTGTTAATGGTAAGTTTGCTGGCCCTCTTTTGCCGTATGGTCAGCAATACGTCAGCATGTCCGTTACGCCGGGTGAGCTTGATCTGGGTAGCATCCTAGAGACTACGTTTGCAGCCGTGGCGCGGGCACGTACACGGGAACCGTTATATTTACAATATGGAGGGGCCTTAAATAGAGAGAGTCCGCGGGAGTTTTGCCGCCTTAACGATATAACGATATACTTGATCGAGCGTATCGGGACAAAAGAAAAGACTTGAAAGGGGGAGAGAGGAGGTAAGGGATAAAAGTTGCAAGGTTGACTGAAGACGCGAACCCGGTCTTGAGGCGACAGGATCAATAAAAAATAATCAATTGAAGAGTCGGGTTCCAGGCCGGGGCGGGAGTAGTTAAGCGGGTAGCCCGTCACGCGATTGGTCAAGTACATTCTTTTCCTCGCAGGAAAGGCATCTGCCCGCTATTTGTTGGCTCAGGCGTCGCACTTAAGATATAGTGCCGGATGCTTGGTTAAAGAAATTGTAGTTTGTGGTCAGTCCTGAAAGGCCATATCGGCCTTTACGGGACAAAGTATGAAAGGAAATTTAAAATGTTAAAGAAAAGTTTAATTGCAATAGCGGTGGTAGCTCTGTTGATAGTCACGGCACAGGCAGATGACCCGTGGCCAACGACACCTATATACGGTGACCCGGTAATAATTGGCTACGAGCTGGGCGAAGTGGAAATGCTTAGGGTTCCTGTGCGCATGCCCATTGTGAGGTACGCACAGATAACACTGCCCAAGGGTGTCGACCACGTCAATATCGAGCAGGTTGGAGAAGAGGTCGGCATTTTCGAAGGATGCATTGAGATATTAATATGTAACAACTTTCCTAACATGCTGCTGACGGCGTATATAAATCCGGTCGACCCAGTTGCCGTTACCGCCGATACTTATCTTGTCTCGTTAGATTACCCCGATGATGGCTTCCATGAAGACGAGGACAGTACCTTAGTCACCGACGTTCACCTGACCGGTGATTTAGGATCTCGGGTGCTTTGTGCGAGGCTCGAGGGCGTGGATCCGCAGTCTGCCGCGTTCCAAGAGGGTAAGATTACCGTTGCAGAGATTGTGATAACCGCACAACCTCAAATATAGTGTCATAGAAGAGGTAAGTAAATGTAATTACCTTGCACAGGGAGAGTGGTAGCAAAGTCTGCGACGACGAGCGGCTGTAATTGTCTGCAGTGAGTAAAACATTAGGGATGAACACCTGTATAAAAGCAGGTCTGCGAACTGCCGAGAGAGGATCTTTACAGGGGGGCGCGGATTTAATCTGCGCCTCCCTGCTTTTTTGTTCACCACCAGGACACAGGAAATTGATTATACTGTTGATTATTGAAAAAGTATAATCCCATCTACTTCCTCCAAAAGTAATTCCGAAAAAAACACTGTCTGACCAAAGAACCGTCCGAGAAAAACATTTAAAAAATGCTGGAAATGCTGAGGATTCTGAAAACTGGGTAGATTTGGATGTTTAGGTAGTTTAAGTATTGACATTTAGGCAGAAAAATGGTAAATTAGACAAACACGGACGGACACGGATTTGGGACACGGACTGACACAGACTAAAAAATTTAAGCGCAGAGGACGCGGGGGGGCACAGAGGTGTTGTCGAATATCGAAATAAGAAATCCGAAACAAACTCAAATGACCAAAATGCCAAGACGAGACAATATAATTTGGTCTTATTCGATGTGGGTTATCGCGATTTTAGCGGCTGTTCTTATGTCCGCTGGGCCCGCATCCGGTCAGTTTATGGTTTCGCCGTTGAAGATGGAGCTTACGCTCCTGGCCGGGCGGACGTACAGCACAGTCCTCCAGATTCGAAATAACAATCCGGTCAGGGCTCAGATGATGGATTTGGCCGTAGTCGAGTTGACCCAGCAGGAAGATGGTACCATGCAAGTAATCGAGCCCGGTTCAGATTTTGATGTATCGAAGCTGGCTTCTTGCTTTAAGTGGACAAGCTTAAGTGCCAGCAGTGTTGAGGTCGGACCGCTGCGAATGGTTCCTATAACGGTAACGATGAAGGTGCCTCCCGATGCCCGCGGATTCTACCTTGTGGGAATCATCGTTCAGCAAAAAAGCAAGCCGGGTGCAGGAGGAGTTGCTATCCGCGTCCGGTTCTTAGTTCCCGTTCTCATTGAGATACTGGGCCGGCCGGTGCGGCACAAAGTAAACTTGAGCGATGTCGGGATGGAGTTTCGCGAGGCCAGCGGAGAACAGCCGGCAACGGTGCTGGTCTCAACGGGTGTTACAAATGATGGCGGGACATATTCTCGCCTTAAGGGAAACGTGGTGGTAAGAAAGTTTTTGAGAGAGCACTGGCGAAAGATTGTAACGGCGGAATTCAAAGATGTCAGCATTATCCCCGGGGTGAAACTCAACTTAAAAAGCGATATCGGGCGGTCGCTTCCCTCCGGAAAATACAGAGTGACGGGGACGCTCTTTGTGGACGGCAGACGGGTAAAGCCGCTTGAGAAGGAGATAACTTTTGTAGGTGACCCGAGCGTTACCAGGGCCGCAGCCGATGCGGTACTTAACCTGCAGCCCCTTGTGGTTTCCATAAAGAACGCCCAGTCGGGAGCTACCCGCTCGGCAGTGATAAAGATCGAGAATGCATCGAAGGATACCGTCAATGTCACGACGGTTTTAGACGTGCCGCCGATTCTTAAGAACGTTGCCTTTGGCGAGTTGAAGGGTGAGGATTTGACGTGTGCCGAGTGGGTGAAGGTGGAGCCTGAGAAGTTTACGCTCCGCGGCGGCGCGAGACAGAGCATTCGCATTATTGCAAAGATGCCAAATTCCGAATTGGCACATGCCCGCTATTATACGCATCTCGATCTGCATGCCAGGTATACTGACGGCCAGAGCGCCGGCAAAACAAACGCACTTATCTGCGTCGAGAACATAAATGTCGAGGTCATACATGCGGCCCAGCCGCTGAAGCTGACAATAGCTGCTATGGAAGCGTCGAAGTATATTGTCGTCGGCAGGTTCGGCAATCTCGGAAACTCCCATTTTACGCCTAAGTGCAGGGCGATGGTTAGAACACTAACTACAGGCGCAACTTTGGCAAGGTTGTTGCTCAGTGGCAAGGCGGGTTTAATGCTGCCGCTTGAGGTCAGGGATTTTTCCGGAGTTCATGATTTTTCCAGGGTCAATGCCGGCACCTATCGTCTTACGGCGATTTTAGAATATGCCGGCGAGCAGGTAGCGACAGAAATACCTATAAGTGTCTCCCTCGGCCCAAATGAGCAAAGGCTCGTTGAGATAGTAAGTCCAATGGAGGTCGAAGAAAAGTTAGGTGTTAAATGGTAAAAATGAAGGTGACCGACAATTCCGAGTAATGAAGTCACCAGTGAATCTGATTGATTGTGATAAAACGGAAGGAGGTTCCAATTGTGGCGAAGAAAATAGATTTAAGAAAAGTAATTTTACCGGGCGCAGCGATAGTCCTTTGCATTATTCTGTGCTGCACTCAGGTAGTCGGCGCTCAGCCGTTCAAGGGCAGAAAGGTAACGTTTACCATTTCCGGCTCAGTGGGGCCGAGCGGGGTGGTGATGAAGGGTTTTCCTGGCGAGCCTGTTGTCACGGATGAGAACGGTAGCTACAGTGCCACTGTGGAGTACGGCTGGCGCGGCGCGGTTAGGCCGACAAAGGAGGGCTACACCTTCGAACCGACTATCCGCAGCTACGAGAAGATTACCGGCAATCTGGGTAATGAGGATTACACTGCCACACAGATTCAGTTAACTATTTCCGGTACAACCGGCATGGATGGCGTGGTAATGAACGGCCTGCCGGGCAATCCAGTTACAGGTACGGACGGCACTTACAGTGCCACTGTCGATTACGGCTGGTCAGGTACCATTACCCCAACAAAGGAAGGTTACACCTTCAAGCCGGCTAACAGAATATATGATCCAGTTACCGGCCATCAGATGAATCAGAACTACACAGGCACACTGATTACCTTTGACGTTTCCGGCACAACAGGTATAGAAGGCGTAGCCATGAATGGCCTGCCGGGCAATCCCATTACCGGTGTAGGCGGGCTATACAAGGCTACCGTCAACTATGGCTGGTCGGGCACTGTTACACCGGTAAAAGAAGGTTACACCTTTGAGCCACCTGAGCGACAATACAACGATCTTACCGGCGGTCAGTTCAATCAGAGCTACACTGCGACACTGTTGACCTTTACCATTTCAGGTACAACTGGAATGGCCGGCGTGGTGATGAAGGGTCTGCCGGGAAATCCTGTTACAGACGCAGACGGCTACTACACTGCCACTGTCGACTATGCTTGGCACAATACGGTTACGCCCACAAAGGAGAGCTACACCTTCGAACCAGCTAACCGCAGCTACGAGAAGGTTACCGTTAATCTGGGTAATGAGGGCTATACTGCGACGCTATTAACTTTTACGATTTCCGGTTCGGTTGGTACGGCCGGGGTAGTAATGAGTGGTCTGCCGGGCAATCCAGTTACCGGCACGGACGGCACTTACAGTGCCACTGTCGATTACGGCTGGTCGGGTACCATTACCCCAACAAAGGAAGGTTACACCTTCAAGCCGGCTAACAGAATATATGATCCAGTTACCGGCGATCAGATGAATCAGAACTACACAGGCACACTGATTACGTTTACCGTTTCCGGTACGGCCGGTGCAGGCGGTGTAGTAATGAGCGGCCTGCCGGGGAATCCCGTTACCGCTACCGACGGCCGGTACACTGCCATGGTCAATTACGGCTTTAGCGGCACGGCCACACCAACGAAGGAAGGCTACACCTTTGAGCCGTCTTACTGGCAATATTCTGATGTTACCGGTGGCCAGACTAATCAGAACTATATTGCAACACTGTTAAAGCGTGCAATCTCCGGTACGGTAACCTCTGATGGAAAACCTCTCGAAGGTGTATCGGTATCAGCAGATAAAGGTGGAGGCTCCGGTTTAGCCGACGCCGAAGGTAGGTACGAGGTTCTGGTGGACTACGGCTGGAGCGGCACAGTCACGCTTGACAAGGAAGGTTACACCTTTGAACCAGCAGATAAAGTATACGGTCGCGTCACCAGGGATCAGACGAATCAGGCCTTCGCTGCTTCACTGTTGACCTTTACCATCTCCAGTGTGATAACCATTGCTGATACGCCTATCGAAGGTGTATTGGTATCAGCAGAAGGCGCCGGCTCTGATGTCACCGATGCTGAGGGCAAGTACAGTGTCACGGTGCCCTACGGCTGGAGTGGCGAGGTTACGCCGACGAAAGAAGGATATATTTTTGAACCACCCAGTAAGACATATACTAATGTTACTCACGATATAATGAAGGAGGGCGAACCAGTCAAACCTCCTGAACGTAAAGTTGTTGAGCCGGAAGTTAAGCCGGAGGTTAGGCCAGAACTTGAGATAGATGAGTTTGAGACAGAGAGAAAGGCTTTGCAGGAGGAGATAAGTAAACTGCGTGGGAAACTGGTTTCGCAACCTGCTGCTGAAGTACCGCTTTTCCCGAAGCCTGCCCCTGAAGTTCCAGAAGTCGTTAAGGTACGGGAAGAAGTTGAAGTTCCAGAGGAGCCAGAAGTTGTTGCCGGATCGCTTGTTAATAATGTCTTTGTCGATGTTGATCTGCGTGTGGCACTACAGGATATCGCATCGCAGGTGGGCGTTAGCATCATACCTGATGAGACCGTCATCGGCATGGTGACCTGTGAGCTCAAAGAGGTGTCACTCGATAGGGCCCTCAAAATGGTCCTCGCTAGTACTGGGTACGTTGTGAAGAAGACACCCCATTACTACATGGTTTGTTCTCCAGATCCGAAGGGCGCTGCGTTCTCGGCTGTGAGCGAAACGCGCCTCATAAAAATAAACTATGTCAAGGCACCTACAGCAGTAAATCTTTTATCTATCGGTCTGCGGCAATACGTTGTGGCCGACGACGAGGCTGGCACGGCATGTATCACGGCACCTCCTTCTTTGATGGACCGTATCATCTCGGACCTGAAACTAATTGACCGACCCCCGCGTCATGTTATGCTGAAAGCGCGCATTGTCGTGATGGAACGCGGCAACCTGCTGAACCTCGGTGTCGAGTGGGGCTGGCCGACGATTAAGGCCGGACTTTTTAGCTCGGATCTTCGCGGGCTTGGGGGTACGAAGTTTACCGACTACGGCGGCAAATTCGCGTCGGGCATCCAAATCGGATATACGCCCGATGCAATATTCACCAATTCGCTGGAGTTAGCGCTGAACCTCCTCGAGACGAATGACGAGGCGACCATACTGTCCGAGCCGCTGGTGTTGGCTCAAGACAGGAAAGTAGCGGAAATCAATGTCATGACCGAAGAGTACTATATGATGACCGCGCCGCAACAGGGCTACTACTACACTCGTTCTGAACTGGAGAAAATTGAGTCCGGCACCAAGTTAAGTATCACCCCTCATATCGGTGACAACAATGATATTACACTGGAATTGGCCATTGAGGTCAGTGACAGCATACCTCGCGGCAGAGGAAGCGAACTTCCGGTGGTTACGCGGCGAACATCCACGAACACCATACGCATCAAAAACGGTGGAACGGTTGTGGTGGCCGGCCTGACGGAGAACCGAACACGTTTGGACAATAGGCAGGTCCCGGGCCTCAGCAAACTTCCGCTATTGGGGGGGCTGTTTAAAAGTAAAAGCGACGTAGAGGCCAACAGGGAAATCGCCGTCTTCGTCACAGCTCACCTGATACCTGAGGTGGAGTCCCTCATCAAAAAATTTGCCGAGCCACTTACAGTCGAACCAGAGCCACTTACAATCGAACCAGTGAGCGAGGAATTTAAGAGGAGCCTCCAAGAAACCTTGACGCGTCTGCGCGAAGGAGACAAAAAGCCGTGAACCAGGATAGATACAGATTAGCAAACAGTGGCTTGCTCATCGTGTTGTCGTTGTCAGCTTTGCTGGGTATGGTTGGGTGTGCGCATATACCGGCTCAAATCATACCCGTAAGCAACCTTGATGTAGCTGCCCTGAGCACCGAGGACATCGTACGAGTGATGCTACAAGCCGGCTTTTCCGATGAGCAGATTGTGGAGTTCGGAACAGACCTGCGCAACGAACTTGCACGGTCGGGGGCAGCACAAATCAATGTAGGGGGCAAGGTGGAATCTATTTTTGCTATCCATGGCGATTATTTGTACGTTAGTAGTTACCTCAAAGGTAGTTTCATCTATGATTTGACAAAAGAGTCAGTTGTTAATAATCACTTTACTTTAGTACCAATCACGGTAGAAGCAGTCAACGACAAACCAAAGGCCAATGATGATGGTGCGACCACGCAGGAGGACAGGTCGGTGCCGATTACCCTAACGATTACCCTAACGGGGAATGATCCGGACGGAGACCCGTTGACCTACAGTGTGGTAACAACTCCGTCCCACGGGAAGCTGAGTGGGACAGCGCCAAACCTGACCTACACGCCGAACGCGAATTTCAACGGCTCAGACAGCTTTACCTTCAATGTCAATGACGGCACGGTGGACGGCGTTTCTGCAACCGTGTCGATCACGGTGACTCCGGTCAACGACCCGCCGGTGGCCAATGATGACGATGCAACGATGCAGGAAGACACGCAGGTATCAATTGCCTTAATGGGCAATGATCCGGACGGAGACCCGTTGACCTACAGTGTGGTAACAGGTCCGTCCCACGGGAAGCTGAGTGGGACAGCGCCAAACCTGACCTACACGCCGAATGCGAATTTCAACGGCTCAGACAGCTTTACCTTCAATGTCAATGACGGCACGGTGGACAGCGTTTCTGCAACCGTGTCGATCACGGTGACTCCGGTCGACGACCCGCCGGCGGCCAATGATAACAGTGCAACGACGCAGGAGGACAGGTTGGTGCCGATTACCCTAATGGGCAATGATCCGGACGGAGACCCGTTGACCTACAGTGTGGTAACAGGTCCATCCCACGGGAAGCTGAGTGGGACAGCGCCAAACCTGACCTACACGCCGAACGCGAATTACAACGGCACCGACGTATTCACCTACACCGTTCGGGACGGCAAAGGTGGAACTGATACCGGCACGTTGAATGTTACAATCAACGCAGTCAATGATAAGCCGGCGATCATATCAACGGCTGTAACCACAGTTACAATGGGTGAGTTATATGCTTATGACGTGGATGCCAAAGACATAGAGGGAGATACGCTAACTTACTCCTTAACCACTAAACCTGCTAATATGACCATAAATTCCGCTACCGGGTTGATACAGTGGAAACCGACGAATGCCCAAGTCGGGGCTAATGAGGTGGTGGTCAAGGTCGTGGATAGCAATGGCATTCCGGCCTTAGATACACAATCATTCACGATTATAGTAAATCCAGCTACACCCAAGATAGCGATAGCAAAATTGACTGTACTGAACGGCTACGATCATAGAAACAAAAAAACATTATCAGCGGACGGTAAAACCAACGTTGTTCAAGCCAGTGATAACGACCGGTGGGAAACCAAGTTTGGCTCATATATATCCTATGATTTTTCAGATGTGCCTATTCCTCCAGGTGCTACAATAACATCGGTCGCTGTTTATGTGGAACACTTCGAGCAAGAAAGATTTAATTCCGGGAAATTACAATGGAGCGTAGGGACGGGCTGGCCAAGTAATCCGGTGGTTTGGATGTCAATAAGTGCTCCGGTGCATGAAGGAGAACAGAATGAGGCAATAGACTTATGGGATGCTACGAGTTTTGTGGATACACCCAAAAAGATAAATGCTCTTCAGTTACAGGTTAAGAATAATGACAACATTGCTAGGAGAAAAACACTTGTAGATTACATTTATGTGGTAGTTGAATGGGATTATACTGCTGCAGATGAGAAAAAGAGACTTTGATTTTACCTGCAGGAGCTTAGAGCAGGGGCAGCAATTATAGCAGCCTTGATGATCAGCGAAACAGCAAAGGTGGTGGTATCGAGATTCTTGTCCATGGGATATATTTCAACTCCTCCAAAAGATGTAGAAAACCAACTCCAGAGGAGGTATTATAGCATTAAATGGTCAAAACGGTAATGAGGCGGCTGGCGATGTAACTGCTTGTGATTTAGAAAGATATACGAATTGTCACCTGGTCCCATTTATGCTTGACAAGCACAGCCAATATCATTAAAAAATTATTCTTGAAATCGCTCATCTGTTTTATAAGAGTATTCATTGGAAAACCCTCTTTCACTATTCTTGACCATAGATAACTTATTTTGCTATAGCCCCACTATAGGCAGCAAGCAATATTCTTGTGCTTGAGAACCAGTTCGCTTATGGTTTACGTCCAATCATTGTAAGCAGCTCATTCTTGAGCTTTTCCTTGATCCTGGTATATTCTACCGTTTCCGCCAGATTGTACCATTCATGAGGATCCTTTGCGTGATCGTAGAGTTCTGCGGCGTTATTAGAATATAGTGTATATCGCCAGCGTTTACTCCGTACGGAATAGTGATAGATATGGCCCTCTTTTTTCTGGTTATAGATCACCGTCAATGCGACGAGTGGCCCATCCCACGTACCATTCTCAGGATCCACTAAGAACGGTCGTAAACTATGTCCGTCAAGAGGATAATTGTTTCCACCGGCATTAGGATTTTTAGGTAGGCCACAGAGATCGACCAAGGTGGAGTAAACATCTATGAGAGAAACCGGATGGTCACATTGTGTTCCGGGCTTGCTTATACCAGGAGCAACGAGAATAAAAGGAATGCGCGTAGACTCTTCCCAGTTGGATAATTTGAAGTTGTAATTCTTCTCTCCCAGGTGAAATCCGTGATCGCTTGTAAAAAGTATGATAGTATTGTTTGCATAGGGGCTTTGTTCCAAGGCATCGAGGATCTTGCCTAATTGTTCGTCCATAAAGGTCACACTTGCCAGATAAGCCTGGACACATTGCTTCCAAATTTTCTCTCCCCCTAATCTAAGGTAGAGGTCGTGCCGCTGAAAGCCGTACTTAAAGATGAGAGACTTGAACTCCCTACAGTCTTCCAGGTCATCCTCTTTATATGGGGGCAGCTGAATGTCTTCCAAAGGATACATATCGAAATATTTCTTGGGAACATACAAGGGAGTATGAGGTCGCATAAATCCGATACCGAGAAAGAACGGCTTATCGCGTTCCTTTTTTAGAATC
>Ga0307438_1002460_pt1 | contig 10778 bp, 10 predicted proteins | sample SalMarWE160110MG_FD_202144 | JGI IMG/M metagenome (GOLD analysis project Ga0307438, IMG submission 202144) | Salt marsh sediment microbial communities from the Plum Island Ecosystem LTER, Massachusetts, United States - WE1603-110 | ecosystem: Environmental > Aquatic > Marine > Intertidal zone >...
AAATAGTAATTAGTCAATTCCTTTAGGGGTCAGCAGTATCACGGCGTGGCTGACTCAAGCCTCCGACGGGGCCAAATCGGGCCGAGACAAGACGGTCTCCGTGACTTTCGATTGATTATTGATTCCGTCAGACGACGCCGGTTCTTCGATATTGACTATTGATTATTGGAGAGAAAAACAGAATATTCAATAGAAAATAGTCAATTTTATTACCCGATGGTGTAATTGGTAACACATGGGCTTTTGGTGCCCACGTTCCAGGTTCGAGTCCTGGTCGGGTAGCTTTTGAAATTTATTATTTATTATTTATTATTGACGATTTAAAAGAGAAGACAGCTTTGTTTTGCTTGTAATGACGAGCAGAACAAAAAATAGAATATTGGAGATGATTTTATGGCTGAAAGGGTGGCAATAATCTTGGCAGCGGGTGTCAGTACGAGGATGAACACCCAATTAGCAAAGGTGCTGCATGAGGTATGCGGACGGCCTATGCTGGCATACGTGCTCGATGCCTGCCGTGAAATCGACGTGTCGAAGATATATGTCGTTGTTGGCTTCTCGGCGGAGCAGGTGAAAGAGCGATTTGACCCCCGCCGTTCTGCTTCGACTTCGGCAAGCTCAGCCGAGCCGCAAACCGAAGCAGTGGGGGATAATATTGTCTGGGTACGACAGGATGAGCAATTGGGAACGGCCCATGCGGTTTCGTGCTGCAAGGAATATCTTAAGGATTTTGATGGCGAGATGCTGATACTTTGCGGCGATGGGCCTTTGATTCGAGCCGAAACATTGAAGACACTTATAGAAAAGCACGAGTCGGGGCAGTCGGCGGCGACATTGGCAACAGCGGTCCTGGAAGACCCGAGCGGGTACGGGCGAATAATCCGTGATGCATACGGCAATATCCAGGGTATCGTTGAAGACAGTGACTGTACAGAAACACAGTTGGCTATCAAAGAAATTAACCCGAGCTATTATTTGTTCAACAGTAAAGTCCTTTTCGAAGCTCTGGAGAAGGTTAAGCCTGATAATGTCAAAAAAGAGTATTATCTGACAGATGCGCTCTCTGGTATTATTGGGACGGGTCATAAGGTTATAGCGGTTACGGCGGTTCAGCCCGAGGAGGCGGTGAGTATCAACAGCAGAGCAGAGCTTAGCGCAGCGAGTAAGATTATGCAGCGGAGGATTCAACGTGAGTTAATGGAAAACGGCGTAACAATAGTTGACCCAGCTAATACCTGGATAGATGCAAGAGCGCAAATCGGACAGGATACCGTGATTGAGCCGTTTACATATATTCACGGCGAAGTCAAAATCGGCCAGGGCTGTCGAATTGGGCCTTTTGCTTATCTGAGGCACGGGACAGTTTTGAAAAATGATGTTGTGTTGGGCGTTCATACGGAAGTTAAAAATTCGACCCTGGCTGATGGCGTTCGGGCCCGGCACCACAGTTATATCGGTGATGCTACTGTGGGAGAAAACGTCAATGTGGGGGCCGGCTCGATAACGGCTAATTTCGACGGCCAAAAGATCAGCCGAACAAATATCGGCAATAACTGCTACATCGGTTCCGGCGCAATACTGATAGCGCCGCTTGAGCTAAAGGACGGCTCACATATAAATGCAGGGACAGTGGTTTCGCAAGAAAGTATAAATGAATTAGGCGGAAAGGCAGAGAAAGATGTTTCTGAGGGACAATCTGAAAATATTCTCCGGCAGCAGTAATCCGGCATTAGCAAGTGATGTTTGTAAGTATTTGGGGATTCCGGTCGGCGGCGCGCAGATAGACAGATTTCCGGATGGAGAGAAGGTCATCAGAGTTGAGGATGATGTTCGCGGCAGAGATTGCTTTGTTGTGCAGTCAACGTGTGAGCCTGTTGATGACCACTTGATGGAGTTGTTAATTTATTTAGACTGTTTGCGCAGGGCCAGTGCCAGTCGTATCACGGCGGTTATTCCTTACTTCGGCTATGCCCGGCAGGACAGGAAAGACGAAGGGCGTGTGCCCATTACGGCAAAACTGGTGGCTAATCTTATCACGACCGCGGGGGCCGACAGGGTATTGGCGATAGACCTGCACGCCAAGCAGCTGCAGGGGTTTTTTGATATACCAGTTGACCACCTTACGGGTGAGCTGGTATTGAACAAGTATTTCAGGGATAAGAAGATTAATAACCTGACGGTGGTTTCGCCGGACGTCGGCAATATGAAGATTGCAGCCAGATACGCGGAGCACCTTGGGGGAGAGCTGGCGATTGTGCACAAAAAACGAGTCAGCGGCAGCGAAGTAGAGGCCAATGAAATGATAGGTGAGGCCAAAGGCAGAAATATCCTGATGTGCGACGATATTATTGCCACTGCCGGGACAGTGTGCAGTGCCGCCGGTCTGCTTAAAGAACGTGGGGCTGAAAAAATATATGTCGGTGCCACGCACGGCGTTTTTGCATCGCAGGCATTAGAACGACTGGCCGAAGCGCCAATTGACGAAGTAGTAGTTACCGACACTATCCCATTGAGTGAACAGGCCAAAAAGGTTGACAATGTTAAGGTATTAAGCGTAGCATCTATGTTGGGCGAGGCGATAAAGAGAATTCACAGAAACGAATCGGTTAGTAACTTGTTCAACAATATTTGAACAGGATGCATGACAGGGCATCCCATTTTTCGAGAAGCTGCCAGAATGGAAATCCAGTTGAGGTGAGAAGATTATGGGAAAAACATTGCTTTTGAAAGCAGAAATCCGCGAACAGACCGGCTCAAAAGCTGTCCAAAAGGTACGTAAGCGAGGCAGGATACCTGCTATTGTGTACGGGCACAAACAGGAACCGGTGGCTATTTCGTTAGATGCACACAACTTCGTGGAAAGACTGCATCACGGACAACGGCTGATGGATGTGCAGATCGGCAAAAAGAAAGAGAAGATGATAGTTAAAGACCTTCAGTATGACTATTTAGGTAAGGACATTATTCATGCGGACCTGATGCGGGTTAGTGTAACCGAAATGGTTAAAGTAACAGTTCCTATTGAGCTTAAAGGCACAGCGAAGGGTACGCACGAAAGCGGCATCATTGAAGAACATGCAGACCATCTGGAAATTGAGTGCAAGGCAACTGATATTCCAGAAGCGATCGTTGTGTCAGTAAAAGAGGTGAGTGTCGGCGACTCCCTGCATGCCGGTGACATTGAGCTTGCGGATGGTGTGAAACTGTTAAGCTCGCCGGAGATGCTTGTTGTTACGTGCCATTTGGTTGCCGCTGCCAAAACCACCGAGGAGGTTGAAGAGGAAATGCCGGTTGCTCCTGAGGTTATCAGCGAAGCTAAGGAGGCTGAGGAAGGGGAGAAAGAAGCTTCAGAAGACAAAAAATGAGACCGTTCTGGTACAAGTGAACTATGGGCGATATGAAAATTGTCGTCGGCCTGGGTAATCCGGGCGATGAGTATATTGATACGCGGCACAATACGGGCTTTAAGGTAATTGATTCACTGGCCGAGGTGTTAGAGATAGAGGTAAGAAAGAGAAAATTCGGCGCTCGTTTCGGTTCGGGCGAATTTGCAGATAAGAAGTTAATACTGTTAAAGCCGTGGCAGTTTATGAACCGCAGCGGGCAGGCTGTTGCGACGGCGGTGGGTTTTTACAAGCTTGACGCCGGAGACTTGCTCGTGATAACGGACGATATGGACCTTGAGCCGGGCCGGATTCGAATCAGGGCGAAAGGCTCAGCCGGGGGTCATAATGGTCTGGCTGATATTATTGAAAAGCTCGGCACGAATGAGTTTGCTCGCTGCCGGATCGGCATTGGCCAAAGCGGCAGAGAAGATGCTGTAGATTATGTTCTCGATAAGCCCACAAAGGCAGAGAAACCACTTCTTGCCGAGGCGATTGAGAGGGCGCGAGAAGCAGTGCTTTGTTGGATAGAATACGGTACCGAGAAAACAATGAACGAATTTAACAGGTCCGATGAATAACCATCGTGCCTTGTGCATTTGGAGTAATAAAGTTATGCAAAATTGAGGTTAGGCATATATTATTTAAGGAAATCAGTTCATCCTTCGCAGTAGCTATGCTACGGAGAATGGAGTTTTTGATTTTCTTAAATAATCAAATAGCCGCTTGCTGGTCAATAATTACTTGTTTGAAAAGAAAAAATTAAAATACAATTTTTTCTTTTCAAAGTATGCCTAACCTCAATTTTGCAGAAGTTTTTTTTGAGTAAACTAAAACAGATAATTTGATATAGAATAAATTGTATCGGGAGGTAATTAGCTTGGAAACCGTAGCGAAGAACAAATTATACGAAGGGATGTTTCTTATTGATTCGGCCCTGGCAGGGGCAGATTGGGACGGGATTATCGCGACTATCAGAACGATACTGGAAAAAGCTGAGGCTGAGATTGACTCGATAAGAAAATGGGACGACCGGAGGCTGGCCTACGATATTAAAGGCAAAAGCAGAGGGACGTATATCCTTAGTTATTTCAGGGTCGATGGCGGAAGGATACAGGATATCGAAAGGGCTGTTCGGCTCTCAGAGAAAATTATGCGTGTTCTGATTCTCAGCGCTGAACGGTTAAAGCCAGAGGATATTGAGAAAGATACTCCCGCCACGAAGGTGGAAATGGAAAAGGAAAAACGAAAAGCGGCCAAAGAAAAACCACAGGAAGCTAAAGCGGAACAGGTAATCGATAAGGAAGAACCTGGGGAAGCTGAGAAAGCAGAAGGAGCTGAGCAAAGGGAAGAAACCATGCAGTCCCCGGAAGAAAAGACTGAGGATTCACAGGAGTCGGATGTAAGCACAGTATCAGAGGCAAGCACGGTGGCGGATGATTTGATGGAAAAGCAGCCGGAGTTGGGCCAGATTGAAGGTTCCGAACAGGCTGACGAACAAGAGCAATTATAGTCTTAGAGTATTGCTCTGTTGAAAACATGGACTGTCATTCTGAGGCGAAGCCGAAGAATCTCATCTCTTGCGTCATCAAGAGATTCTTCACTTCGCTGCGCTCCGTTCAGAATGACAGTTTTTGTGGCTTTTCAACAGAGCGTTAGACGTTCATAAGTTTTTTGTATAGCCAAGTTGGGCAAGTGTGGAGTCGGATAAACGAATTTAAGGTTGAGACAATGAGTTTTGCAAAATTGAGGTTAGGCATATATTATTTAAGAAAATCAGGTTTTTTAGTTTTCTTAAATAATCAAATAAATGTTTACTGAGCAATAACTTATCGTTTGAAAAGAAAAAAACAAAAGACAATTTTTTTCTTTTCAAAGTATGCCTAACCTCAATTTTGCAGAAGGCTTTTTGAAGCAGAAAGAAGAGTTTAAGCATGGCTAATTTTAACAAAATTTTACTAATGGGCAATCTGACCCGTGATCCACAGTTGTCGTATACACCGAACCAGACGCCGGTGGTCGATTTCGGGCTGGCGACGAATCGCAGGTGGACGGGCCAGGATGGCAGTAAGCGAGAGGAAACGTGTTTTGTGGATTGCCGAGCATTCGGTCGACAGGCCGAGAATATCAACAAGTACCTGAACAAAGGTAGGCTGGCTTTCGTTGAAGGCAGACTGACATTCGATACATGGACGGCTCAGGACGGCACGAAACGCAGCAGGCACAGAGTTACGGTTGAAAACATCCAGTTTATGCCCGGCACCGGTGCAGCCGACGGCAGCGCCGGGCAAAGCGTCAACAGAACAGGAACCGAGGCAAAACAGCAGACGGCTGAAGACGATATACCGTTTTAAATTGATTATTGACTATTTACTATTGATTATTGAAAAGCAAGAAACTGAATTCTCAAGTTCGTAACAATAGTAAATAGGCAATAGAAAATAGTCAATTGATAGAGGTAAAAGATGGCAAGAAGAACTAACACAAGAAATGATACAAGAAGAAGTGATACAAGAAGAAGTAATAACAGAAGAAAACCAGGCTTTGCAGGAGCCCGTGAACAGACACAATGTCGTTTTTGCAGAAGAGGGATAAAGTACGTTGACTACAAAGATATTGGTACACTGCAAAAGCTTTTAACCAATCGCGGCAAAATATACTCACGTAAGCGCAGCGGCAACTGCGCCGGCTGTCAAAGAAAATCGAAAAAGGCAATCAAACGTGCCAGGTATATGGCGTTACTGCCGTTTACTGTTTGAAATGTATAAGGGGACACAAATGTCTAACAGGATGAAGGTTTTGCTTTGTGAGGATGTTGAGAAACTTGGCTGGCTTGGAGATGTTGTTGAAGTCAGCATCGGATATGCGAGAAATTATTTGCTGCCGCAAGGTATAGGGAAGGTTGCGACCGAGGCTAGTATAAGAGCAATAGCCGAAGAAAAGGCCAAGCGTGCAGAGCAACGGATACAGGATGGCAAACGACTCGAAGATGCAGCCAAGGCGGTGGAAGGAGCAGAGGCTGTTGTTGCCGCCAAAGCTAATGAGCAGGGACATTTGTTTGGCTCAGTTTCCGCACGGCAGATAGCGGCTAATCTGCGAGAACAGGGATTTGAAGTTGCTGACGAGGTTGTGCAATTGCCCGAACATATAAAGGATGTCGGGACGCATGCCGTAACGCTTAAGTTCGCTGATGATGTGACTGTTACTGTTAATGTCGTAGTCGTGCCCGAACAGGAAAGCACGCCGGAAACAGATGAGAGTTAGAAACTGTAACGCAGGCCTACGTACACATTTGTATTATTCTGGAACTGACCGAAAAACGTGTGAGGATAGTCCCCCCAGAATACATTGCTACCAACTTCCACCGCCAGGTTGTCATTAACCTTGTAATTTATATTAGGACGCATATACACATCTTTGTCGGACGGCGAAAAATAAGTAAAAAGCGAACAGGTAAGATTCTGATTCCAGTACAGTTTCGTAATCCTGAAGGTTAATAAATGACGGTATTCTTCAGCGGCCTTGCCGGCAGGCAGTGTTCGTCTATAGTCGCCATAATGTAACATTTGTTCAACGTAATACTGCAGACCAACCGTAAAATCACGGGCGATCTGTGGCAAATCCTGTTCATAACCTATCAGATAGCGGATTTGGCTATTGTCGATAAAAGGGTCATCACCGGATTGGTCATCACGAGAGTCATAATAGCCTATTTCAATATTACCGAGACCTTTGCCAACCTGGCTGCGTGCACTTGCACCATAGACATTGAGTTCGGGGAAAGTATATCTAAATGTTGAGGTGTCCATACCGGCAGGACTTTTCCAGTATCCCCAATAGCTGTATGCAGCAAGCTCACAACCTGCAGCATTTTTCGATATTCGCAAAGCCCACTCGTCATCATCAAACCAGTCGTCCGGTTTGTCTGTACGAACAATATCGTCAGTTCCCGCTACTTTTCTGCCGTTCCAATAAGATATGCGGTCGCCTGTAATGAATCTGTCTGAGTCGAATCTGGGCGTATAAACGACATCAATATTGGCCAGGTCTGTAAAGAAACTTGCCTTGAGGGCGTCGGAGGGTGCTTTGAGATACTCAGTATCCCTGCCAATAAAAAATGACTGCCAATCTTTCGGAAAAAGGTCGTTGATAAATATTAAATCACCTGTCCCCCAGGTCAAAATCTGTCGGCCAAGTTTCAAATCCATAAAGTCAAAAGGAGTATATGCAACACTTGCCTCTCTTAAATCCAGAAAACCTTCACCTCTTTCTAAATTGACTGAATGGTTCTCGCTTACCCAATCATAATATAAATCTGTAGTAAGCTCGAAAGTGAAGTTCTCGATATTCTTTTGCATCTCTAACTGCAATCTCGTCTCACCTATAGATGCGTCTTTTTCATATTCATCGTTTCGCAGTCGATACCCGCTGCGCACTTCCCAGAAGCCGGTTATGTCCAACCAGGGATTTTTCTCCAGCACGGTTTCTTCCTCAGTTGGGCCAAGAGATGGAGCTATTTTCAGACCACTTGGCAGTGACGGCTCCATGCCGGGTTCATTGGGAGACACAGGTTCAATCCCCAAACCGCTTGGAAGAGATGGCTGTTTCTCCTCCTGACTTTGGCTACTCGTTAATCCTGCCGGCAGCGATGGTTCTTCCTCAGCATAAACCACTGCACCCAATAGCAATAGGGTCATTGCTATACCTGTTAATCCTATATGTTTCAATTTCGTGAAGAACATTATTTTAAATATCTCCGTGCCGGTTTCCTTAAATATCTTTCTGTAAAGATTGACTCCGGAATACCTATTTCATATTTGATATTGCTGTATTCCGCTATGGTACTACCATTTGTTCGCAAATCCGTCATTTTTGCTTTTGTTACCGTCGGGTATCCCTGTATTTGCTTAATCTCCAAAGCTTCATAGGTGCGATATTTTTTGTCTTGATTGTCGTAGTAGTCGGTTTTGACAACTATGAAACTCTTGCGATGTATCCACATATCGAAATGCGAAAATTCAACAAGTTTAGGGTCTTTGGGTGTATTTTTTAGGACGTAATAATCCTTCGTTGTTTTTACCAGTTCGTGGACGTCATCATCAATATTTCGACCTGAGACATCCTCGTAGAAAAAGTGAGCCCCGACAAAACTGGTTCGCTTGTCAGTTGCTGAAATGCGTTTGACTAAATCCAAGGCCGGCAAATACATCCAGCGGTCGTCATCTTTACCCAGATGTTTCCACACCATAAAAACGGTCTTGTAAACATCCGCGGGCCTATCGAAAAAGGCATAAAGCTTTTGCTCGCCGCAGAAAGTACTATCCTTGCGCTGCCCTTCTTTGGGCTGATTCGGATCAGGTTGATCCCAGCGAAGCATAGTTATTTCACGAATGCGTTTTCTTCCCTGGCTGTCTGTGATGGTCATCTTGACCTTGGCTCTGCCGTCAAAGCCCAGATAATACGCCACATGGTTGGTCTTATTTACAATTTCATCAACAGAGAGAGTCTTTTCCTCCGGCGATTTAACATCAGCAGCCTTTGCAGTAGTCGACTCAGCTATAGTGTAGCTGCCAAGAGACAACAGGCACATTAGGATTGTCAAAGATATTCGTTCAGTCATTTTTTGGTTCCTCCAGAATATTTTGGGGTTTACATTTTTGGCGGCGGGATAAGAATCCGCAACCTATTGACATAACCGGTATTGCTATTACACTAATCCAGATGAGAGTTGTCCAGCCAACCGTGGTGTATTGCTGCAAACTAATCGCCATCAATAAAACTAATGTAATCGACGAAATCACACAAACGTCACGATCGCAGGTTAGTCCCATAACTTTCTTTGGAGCAAATAAATATTTTTCCAGAATCTTTACCAAAGCCGGCAAGATCAATAAGGTCGCGATTCCGGAAGCCATCAACATAGAGGCTAATAAAGCACCAACAGTCCTATAAGCTACCAAATGAGAAAGCAGCAGCGGCAAAAATCCTACAGCAATTACAATAATATTGCGTGTAATTGCCCTGGCTGGTTCAGCAAAGACCGCCGGTGCCGCCTTGTCCCACGAACGCAGCGATAAATATATCCTTCTGCCCCGCACAAGAAAGTGAATCGCAAAGTCAACGGCTAACCCGATAGCCATCGAACTGAGCACAGCAACAGGCATATCGTAATCCTTGCCTATCAATCCGACAGTACCGTATATAGCACCAATGGTGGTTGTCAGCGGAATCATCGACAGCAATCCCCAAAGAGCCGAACGGAACAGAATCGTCATCATCAAAAGAACAACGAGAAAACTTCCGGAAAACGCCTTGAGCATACCAAACACCATCTTTTGCTGCCAGACAATGTTAATGTAAGTCAACCCAAACCATTCGTATTTCAACGGTACCGGCGGCGGATTTTCGGCGATATAACTGTCCATAGCTCGTACCACCTTTGCCATATCCTTATTGTCGCCACTTTTCAACTGAACCCAGATGCTGGATTTGCGATAATCAGGTGTAACAAAGTGCCATAAATCACCGGGCCGATGACTGGATTGGAAAGTAATCATACATTGCGAAACAGCATTAGAAGTATCCGGGATACGAAACTGCTCGTCTTTGCCTCCAAGCAATTCACGGTGGACAGTTTTTATAATGTCTGCCAGCGAGTTTGATTTGCCCACAATTTTTGTTCTTAATAACGCCTGCTGTAATTTTGCTTGGTATTCAAGCACATCCGGATTTTTGAAGACTTGGTTCCGCTGTCTCTGCTGGTCCACAAACAAACTCGCCTCATCCCAGGCATCGAGAGCATCCCCTTCCGCCTGGCCAAGTTTTTCAGCTACCAAATGTGAGATTTTCTCAAAAGCTTCTTTGCGGCTTTGGGCAGTTTTTGCTGACTCAGCAGTGATTTTTTGCAGTTCGGCAAAAACCTCTGCTACTTTCGGCAAATCCGCTCCAAGTTCTTTCGCCTCTGCCTGCGCTTGCTTATTGAAATCTTCGACAAAATCCTCAGGGTTGAACTCTTTATCTTCAGCGGTAAGTGCCAGATATGCCATATAGGTTCCGCCGAAGTGGTCATTCAGCACTCTGTCGGCTACACGGATAGGATGTGATTTGACAAACCATTTCACCGGATTATCGTTGACGTTAATTTGGCTGATACCGTAAATTGCAACTATGATAACAACCACTGTAACGGCCAGTATCGGCTTTGCCCAGCGGTAGGTTACGATGCCTAACCATTGCAGAAACCGACCCAAAGCTGTCGTGTGCTCAGTAGTTTCACTGCTATGAACAGCTCCAAATTTTTCAAGCGTTTTTGGTTTTATAAACATCACGAAAGCAGGAACAAAGATTATGGTCACTATCCAGGCTATCATAACGCCAATAGCAACAAATGCACCA
>Ga0307438_1002466_pt1 | contig 10761 bp, 6 predicted proteins | sample SalMarWE160110MG_FD_202144 | JGI IMG/M metagenome (GOLD analysis project Ga0307438, IMG submission 202144) | Salt marsh sediment microbial communities from the Plum Island Ecosystem LTER, Massachusetts, United States - WE1603-110 | ecosystem: Environmental > Aquatic > Marine > Intertidal zone >...
ACCCCCGGAATAGACTTTTTTCTGATAAATTTTCCGTCTCTTTTAAAAACACGGAGAGTATCGTCACCATATAGATATAAAGAATCTTTGGAAAGAGCACAACGTTCCATCTCCTTCCATGTCAATGTTATCCGGGCTCCGGAAACTGCCTGGACCATGTATGATTGTTCTCCTGCTATTAGGATCCCTCTCTCATCGGCATCTATATCATTTCCCCCTAATTTAATTTCCCCAAGAAATTCACCCCATAAAGAATATTTTTGACTTATAAATTCAGAAGCGGAAGTACCCCAGATAGAGAAAGATGAAGAGGCAATAGATAGGGGCGCAAACATCGAATCAAGCGAAAAATGTACCTTGCCGCTCTTATCCTCAACTATTCTATCTATTGACGAAAGGAGTATAACTCGATTTTTCGAATCGATGGTAAGGTCTAAATAATTAGAATTAAAGATAAAAAATATAGAAAGAATTGCCGTCGCACCGCACATTTATCCCAGTATTTCCCCTGCTTTTATATGGTAGCCGTTTAAAAAAGATTTCGCGTCCATTTTATTTCGGCTCTGCAGTTGGACTTCTTTAATTTTCACAGCGCCTTCTCCACATTTTACAGTTATATCTTCTCCTACATTCAAAACTTCTCCGGGACGCCCCATATCATTAACGTCTGTGAGCTTTACTGCTCTAAGTATCTTTAACTTCTTATCCCTGAAGGTGCAGAATGCTCCGGGGTGGTATGAAAGACCTCTGATTTTGCACTCGACCTCGGAAGCCTTTTTTCCCCAATATATTTTACATTCTTCCTTTTTTATTTTAGGCGCGTAGCTTGCTTTACTATTATCCTGAGAGAGTTTCTGAATCTCTTTGCCTTCTTCTATATCCCTTAGAACAGATAAAATAGGACGGGCAGCCTCTTTGAACAAACGCTTTTCCAATTCTGTACGTACCTCTAAAGGCATAATGGGGACTTCTTTAATCCTTACTATATCCCCTGTATCCACCTCGTTACCCATTATAAAAATTGTAATTCCCGTTTTCTTTTCTCCGTTCATTAAAGCCCGAGCTACCGGACTTGCTCCCCTGTATTTCGGCAGTATTGATGGATGAATATTCAGAGGATATTTGGCCATCTTTATAATATTATCTTTTAAAATTGCTCCGTAAGAAGCAAGCACAAAAGTCTCGACATTGGTTTCCTTGATTCTTTCTTCAACAGAAGTAGAATTTGGGTTATCCTCTTCTATAAGATTCAAAGACAAATCTCTTGCACCTTTTCCAAGGGGTGTAGGAGATTCGCTTTTCCCTCTTCCCCTCTTTTTAGGCGCTTTTGTAATAACAAGCGGAACTTCTATACCTGAAGATACAAGTGAATCGAGAATAATAGTAGAAAGCTCGGAACTCCCAAAAAACAATACTTTCATTAATTTTCTTTTCTCAAAACTCTCCTTATCATACCTTTTTCGAGTTCTATTTCTGTCTTATCGTCTATCTTTAATTTAACAGTGGTATCTTTAATCTGGGTTATTTTCCCATGAATCCCGCCCGATGTAATTACCTTTTCACCTTTTTGTAAAGATTCAATCGTCTCCTTATGTTTTTTCTGCTGGACCTGCGAAGGCCTGAAAAGAAGAAAATATATAATAGCAAACATTATAACTATAAACAACAATGATGATGAACTACCCTGACCACAGGCCCCCGGAGAAGTTCCTTCTCCTCCCCCCAATCCCGAAGCTAATTCGCAACCCTGTGCAATTATGAAATTAATAATATTAATCATCAAAACCTCCTTTGAATTTACTCAAGATTTGTTTACGCCATTTAAAAAAATTACCTTTTTCGACGTTTTTTCTTATCTCTTTCATTAATTCCATATAGAATGATATATTATGTAGTGTTGCAAGGTATTTCGCAAGGAGTTCATCGGTATTGAACAAATGCCTGAGATAAGCCTTAGAATAATGTAGACATGTGGGACACTTACAGTCTTCGGAAATAGGGTTGGGATCTTCCTTATATTTTGAATTTTTTAGATTGATTTTCCCCTCCCAGGTATACAGACCGGCTGTTCTCGCATTTCTTGTCGGTATAACACAGTCGAAAAGATCTACGCCTTCTCCCACCGCCCACAAAATATCCTCAATTTTTCCCAATCCCATTGTATATCTTGGTTTTTCTTCCGGCAATAAAGGAACCACGGACTCAATAACTTCTCTTGTTTGACTTGGATCCTCTCCAACCACCAAACCACCCAGAGCAAAGCCATCAAAATCCAGTTCTCTTAATTCGCTTACAGCAATTCCCCTTAAATCAGTATAAGTGGAACCCTGCACAATACCGAAAAGAAGCCCCGGATAATTAAGGGTTTTAAAATACTCAAGAGACCTTTTTGCCCATCTGTTGGTTCTTTCCATTGCTTCTTCAGCATAACCTCTTCCTATGGGATAACCAACGCATTCATCCAGCGGCATAAGAATATCCGATCCAAGATTAATCTCTATATCGATAACTTTTTCAGGCGTAAATCTAAGAGGGGCACCATCAACATGAGATGAGAAAAGAATCCCATCGTCACTTATCTTTCTTCTGGTCGAAAGAGAATATACTTGAAATCCTCCTGAATCGGTAGCAATAGGACCGTCCCACCCGCTAAAATGATGTAACCCTCCCATTTTTTTGATAAGCTCATCACCCGGTCTAATATTTAAATGGTAAGTGTTTGAGATAAAAATCTGGACACCTAACTTCTTCATATCCCAGAAAGGAAGAGTCTTAACGTCTCCTAAAGTTGCAACAGGCATAAAAGCCGGTGTTTTTACAACACCGCTTTTTGTGGTAATTATACCTGTTCGAGCACATTTATCTTTTGACTTTATTCTAAAAGGGATAATATTCATAAGCAGTTTAGGAAAGCGGGCAACGGGATTTGAACCCGCGACCCCGAGCTTGGGAAGCTCGTACTCTTCCAGCTGAGCTATGCCCGCTTATTGAAAGATATTAGGTAACAATGAAAGAAAGTCAAGGGGAACCTAAATCCCAACCGCAATAACTTGTACTTAAGTGTTTTCTTCTATTACTTTCTTAACAATTTCACAAAGCTCTTCGTACTGGTAAGGTTTTCCGACTACCGCATTAAAGCCGTGTTTTTTATATTCCGACATTACCGGGTCATCGGAATAACCACTTGAAACTATCGCTTTAACTTCAGGATTAATTTCTCTTAATTTTTTTAGGGTGTCCTCGCCTCCCATTCCCCCCGGAATGGTCAAATCCAGTATGATAAGGTCAAAGGGTTTACCTTTATCCATTTCTTCTTTATATAAAGTCACAACTTCTGTCCCATCAGCTACGCCTTCAACTTCATAGCCAAATAATTTCAAAGCCTCTACAGCTGTATTTCTAACAAAAGACTTATCATCCATTACGAGGATTTTACCCTTACCTTTATGAATCTTTTTCTTTTGCCCTTTATGTCTAATTTTATCTTTATACACAGCCGGGAGATAAACAAAAAATGAGGATCCTTTCCCCAACTCCGACTGAACCGTAATACATCCTTCATGCCTTTTAATTATAGAAAAGACTGTCGAAAGACCAAGCCCGCTTCCTTTTTGTTTTGTAGTGAAAAAAGGATCAAATATTTTAGATACTATATCCTCTGGCATCCCAATTCCTCTATCGCGTATTTTTATCATTACATACTTTCCGCTCTTTAGAGGCAAGCCTTTACCTTCTTTTACCTTGATGGTTTCACCTCTGATTGTTATAACTCCACCCTCAGGCATTGCTTGGTCTGCATTTAAGATTAAGTTATTAAAAACCTGAGAGATCTGTCCTTTATCGGCTTTAACATCCCAAAAGTCTTCAGAAAATTCAAAATTGCATCTAACGTTGGAACCACTTAATACGAAATTTGCCGAACTCCGTATTAAATCCTCAACATCTATATTAACCTTTACGGGACTCCCTCCTTTTGAGAAAGTTAGAAGCTGCTGGGTCAGGCTTTTGGCGCTTTGAGCTGCCCTTTCTGATTCTTCTAATATATCATAAACTTCGTCCTGAGGGTCAAGATGTAACTTCGCAAGAGATATATTACCAAGGATACCGGTAAGAAAATTATTAAAATCATGAGCAATTCCACCTGCCAGAATTCCAAGCGACTCCAGTCTATCTGCTTTTTCTCTTTCTTTTTCCATATCCTTATACTCGGTGATATCCCTGATAATGCCCATAAAGGATTCTAAACCCTGATAAGTTATTTTTCTAATAGAGAATTCGCAGAATCGTAGATCACCATTTTTGGTGACTATATTTGCTTCATACACATCTGGCATTTCCTCTCCTTTTTCTCTCCTGCGTTCCATTTCTTTAACTATGCTTCGGTCCTCTTCACTGATTATTTTCCAGATTTCCATTTTATATAGTTCTTTCTTACTATAACGAAGTACATCGCACAGGTAATCGTTAACGAAGAGAAACCTGTAGGCTCTAAAGACACAAATACCTTCTCTGCTGTCCTCCACAAGTATACGATATTTTTCTTCTGATTCCTTTAGTGTTTCCTCTGCTTTTATTTCTTTTGTAATTTCCTTTACTACCCCCACAATTCCATAGATATCGCCCTCAGGATTTCTAAGTGGCAGATACATCTCTGAGGTGAAGGTCTTTGTTCCGTCTTTTGATTCGTAGGGTATTTTATCCTTTTTTACAACCTCGCCTTCCATAGCTTTTTTCATCATTTCATCGACTTCAGCGTTTTTTAAGTTAGAAAATATTTCCCAGGGTAATTTTTTACTTTTTAGAACCTTTTCTCTGGAAACCTTTGTCATTCTTTCCATTGAACCATTCCAATAAGTAAAATGGAAATTTTGATCCAAAACTAGAATACCATCTTCCATAGATTCTAAAGCATTTGAGAGAAGTTCTTCTTCCTTACGGAGTTCTTCTTCTACTTTTTTGAGTTTTGTGATGTCGCGTGAGATACCAATAATGCCAATAACATTGCCTTCTTTATCATAACGGGGTACCTTTGTGTAAGAAATCCAGTATACTTTGCCATCTTTACCAACTCTCTTTCCTACTCCACTAGGCATAGGCTTCTTGCCATTTATTATATCTTGCTCTTCTGCAAAATACTTTTCTGCTACCTCTTCTTCAAAAAAAGAAAAATCTGTTTTGCCTATTATCTCTTCTTTAGGAACGCCAAACTTTTCCGCTTTAGAGGCGCTAATCTCCAGGTAACGACAATCCCTATCTTTGAAAAATATCTCATCAGGAGTTAACTCTAAAAGAGAATCCAATAAATTTTTTCTGAAAACAAGCTCCTCCCTTGCTTTTCTTTCCTCGGATACATTCGTCAAGGAAGCCATATAACCATAGACATTATTACTATCGTCAAAGAGCGGCATAACTCTCATATGACAGAAAAATGCGGTACCATCTTTCTTTATATTTAAATGTTCTCTTGAATATATCTCTCCATTTGTAACTTTCTCGAAGATTCCTCTCTGAATTTCTTTAAAATCTGGCTCTGCTATTAGGAACTCAAGAGTCTTTTCCTTAAGCTCCGCGAAAGTATAACCGAATAACTCTTTTGTTGTTTTATTAGCATAATTAATACGCATTTCTGTATCCATACGCAAAATTGAATTTGCAGATTGTTCAATAAGATCATTTAATTTGTATATTTTTCGCTGTGCTTTTTTCATCTCGGTCATGTCCCTTATCAAAACAATAGCTGTTTCTTTATCGATTTTAGCGAAACGTGCTTCCCAATCTCGCGGGTCATCTTTGACGGTAAGCTGATATTCAAAACTTACAACTTTACCGCTTTTAATTGCTTTTTTAATGCTCTTTATACTACGGGCGGCTAAATTCTCCGGAAGAACATCCTGTATATTCTTATTTAAAAATCCCTCGGGTTTTGCATAAAGGATATTTTCATTCCCTGTATAGTAAGAAATAAACGTGCCATCTTTTTTAATCTGAAATAATAAATCGGGGAAGGCGGAAAGTATTGCACGATCCCTCGCTTCACGCTTTTTCAATTGTTCTTCCATTTCTTTTCGTTGTGTTATATCTCTTGAAATACCTAAGGTTCCGATTGTTTTTCCCGTTTCATCATATCTCGGAATCTTGGTTGTCGAAACCCAGGTTATTCTTCCGTCAGGATGTGTTTCCTTCTCGACTTTCCCTTTTATTGGTTCACCTGTCTTTATTATTTCCTGTTCATCCCGATAAGCTTGTTCTGCATGGGGTTTTGTGAAATAATCGTAATCCGTTTTCCCTATCATCTCTTCGGTACTTGTAGCTCCAAGCCATTCAGCCATAGATTTGCTCACAGCGATAAAGCGGTTTTGTCTATCCTTAAAATAAATATTATCGGGCGTGTTATCAAGAAGATAAGAAAGCAGGTTGCTTTTAAATACAACTTCTTCACCGAGTTTTGCCAGTCTCTTTTTTAGTTTATCTTCCAATTCTTTTGTCTCGGTTATATCTCGCGAAATACCCAAGATACCAATTACCTTACCTTTTTCATCATACCACGGAACTTTAGTTGTTAAAACCCAGGCTGTTCTTCCGTCGAGATAGGTTTCCTTTATAACTTTTCCCATAACAGGTTTCCTAGTTTTTATCATCTCCTGTTCTTCCCGGTAGGCTTGTTCTGCATGGGGTTTTGTAAAAAAGTCGAAGTCGGTTTTGCCAATAACCTTACCCACATTTCCAACTCCCAGCTTTTCTACGAGCGCTCTGCTCACCTGCACAAAACGGCTTTTCTTATCTTTGAAGTAAATTCGATCGGGTGTTTTATGGAGAAAAGAAGAAAGCAGGTTATTTTTGAAAATCAATTCCTTTTGGGATTCATCAATTCGTTCTTGAAGTTTACATTCAATTTTTTTTCTAACGCTTATATCTTCAAAAAGGACTAAAGAACCGATATGCTTTCCCTTCTTGTCATACTTTGGAGATGACATAACATGAAGGGTTTTATTGTCTCCTTTATTTTCTGAAATTTCTAATTCGGCTAAGTAATCTTTTTTCTTTATCCATTTTTTTACTTTTTTAAACATCTCGAGGCTAACAAAATCTTTTAAATTTTCCCCCTGCAAGTCCCCTTTATTTATACCAAAAAGGTCGTTGCAAGCAGGATTTGAAAGGAGAAAAACACCCTTTGGGTCTAAAAAACATAACGGCGCATTTATTTCTTCAATTATATCAGAATAAATAGCACAGTCATTTAAAAAAGCACCTTTGATTTCTTTCTTTGATTTTTCGTCAGTCATTTCTCTTTAACCTTTTAATATTAAAAGGATTTATAGCTTTTATATAATTCAACAGTTGTGTAAAACTAATATTTACACACAAAAGCAATTAACTCTCCTTATAATGAACTTAATATCTAAAGAAAAGTTTGTCAAGTGTCATTGGAATTTATCGAAAAAAGTCTTGGGTCGTAAACCGCCTTCGGCTTACCACTTACGGCAAACCGCAGAAAAAAATTTGCACATGTAGGACATGTAATCAATATAGAAATACAAATAAAAAAATAGAAGTTACAAGTTCTACATGCTTTACATGTAAAAAAATGGTGTGTGGAGTTGGGTTTAGCGGAAAGCGGATGACGGGGAGCGGGCATTGTGAAGAGTTCCAAAACAACTATTTTACGTTAAACTTTCCTTGACATATCTAAAATCTCTAATTATATTGTCCTATGGTAAAATTCAGGGAGAATATTGTTGAATAAAATAGCAGAAAGGTCGGGGATTTTATCAATTTTATTAATTCCTATTTCCCTACCTCTTGCTATAACTGCGTTGATCTTCTCCCTCGTTTTATTTCTAAAAGAAAAAAAATGCTCTTTTTTTATGGTACAGGATAAATTGCTTTCTTTTATTATCTTAAGCGTTATATTCAGTGTTTTTCTCTCTATTGTCTTTTCTATTAATAAAAGCAAATCAGCCCTTTCTTTTTTGGTTTTTATTCTGTATTTTTTTGTACTGTTCTTAGTTAAAGAACTACCCAAAGAAAAAATCATAAAAGCACTAATCATTGGAAGCCTCATAGTTTGCCTATTCGCGGTTTCGCAGATTGCTCTTAATTTCATTCCTAATATAAAATTTAAAATCTTAGGAAAAATTCCACTTTCAATTGGGGGGATGGCAATCGGTTTTCAAAAGACCAATTCCCTTCCGAGGCTTCTTGTAATGGTTTTTCCTATCTCAATTGTATTTTTAAGTCATAAAAAGAATACTTATTGGAGACCTTTGAGCGTTTTTTTTATAATAGTCGCGACAATTGCTTTGATACCTACTAAGCCTTTCGGAGCTGTTTTAGCTTTTCTAATATTGTTTTCGATTTTCTTGTTTTTTAAAGACTGGCGGCTCGGGATCGGATTTTTATTACTTATTTTAATACCTATTTTTCTTAAACCGGATATTTTGGGCGAATTCATGGAGAGCGTTACCGGTTATTCCAATATCACAATGAGGATTAATACCTGGGTTAATTTTGTATTACCAGCAGTCTTAAAGAAAAATTTCTTTACAGGTTTTGGCATAGGTTGTTACAGAAAAGCTGCCGAAACCTTTGCGATGAATATGAGTATTATGGAGAATCACCCTCATTCAGTTTATTTTTACATCTTTGCAGAAACCGGTATCCTTGGGTTTATTTCTATTTTTTCTTTGATATTTACTACTTTATTTATTTCCTTCAAAAGAAAAGAGCAAGATTATCTTTATATAGGAGTATTTTTCGCAATTTTGGGTTTCTTGCTGGAAGGTCTGATTACCTCATACCTAGAATATCTCCCAATCGGAATGGTTACTTTTTCTGTTTTGGGACTGGCTATACCAGCGCATGAAAACACAGAAGGAATAAATTATGGGAACTCCAAAATTAGCTAAAAAACTTCGTCTTATCGACGTTTTTTGTGTTGCATCAGGCGCAATGATAAGCTCAGGTATTTTTATTTTGCCGGGACTCGCTCACGCCAGAGCCGGACCGGCTGTAATCGTATCTTATTTTTTGGCCGGACTTCTTGCCCTAACCGGTGTTCTGTCTCAGGCGGAACTTGTTTCTGCTATGCCAAAAGCCGGCGGGACATATTTCTACGTTACCCGCAGCATGGGTCCAACTGTTGGGACTATCGATGGCTTTTTAACATGGTTCTCATTGTCCTTAAAAAGTTCCTTTGCTTTAGTTGGTATGGCTGCTTTTTCAAGTATATTGTTTGATTTTAATATACATCTTATTTCTATAAGCCTTTGCATAATATTTGTGGCAATAAATATATTGGGAATAAAAGAAGCAGGTAGAGTTCAAATTGCTCTGGTTGTATCTCTATTAGGGCTGATGATTGTTTATGTGGTTTTAGGAATCCCGAACATACAGGTCGAACACTTTAAAGATTTTGCCTCTAAAGGGATACCAGCGGTTTTCTCGACCGCAGGTTTCGTTTTCGTTTCCTTTGGAGGTGTCTTAAAAATAGCGAGTATCGCTGAAGAAGTAGAAGAACCGGGGAAAGTAATACCTCTGGGAATGATACTTTCTCTTGCAACGGTAGGGATTCTTTACATTTTGGTTATTTATGTTACTTCGGGAGTACTCGGGGCTTCATCCTTAGATCATTCTCTTACACCAATATCCGACGGCGCTATGGTTTTTATGGGACAATGGGGAAGAATTTTGCTCAGCATTGCCGCTATCCTCGCCTTTGTTTCTACTGCGAACTCTGGAATTATGGCAGCATCAAGATACCCGTTTGCTTTGAGCCGTGATAATCTTTTGCCGAATATATTTAGAAAAATAAGCAGTAAATTTCAAACACCATATATAGCAATTATTATAACAGGAATCATTATGATTATCTCTCTTTTCTTTACTCTGAAGATACTTGTCGAGACCGCTTCCACTGTTTTAATTATGACTTATCTTTTTTCTTGTATAGCTGTTATTATTATGAGGCAAAGCGGAGTCCAAAATTATAGACCTCGATTCAGGAGTCCTATTTATCCTTTTCCTCAAATAATAGGTATTCTTGGCTGTGGTTTTTTACTTTTTGAAATGGGGACAGAAGTTTTGATAATTGTTATGATTCTAATGTCATTAGCTATCAGCGCATACTTTATTTATGGAAGACGAAGAGTTAAAGAAGAATACGCATTGTTATACTTAATCGAAAAAATTACCGCAAAGGAATTAACAACACACTCTCTCGAAGATGAACTTAAAGGCATAATAAGAGAAAGAGACAAAATTCAGAAAGATCGTTTTGATGAATTAATAGAAGAAAGCCATATACTGGATTTAGAAGAAAAAACAGAGTTAAAAGAGTTCTTTAAATTAACCGCAGAGAAACTTTCTCTACCTCTTAATATACCAAAAAAGAAACTTTATGAGCTTCTTATGAAAAGAGAAAAAGAAAGTACAACTTCTATAAATCCTGATATTGCCATACCCCATATAATAATTGAAGGAGAAAAACATTTTGATATTTTACTCGCCAGATGCAAGGAAGGTATAAAATTCGGAGAGGATACTCCTGAAGTCAAGGCGGTTTTTATGCTTGTAGGAACGAGAGACGAAAGAAATTTTCACCTTAGAGCTCTTGCCTCGATAGCACAGATTATAAGTACGAAAGATTTTATGACGAGATGGATGAGCGCGAAAAATATTGAAAACTTGAGAGATACAATTCTTCTGGGAGAAAGAAAGAGACAAACATAATAAAGAAATTCAAACATTAAAAATTAAAAAGCA
>Ga0307438_1002471_pt1 | contig 10756 bp, 9 predicted proteins | sample SalMarWE160110MG_FD_202144 | JGI IMG/M metagenome (GOLD analysis project Ga0307438, IMG submission 202144) | Salt marsh sediment microbial communities from the Plum Island Ecosystem LTER, Massachusetts, United States - WE1603-110 | ecosystem: Environmental > Aquatic > Marine > Intertidal zone >...
CCGGGATAGTGAGGTAAAAGAAGGACTTTGATGAGGCCTGTAAAGCAGTGGTTTTTCTTGGCTACCCGTTAGAAATTAAGGCAATACCTGAAGTCTTTCACGAGGCCTATTACAGGTTAGTACGCACTGTTATACGCAACTTCGGTACTACCAATAAGGATCGGTCTTCAGCTGACGATGTATTTCAGAATGTTTTTTTAGCGTTGCACGAACACTTTCGGAAAGGGGCTTCCGTGAGAGGCCCCCTTGCCATATATGTAACGAGGGTAACAATCAACAAGTGCTTTGAATGCCTAAGAAAGGCAGCCGGACATATCAGTTTGCCGGAGGACGCAGTGCAGATTGAAACATCCCTTTCGACTACTCTTTTGCCGCCTTCGGTAGTTGAGTGCTGGGAGGATCTGGACCAACGGCTGTTTCGCTCGGAGCAGGGTAATCTGATAAACAGGATCATCTTTGCTCAGCAGTGTCTGGAAGCCTGTAACACGGGTAAAAAGCCTTCTGCTAAGCAACTTATGGCAGACTGGCAAATCTTATCGCAAATGCCCGGGAGGGATGTGGCCTCGCTGCACGAGAGAGCTGTTATGCATGTTATGCGTTCTTCGGCAAGAGATGTGGTACATATAGCGGCAGATCTAATTAACGCAGGTCTTGCGGCCTCCTACCAGATGGCCATAGTTTTCGCCGCCAGCATGGGGATGGACCTGAAGCAAACAGAGGAGTTGCTCGAACAGATTACCAGCCTCTCAGCCACGGCCGTTCATACCCGCATTTGCCGCATCTACATGGTCTTGAAGCCACCGGGAATGGAGGAGCAATAATGATGGAACTCAGTAAACTTCTTACACTGACCAGAGGAGTATGTAAATGAACACGCAAAAGTGTATATCCGATGCTGATCTTGCCCGTCTGTGGGAAGATGACGTCACGCCGCAAGAGAAACAGGCCCTGCAGCAACATATCGAAATCTGTCCAGACTGCAGAACTCGCTGGCAGCAGATGTCAGCCGGAGCCCAACATGTGGAGACCCTCTTGTTTGAAACCGCCAGGAAAGCACGAATGAAAGGTGAATGTCTTTCTGATGACTTACTTACCGGGTTCATCGATGAGACCTTAGGCCCGGAAAAGAGACATATGGTGGAAGATCATCTGGCTAAATGCTCGCTCTGCAGGGAGGCTTTGGCTGACAAGTTCACAGATGCCTATACAAAAGAGGGCGATACCTGGTGGTCCCAATACGTGGCTCACCAGATACTGGGTTTGTTTGTTCAGATACCTGACCAGATCGACCGTTTTCTTGAGGCCCTGAACGTTACCACAGGTTCGCCCGTGCAGTCAGAAGCGATTGTCAAAGTACAGATGCTGGAGCCGGCCCAAAGCGAGGCCAGACGTCTTGCCGCGGCGACGGGGGAGGCGTTCTTTGTGCAAACCCTCCGGCAGGAGAAGCCTGCGTTTGAATTCGAGCTTGTCCAGTTTGGGGAACAAGTGCAAATAAACGCCAGGTCATTTGGCGATGATTCACCTTACAAGAACTGTCTGGCCAGGCTTGAGCTATTCGAGGGAGATCTCTGTCGATGCTCACGGATCATTCTCATCGACAAAGGAGAGGGTGAGTGTGTACTTGAGCCTGAGGAGGCTCGCGGAGTGAGACCTCAGCAGGAGAATCTTGCCATGAAATTGGTGCCTATCGTAACCTTGGACCAGCTTGCCTCAGCAGGCAACGAAGCATATATGCCTATCTTAGGCAAGCTCTTGAGGCATGAAGAGCCGAAAATACGATGTGCTACCGTGGAGGTAATAGCTCGCATCTGTGGACCTCAGGCTCAATCGCTGATTAAACCGCTGGCTGACGATGAGGATGAGACGGTTCGCCAGACAGTTAAGAAAGCCTTGAACCAGTTCCCACAACCTTAAGGACAAGAGCAAACCGAATATGTGAGAATGAATGATTCTGCCGACAAGCTCAAAGAATTTTCCGATCTTATCGAAGAGCACAGGCCGCGCGAGGCGTTCGTCCTTTTCCTTAAACACGTAGAGGACAAGTCATGGCGGGAACTGAAGAAACCAGCCTTGGCCATGCTGGATACGCTCTGTCAACGTGCTCTGCCGGAACTGCGGGAACACTATACGCTTTGGATGGTCAATCATCCTGATCGACTTCGGAGGATGCTGGAACTGCTCACAGAGGCATTGGCCGTTAATTACCGCCATGCCGCTACGGTCGATCATATCGCCTGGCTCCGCTGCCTGTTGGCGATAGCAGAAGCGATGGCCGGAAGGGTCGATCGCGTGCACCAGGAGTTTTGCCTGGTCCGCAGTGACCAAAAAATAGAGTCCATCCCCCGGCTTAATGGTACATTTCACAGGCAAATAAGGAGTATCGAGCCGGCGGAAGGAACAAGGGCAGAGTTCCTGGAGCAGCTGTTCGCCGCTTACATGGAATTCCTCAAGAGAGTTGGGCAATATGACCTGTCCTACTATCTGGAGAACCGCATCGGCAAGCTCCTGGGCTACATTGCCCGCGATGAGAAACGTCCTGGTGTTGTTCAGGCCCTGTTCTATGATAAGAACAAGCTGGTTGGTCACTCCGGCTTTGTCCATGTGTCGATTGAACATCAAGGAGATAATACAGGTGAATCACCTCCTGGAGAAGCGATTGAATATACCGCCAGCAAACAAGGTGCTATTGATGGGTACATGCAAGAGGCAGCTGCCTGTGCGCACCGGGTGGTTGACGCCTATCTGAAACGGACCAGCTATCCCGATGGCCTGGCCGAGCGACTGGTTCGCTGGGAGATCGCAACCGTCCAGGGCGACGTGACAGGCCTCAAGCAGGAATTTCAAGGAGGGTCTATCGCTTTGCCTCTGGCTGTGGCGGTCATCTCAAAATATCTGGGCAGGCCCGTAGCCAACGACATCGCCTCGACCGGTGCCTTCACGGTGGTATCCGTTGCCGACGGCAGTGTCCTGCCGGTGGATGGTGTGCCCGAGAAAGTAAAGCACGCGGTTCTTTCAGGATGCCGGCTAATATTCGTTCCGACCGAGAATCTCCTTGAACTAAAAGGCAAACCTGCTCTGCAAAACCTTATCAGTGAACATGATGCCCAGATTGTCCCTGCGGAGTCCCTCGATAAGGTCTGCGAACAGCTCTTTCCTCCCGAAGGCAGTGGCCGATTAAAGGATTTGATTAAGGATGCATTCGGCAACTATGTGCAGATATTCAAACCGATTCTTCGCCGGCACAGGTTGACTTCAAACGAGTTTGCATACCAGCGGTATTCTTATCATGTGCTTGTCTGTTCGGTTTTGACTATGCTGCTTGTTCTGCTGGAAAGCTGGATGATGTGCAAGACATGTGCACCAGACTTTCCGTCTGTCGGTATCTGGATCAGGATTATTGCCGTTGCGGTCCTGGCCTTTGTCGGAACTTCATTTAGTTTTGTTTTGCCAGACATTTGCCTGCAACATCGAAAGAGATGGTCATGGATTGCTGGTACAATCCTGTTGGCTGTTTGCCTTGGTATCGGAGGACAATTGCTTATACCGGTAATTACAGGGTTGAAACCCGTCAACAATTCGCCCAATATAGTACCAACAGCCTTTTTTCTAAAAGATATGTTTCTTATCTGGGTATTTACCTGGGTCATTGCCGCTGATAGTTTTAACGTGGTGACCGGTGCGGAACACCTGTTAAAGAATAGGCAGTTTATCACGTCAAGAGAATGTCTAAAGTGGAACTCACTGTTAGAAATCAGGATGCCCGTTTTGTGTATTTACTTTCCGTGGAAGTGGGGTACGACGGCTGTTATTGCGGTTGCTCTTATACTTATTGCCTGGGAGATGAGATTGTTTAGCAGTATACTCAGAAAGGGATCTGAGGCGACACACCAGTTGCTAGTAATTGCCATATGCAGGGAGTTTTTGTTCCTTGTTGCTATTTCCGAAGTTCTGATCTTTTACAAGACAGCCTTGGCGAACATAAGAAAAATGTTCCGTTGAAGATAAAGCGGTGTGAGTTATTTTCATTTTCACGTTTTCTATACCAATGAACATATTACCACATTTAGCCGTTAACCCATTAACAGCATACACTTACATATTTTCAATACGCCTACACGTATGAAAATAATCCATTTGCGTAAATTAAGGCAGTTATGTCCAGCCAATGGGTATCCAAAGAGACAACGAAACCATAATCTGCCATCTTCGGCGCTTTAGCGATTAGAAATAAACCGCCCAAAATCTATAAAGAAAAAAATAACTCTAACGTTAGTTATTCAGAACCCGGCCTATAGAAACCCCCGTTACCGCTGAACCGTTACTCCATAGACCAGTTAACAGGCGGTACTAACAGACACACCAACATGTGTAGTTCTCTGTTCCCTGCTAACGTACCGCCGAGTTAACCGAATTCTGGGCGCCAACTGGCAAACAATACCGTGGCCTTTTCAGCCCGTCATATAGGGAATTGTTGAGCTGAGTATACCAGCGTGTGGCAATCAAGTCTCATTCAGCAGGTCGCAAATATAAAGGCATCGCCCGCCTCATTTTTGCCGAAGGTCAACTTAATCTTTGCGGTCGAAGACCGCACGCGGGCTCGCAACAAAGGATTAAAGATTGACCTGAGGCATGTATCACGGGCGATGCTTGTCTCACTCTACCCGCTACCCAATCCTGCTTGGCTAATCTATTCCCAACCCGCCCATGCGAAAATGCCCGAGAGCGGGTAAAGGGTCAAAAGCAGCAAATCAAAGGGCCAATTTTGCCGTCTCCTCGCCGCAGCGGTTCATTATAGAAGACTGGCCCTGTTGGCTCTTGGCCCAGTTGCTGCCCAGTTCCCTTGGTTCGCACCCGCCTGGCCAGTTGGCTGGGGAAAAGCAGATGCTTCGCTTCACCAAAAGAATAATCACATTAAGAAAAAAATGGGTGAAGCTCAGTCATTCTCCTTTTTCCACAATCCGTCAACCCCAGTTGGCTCCATTAACCTCGTATTTGGCTATTTTTGCAGGCCAGCCCAGACAGGATTCAAACCCCTCCTGCAACGATGGGCAAAATGACCTTCAGCGCAGGGCTTTTGACCTATCCCTCCGAAAATCACCCAAAAAAACCTGCCCCCCCTCGGAATTTAATTTTACCCTCGCAAAGTGGTAAATAGGCACTTCTAATCCGGCCAACAAAATCATAAAAAAGCGGTTCGAACCAACCGGATCAGTTGTAGCTGAACTATTTATCCCGTTGCTCAAAGAAAGTGAAATCGAGCGACTGAACCAACTTGATATAGAGTCCACTAAAGTAAACAGAAAACAGGCAAATAGACCATACGTAAAACCGATTAAGTTTTACCAATCATCACAAAGTCAGTGGTTTAAGTCCCTGCCAGGTAAATCGCATAATATGAACGGGACGTTGTCCACTTATGAAATATACCTCATCAAAGCCTTCGCATTTTAATTCCTCTGCAGTAGGCTTATTGTCCTGGAAGTCCCTCCACATCCGCTTTACCTCTTTTAAGGGCACCCTCTTCTCTTTCAGGCACCTTTCCCGGGTGGCTCGGAAAGGCAAATCGAATACAACGCATATCTTCCTGTGGTGGGCATTAGGGCCTTGCAGCGAATGCCACCTTGCCCGCTTCGACATATGGCATGCATCCAGAACAATGTTACGCTCTTCTTTCAACGCCTTGCATTTCATCGATTCGAAGACATTCCATACCTTGATTTCATCTTTGGAAATTCTGAAACTTCCAGTCAACCGCTTCCTTATCTCATCAGAGCTTATAATCGTGAAGTTCATGCCAAGTTTCCTTGCAAAGGCGGATTTTCCAGTATGGGAAGGCCCACAAAGGACAATAAGCATGGGCTGTCCACGGGGAACACTCCTGCAAGAGCGGTCCTCAGCGGCTGACTCCCGGTTCCCCGTGGTGGTGTCATCACTCTCCAGAAAATCCAGATAGCTCTCCCACTCCTGCTCTTCCCGGTCACGTTGCCGGCACTTGCGGCAAACCAAGTCCGGCCATTCCACAGGGCCGTCACAGACGCGGCACCTGTATTCTTTCCGGTCGCTGCTCTGAGTACTGCTTTCTTGCCTTGCAGGGTTGATTTCTTGCATAGTACAATCACCTCCGCTCATGTCGTTGGTGGAGCGAGCCATCTGGTTTTGCAGCGGGCAAAAGTGCTTGCGAATTGGTCACAGAACAATGGTAGCCGAAAAGGGTACACAAGCTCGAACCAGCCTTTCGGCTACAGTTGTTGGACCTAGAAACAAAGCATTTTTGCCGGGTGCTGCGCTCGGAGCAGCCCGAAGGGCAAAACCAGAATGAGCGAGCTCCACCTTAAACCAGGAGGTGATTGCCGGCAGAGAAATCAGCACAGGCAAGAAAGTGCTCTGGAGCAGAGACATCCAGGGGAAAGGCATTTGGCTGGCTTCGACTTGTTTTTTTGTCGTCGGGATTGATTTGGCGGTCAAAAACCTTTCAGGGTAGTTAACCACGACTATAAATACGCAACTCTATTGCGGGAAATTACTTTGGGTCTACTTGGCTCGAGGGAAGAAACACAACACGCAATTTGAAGCCCCTTATCAAAAGAAATTTTCAGGTCAGTTACTTTGCGCTACTAGTTTTATGATCCTCTCAGGAAAATCTCCACTCCAACTTAATATTTGCCTCGGCATGGAGTTAGAGGCCACTCTTAACCAGCCTGTGAAGCTATTCATTTCATCTTCAGCAGGCACCTCAAAAACCCTCAATATGTTAGAGAAAACCGTTACATCGTCAACGCCATGATAGGTTGACTTATTCTTCCGGCCGAATATTCTTTCTTTACAGACATTCTTATCAGCTTCAATAAGAATCAAAAACATATTCTTCACTTTATTTTTGAGAATGTTATACACTATATCCCTGAGTTTTTTCTTATAGAAAGTTGCGTCCAAAATGGGAGTCTTTTTCGTCTCAATTGAAGATAGCGCTTGCAATGCGAGTCTCTCGTAGACCGTTTCTGTAATTTGCTCATTTTCATCTCTTGCTGGTAGACGCATCTCAAGCCGAATTTGGTCAGTAGTCATAGTTTGGATTTTTTTGACTTTATTTACCAAATATTTAGCAACACTTGTTTTTCCGCTTCCCGGAAAACCCATTACGATAAAGACACCTGGATTTAATTTTGACAAGTCCATGTTTTGCATTGCACAGCACAGTATATTATTAACCTTATTGCTTCAAATTTAAAATGGATTTCAGTTAATCTACCGCAAATACAAGGAAATCTTTTAAATATCTCCGAAACGGCCGCAATTTATACCTTTGGAATATCGGTAGATAATGTGTAGATTGGCCAGCTTATTCAAACTACTAAAAAACATATGCACCTAATTTTAATCCTGTTGCCTCGGCTCCAGTGTATTCAATGGCCAGTTGCTTATCTATTAGATGATGGCCCTCTAACTTTGCTTCGAGATCCTCCAAAATTTCAGGGTACTTTGAAAGTATTCTCGGCGCGTGAAGCCACATTTGCTGAGCAAGGTCATAAATATCTCCTTTTTCGGTCAAACTAAGAATAAAAAGGTTCAAACTTGGGTGGTATTGTTTTAGATAATCAAGTACTGCAGCGATAGTCTTACAATTCAGTTCATCAGTTAAATATAATTTTGAATCAATAAGTATCTTCACTAATTCGGTTGAGAGGTTAGTAGAAAAAAAATATTTGGGTTCAAGAGGCCTGTCGTAACAGATTGAATAGCCAACTACTCGTAAGACCAATTTTGCGATCTGGTAAGATAAATGACAGCTATCGAAATTAGTCGAAAGCTTAACAAGACATTCTAACTGGGCAATATAGGATGATGCATCCTGTGCAATCGTTCCGACGTGAATTCTGGACGGCCGGATTGAAACGGGTATATGTATGCCGGTTGAAAGTAATATTTCACTTTTAATAGTTCTTGCAATGCTTGCCCGCCAGTCGCTACTCTTAGGAATACGGCAATACAAATCAAGATCAGAATAGGATCGCCAATTTCTTTCATCCAAGTGAAAATCGCCAACCGAAAACGATCCATAGCAAGAGATGTCCCTTTCAAAAGGTTTGAGTATCTTTTGAATAGATGACTTAAGAAAGTAACGAGGGCTCAGGCTTTGCGACATAATTCATCCAACTAACTGAAAACAACGATATACATTTATAATATATTGATGAAATTGGATATATAAGCTTTGCCAATAATATACCATGAAAGAGCTATAAGCCCAATACAAACTTAGTGGACTTTAGCCATTTTAACAATAGTGATCCTTATTATTGAGTTGTTTCAACGAATTTCATGCAACTCGACCTTTTGGGACGAAGTTGCCCTTAATTCTTAACGTTGGCATGGTGGAAGAAATCTGCCAGCTTTAGCCTGTAGATGAATGCATAAGGAGGGCAGCACATATGCACGGCATAGTGATAATATCTATAAAGGTGCAGCCCGACCATGTTCACATGGTTGCATTGCTTCCTAAAGGCGTGAACGAAGATGGGGCAATGCGGCTTCTCAAGGGCGCGTCGTCAAGGAAGCTTTTCCAGATAAAGGGGCGCTTCGCTCTGAGGTATCTAGGGCACCACTTCTGGAGCAGGGGATATTTCGCCCATACTGCAGGCGTGACAGACCTGCAGCACCAAATAGATTACGTGGAAAACCAGGAGTTGCACCATGGGGCTTTCTACACAGCGTAGGAAACCCCCGACTTTAGTCGGTACGTGTTTAGCCAGGAAAAACGGAGATTTTAGGCGCCTATCGAGGTTTTAAGGATTCCAACGAGCCTAAAAAAGACCTGAATCTGGTAATGACCGCTGTTTTTCGGCCAAAAACTTACATTTTCAGGCTAAACACGTACTTAGTCGGGGGAGGATGACATATTATGATGTTGTTGCATTTTGATTTTCATATCTTCTCTCCGCAAACATACTCAAGAAGTTTCCTATATTCTGGTGAGGTAGTTGCTTTTGCGAGATACTCGGGTGCTTTTGCACAGGCCACTTTTAGAGCAGTAGATGCCTGGGCCCATAACTCATTATCAGATTTAGTTTCAGCAAGTTTTGCTAGGTATCTTGCCTTGTGAAAATGGTAGCGTGGAAATTTGGGGTGATTTTCTCCTGGTAATAGCTCAATTGCTCGTTCTATTAAATTAATTGCATTTTGGATATCACCTTCAGTTTCATAAGCATAAGATAAGTTAGAGTAAACTCGAGGGTTATTCGGTTCCTTCTCTGCTAATACCTTTAAGGTGGCAATCGCATCTTTCGTTTGTCCCCTTAATGTGTGTGCTTTAGCCATGCTTAAGAAATATGCGGATCCTGCATGGTCCTCTCTCTCTAATAACATGAGAAGTATTTCTTTAATAGTATCAAACTCCTTAATGACTGGGCTTAATACTGTAATAATGTGCGGATTTTCTACATCTCTTCGTTGAGTTTTACTGGACTGATGATGATGATAAAGAACCAAGGATAGGACAACAACTACAATTAAAGAAGAAGCAACCAAATAATCTGCAAGATTATTCAAACCATGAACACCAATGTGCGCGCCAAGCGAAATTAAGATCAAACCTATAACTACTGCATAAAGACGACTACCCTCGGGGATATGTGACAGCCAAGGAAGCTTAGGTTCCTACTTAGTACTGCCAACGATTTTGGATGTTTTACTCGGCTCTTTATTGTTGTTAAGGTTTTTTTCCATAATTAAAGAATCCTCTTATAGAATTGCATAATTCTATTGGCCTTTATCGTTAGGGTTGATGTCCGTCATCACGATCAGTGAACGGTCTTGATCGAAGAACACGACGCGAGGAAAAATGTCGGCAAAGAGGGCGCCCAGTGACTCCAGTGCTCTGTATTCGATTGCGATATCGTGGGGGTCGCATTTGAGGGAAGGGATTCCCTTGAAGCATTTTCCCCACATCTTGACATAGTACGAACCGGTGCGGCAGACGACTTTGAAGACATGGTGCGTTAGCCCTCTTCGGTTCAGCTCTATGCGGATCACTTTCCCGATATGTTCAGACAGAATTGCGTTGAGATCCGTCGCAATTGGTGTACCGTTCATTCTCATATTAGGGCTCGACCATAATCGCATTACCATCACTCGGTCCCGTCACAACTGCCTATGTGCGCGACTGACGTCTGTGTGGTTCAAATGGCAACCAAAAGTGCAGCTGAGGGGCATCCTTTCAGACTTTCTCTTTGGTTCTATGAATGCCTCGACCATCAGACCATGTGCTGCCAGACCACAAGTCGCTCAAGGGAACCATCTTCATTCTCCTTTAGCTCATTAGTACCAATCACGTACGTATGCCTGCTATCGTAGCGTGTATGCAACCATCAGAGTCTCGCTACGAGCAACTCCATCCTCCATCTCTACTCCGAGTCGGGCAAATTCAAATAGAGCATCCGGCGAGTCTGCGTACACCACAAGAAGGAATCCAAAAGTGTGGGCCCCCATGACGACACACCCGCTCTGAACTATGATGCTGCCTCTGTATTTTTCTGTTGTTGGGAGCGTGTCGCAGACCCAAACCAATAGTTCGTTTTCAGAGCAGTAGGGTGTAGATTTCTGGCTTCTATGCAGTTTTTTCAACTCCTTTAGTACTACAACGCCATTTAGGTTTCCAAAATGCAGCAACGTATAGCTGATAAATCAATACTCATTTCACGCAATCGCCTGCGCTTCTCTCGAATATGGCAACGGCGAGAACGGGCTATACGCAACTGCG
>Ga0307438_1002484_pt1 | contig 10714 bp, 7 predicted proteins | sample SalMarWE160110MG_FD_202144 | JGI IMG/M metagenome (GOLD analysis project Ga0307438, IMG submission 202144) | Salt marsh sediment microbial communities from the Plum Island Ecosystem LTER, Massachusetts, United States - WE1603-110 | ecosystem: Environmental > Aquatic > Marine > Intertidal zone >...
GAACGGTGCCCCGCGGACCGTGTGGTGCTTGTGCCCAACGATAAGAACATCGTCATGGCGGCAGAACAGACGCTTTCCATGACTCGCAAAGAGGTGCGCCTTGTCAAGACGACCAGCGTGCCACAGGGGGTAGCCGCTCTTCTGGCCTTCAGCCCAGACGAGGATCTGGAGGCGAACGTCGAAGGTATGGAGGAGGCCAAAGCCGGCGTTCGCGCGGTGGAGGTGACGCGGGCTATTCGCACTACCAGCATTGGCGGCTTGCGCATCCGGGAGGGTCAGTGCATAGCGGTGGTCGATGGAGAGCTGAAGGTGGCTCGGAAGACCCCCGAGGCAGCGGTGAAAGCTGCTCTGGGCCACCTGCCCATGGAGGAAGTCAGCCTAATCACCCTCTACTATGGCGCTGATACCCGCGAGGCGGAGGCGCGAACACTAGCTCGCGAGCTGCGTCGCCTCCATCCTCAGCATGACGTGGAGGTTGTCTACGGCGGCCAGCCCCACTACTACTACATCGTCTCGGCGGAGTAAGGCTCATCCAGCTCCGTCAGCAGCGTCAGGACTCGCTCCCGTATCTGGTCTCGAATGAGCCGTACCTTCTCCAAGGGTTGGCCTTGGGGGTCTTCTAGACCCCAGTCCTCAGAAGCATGAAAGCCCGTCGGACAGCTCTCCGCCACGTCGCAGCCCATTGTTATGATCCTGTCGGCCTGCTGGATCATCTGCTGGGTCAGGGGCTTGGGCCGTTGAGCGCTGATGTCGATGTGCAGTTCGGCCATGGCGGCGATGGCAGTGCGGCTCACCGATGTGGCCGGCCGTGTTCCCGCCGATATGGCCAGGGAGCCGCCGCCGCGGGAATGGTTAAAGAGGGCCTCGGCCATCTGGCTGCGGCCGCTATTGCCAACACAGACGAACAGAGCCCGCTTCATTTTGGCTCATTACAGTGTAGCAGGGGGCGCTTTTGCAGGGCAGGTGCCGTTGGTATACTAGCCAGCGGAGGTTCAGAGCTTGGCGCGTAAAGTGGCCATCGTGACCGATAGCACCGCTGACCTGCCGCCAGAGCTGGTTGAAGAGCTGGGTGTGACCATTGTGCCTCTGCAGGTTATCTTCGGCGATGAGGCCTATCGGGAAGGGGTGGACATCACCACTGAAGAGTTCTACGAGCGGTTGGTCAAGAGCCGCCAGTTGCCCACGACCTCTGCCCCCTCGGTGGGCGACTTCCAGGAGGTCTACGAGCGGTTGCTGGAGGAGGTCGATTCCATAGTCTCGATCCACATCGGGGCCAAGCTCTCGGGCACCGTACAGATCGCTCAGACTGCAAGGCAATCGCTGGCCAAGCCCGAGCGCATCGAGATAGTCGATTCTCAGGCGGTCTCTGTGGCCATCGGCTTCGTGGTCATGGAGGCAGTGGAGGCCGCTCGCGCCGGCGCCAAGCTGGCTGAGGTGAAGGCGGCAGCCGAGAGCGCTGCTCAGAGGACCCACGTGCGGTTCATGCTGGATACGCTGGAGTACGTGCGTCGCGGCGGGCGCATTGGCCGCGCCCGCGCCTACATGGGAACGCTCCTCAGGGTCAAACCGATCCTTTCGTTCCGCGAGGGCGAGGTCTATCCGGAGGAGCGGGTGCGCACGCGGGCGCGCGGTCTGGAGCGCATGATTCAGTGGGCCGTCAGGCACCAGAAGGTGAAACGGGCTGTCGTAGCTCACTCTACCACTCTCGACGAGGCGGAGAGCATCAGGGAGAGGCTGGCGATGGCCTTTCCCAGCGTGAAGGTGTACCTGATACGGTTCGGGCCTGTTATTGGCACCCATGGAGGACCTGGCACCATAGGCGTTGGCGTCATGGAAGGAGAGTAGGCGGGAGTTGGCCGAAGCGGCAATAGATAACCTGCGCAAGGTCCTGGAGCTGGAGCGAGCCAGGGGCTTTGCCGATAGCGCTGTGATGGGGGGGCTGGACGCTTATCTGCATCGGTTCTCCCAGGGCCAGGTGCTACCCTCGAATCAGCAGTTGGCGGCAGCGATAGGCTCCCTTCCCGTCGGCGGCTACGTGTCCTTGCCTTCGTCGGAGCGCCGCCGCTGGCTGGAGGAACTGCTGGCGATCGTGGATGATCGCTCTGCTGGCGCTCAGCCATCGCACGGGGTCAGGGCAAAGACGGTTGCTTCTTCCGCATCGCCACCGGTCGCCAGCGCTAAGAAGCGGGCGAAGCCTGTTGCGACCAGGCGGGCCGTGCAGACAGTCGGGCAAGCTTCCCTCGATTCGCCAATCACCGTTCTCAAGGGCGTGAGCCGGGCCACTCTGTCCCGCTTCGCTCGCCTGGGCGTGGAGACCATCCGCGATTTGCTCTTTCACTTTCCCTATCGCTACAATGACTTCGCCAACATTCGTCCCATATCGCAGCTCGTTGTGGGCGAGGAGCAGACAGTGCTGGCCACGGTATGGTCGGCGGCGGAGACGACCATCGGCCGCCGCTTGAAGGGCACCGAGGCCATCGTGGGCGACGAAACGGGCACCCTTCGGGTCATCTGGTGGGGGCAGCGCTATATCGCCCGCCAGCTTCGGTCGGGGGCACGAGTGGCCCTCAGTGGCAAGGTCAGCGTCTACCGCGGCCAGCGCCAGATGGAGTCGCCCGAATACGAGTTCCTGGCCAGCGACGACCTCATCCACACCGCGCGCCTGGTGCCTGTGTATCCCCTTACCAAGGGCCTGTGGCCGCGCGTCGTCCGCCGCTTGGTGAGGGAGGCCCTGGACAACTTCGCCGATATCGTTCCCGACCCTATGCCGCCGGAGCTGAAGGAGCGCCTGCGTCTTTGGTCGCTGCCCTACGCTTTGTGGCAGATACACTATCCTGACTCCCTGGAGACAGCGCAGATGGCCCGCCGCTGCTTGGCCTTCCAGGAGCTTCTGATCATTCAGTTGGGTGTCCTGAAGCGCCGCCGGGCCTGGCAGGAAAGCGGCAGAGCTTACCCGCTGGCCCTGTCGCAGGAGGCACTCGATGGCTTTCTATCGTCCCTTCCCTTCGCGCTTACTCAGGCGCAGAGGCGGGTCATGGGCGAAATGGCAGCCGATATCGGCTGCGAGGTGCCCATGAGTCGTCTCCTCCAGGGCGATGTAGGCAGCGGCAAGACGGTGGTGGCTACCGCTGGCCTCCTGGCTGCTGTTGCCAGCGGCTGTCAGGGGGCGATGATGGCCCCCACCGAGATCCTGGCCGAGCAGCACTACCGCACTATCTGCGCCCTTCTCGGCGACGGGCGGGATTCTATCTTGGATGGTGGAGGGTTCCGGCCGCCGTACGTGGAGAAGCCCCTTCGGGTTGCCCTTCTCATTGGTAGCCTGCGGGGCAGGGAGAAGGCAGCCGCCCAGGAGGCAATCGCTCGCGGCGAGGTGGACATTGCTATAGGCACCCACGCCTTGATCCAGGCGGAGGTTGCCTTTCCCCGCCTGGGCCTGGTGGTGGTCGACGAGCAGCATCGCTTCGGCGTCATGCAGCGGGCCGCCCTGCGAGCCAAGGGCCTGTCACCCCACGTGCTGGTGATGACCGCGACGCCTATCCCCCGAACCCTCGCTCTCACCGTCTACGGCGACCTGGACATCTCTCTCATCGACGAGATGCCGCCCGGGCGCAAGGTGGTGAAGACGATCCGCGCCCTCCCTCACGAGCGGGACGAGGTCCATGGGTTCGTGCGGGAGGAGGTGGCCAAGGGTCGCCAGGCGTACATTATTTGCCCCCTGGTGGAGGAATCGGAGGCGATTGCCGCGAAGGCGGCGGTGCAGGAGTACGAGCACCTGGCCCGCGATGTCTTTCCCGACCTGCGCCTGGGCCTGGTGCACGGCCGCCTCCCCTCCGCCGAACGAGAGGTGGAGATGCGGGCATTCCGTGATGGCGATCTGGACATCCTGGTGTCCACCGCCGTCGTGGAGGTCGGCATCGATGTCGCCAACGCCACTATAATGCTGGTGGAGGGCGCCGACCGCTTCGGGCTCTCGCAGCTTCACCAGTTTCGTGGTCGGGTGGGCCGCGGCGAGCACCAAAGCTACTGCATTCTCCTGGCGGAGAATCCATCGGAGGAGGCCCAGGAGCGATTGAGCCTCATGGAGAGCATCTACGACGGCTTCCGCCTGGCTGAGGAGGATCTGCGTCTGCGCGGCCCCGGCGAGTACTTCGGCACCCGCCAGACGGGCATGCCCGACTTGAAGGTGGCCCGCTTGTCGGACATCGACCTCATCGAGAGGGCGCGGGCGGAGGCTGCTCGCCTTCTGGAGGCAGACCCTTCGCTGGCTCGGCCAGAGCATCGCTTGCTGGAGCGTCAGGTGTCGCACCTGTGGGGACGAGTCACGGCGGAGGTGAGCTGAGAGGATGTTGATCAAGTACGAAATCGCCCGCCTTGTTTCGGACGCCGCCGCTAAGGCCCAGGAAGAGGGAGACCTGCCGCCGCTGGCTCTGCCGGAGGTCACCGTCGAGCACCCGGCGCGGGAGGAGCACGGCGACTATGCCGCCAGTCTCCCCATGAAGCTGGCTCGGGCCGCTCGCTCCGACCCCCTCGCTGTCGCCGAGGCCATCGCCAAGCACATCCGGCCCAGCGATGTCATCGTCGAGGTGGCGGTGGCTCCACCCGGCTTCATCAACTTTCGCCTCAGCGATGCCTGGCTGGCCCGCCAGATAGACGCCATTCTCGCCGAGGGCGAGCGCTTCGGCGATGTGCCCTTGGGCCAGGGCCAGCGTCTCCAGGTGGAGTTCGTCAGCGCCAATCCGGTGGGCCCCTTGCACGTGGGTAACGGTCGCGGCCTGGCCATCGGCGATACCCTGGCCGGCGTGCTGGCGGCTGCCGGCTACGCGGTGGGGCGGGAGTACCTGGTGAACGATGCGGGCACTCAGACCGAGACCTTCGCCAGCACGCTATATGCTCGCTATCAGCAACTCTTCGCGCGGGAGGTGGATGTCCCTGAAGGGGGCTATCCTGGCCACTACGTGGTGGAACTGGCTGAGGAGCTAAAGGCGGAGCATGGCGAGGCCTTTCTGAGGCCGACGGGCGAGCCCTGGCCGCCCGAACTCCACGACGTGGGCGTGGCCAAGATGCTGGCGATCATCCGCAGCGACCTGGCGGCTATCGGTGTGAACTATGATGTGTGGTTCAACGAGAAGAGTCTCTACGCCGCCGCCGGGACCTACGAGCGGGCGATGGAGCTTCTGCGGGAGAAGGGCGTGGTGGCCGAGAAGGAAGGGGCGGTCTGGTTCACGTCGTCGGCTCTGGGGGAGGACAAGGACAACGTGCTGGTGCGCTCTACAGGCTCTCCCACCTACTTCGCCTCCGACATCGCTTACCACTACGATAAGTTCCTGCTGCGCGGCTTCGAGCGGGTGATCAACATCTGGGGAGCGGATCACCAGGGCCACGTGCCCCGCATGCAGGCCGCCGTGGCCGCCTTGGGCGTCGACCCCGAGCGGCTGGACATCATCATCTACCAACTGGTGACCCTGCGCCGAGGCACGGAGATCGTTCGTCTCTCCAAGCGCACGGGCGAGATCATTACCCTGCGCGAGCTGGTGGAGGAGGTGGGTGCGGATGCCTGCCGTTTCTTCTTCCTGGCTCGCGCCGCCGATTCCCACATGGACTTCGACTTGGAGCTGGCCAAGCGGCAGAGCGCTGAGAACCCCGTGTACTACGTGCAGTACGCCCACGCCCGCATCGCTGGCATCCTGGCGCACGCCGCCGAGCAGGGCATCGACTACGCCGACGGCGACCTGGCGCTCTTGAGCCACCCGGCGGAGCTGGCTCTGATCCGCAGGATGCTGCTCCTGCCGGAGGTGGTGGAGGGGGTGGCCCGCACCCTGGAGCCCCACCACCTGCCGCACTATGCCCTCGAGCTGGCCACCGTCTTTCACGACTTCTACGAGAAGTGTCGGGTAGTCTCCGACGACCTGCCCCTGTCTAAGGCCCGACTGAAGCTGGTGGCGGCCTGCAAGATCGCCCTGGCCCGAACGCTGGGCCTCATGGGCGTGTCGGCGCCGGATAGGATGTAGCGGGTGCTGGCCGTACTCTTCCGAGCCCAACGATTAACTATCTGCCTATATCACTGGCTGGCGGTAGCAGTTCCGGGGAACTGGTTTGCCTTCAAGAACTCTTGGGGGTCAGTAAATGCCGCGAAGAAAAGCGGCCTCCCCGAGAACGCGAGTGGAGACACCGGCCCTATTGCCATGAAGGGGAACTCCTGTAAATCTCGACGTGGAAAGCTCTGAGGATTGCGGAACGATTGATACAGTTCCATCGCCCGGTCATCTCCACCGGCGAATTCACGTAGCTTGCGGAATTCGTCTCCAAGTGCCAGACCAAATCCGAAGAACACAATACTGAGCTGTTCCAGGATATCGTTATCCAGCCCTCCAAGGGTCTGACTTATGAACAACCAGCCGATCCCATACTTGCGCGTTTCACGGACAGCTCGTCTCAGTAGTGACCGCAATTGATCCGCGTGTGTTCCCCTTTCAAGAGAACCGGACGGCGCATGCCGGTGCGCCTCGTCTAGAATGACCAATACGTTCGCACTGACCTCCTGTGCCATACCTCGTGTCGATTGGGCAACGAGCACCCCAAGCAGGTTTTCGATCAGCCGCCGCTGAAGCTCCTCCGACCAAAACCGCTGGTTGCCCCGCGCTGATAGGTCTACAGAAACGATAGGCCTGGTCTCATTGCTCTGAAGTGTCTGACTAGCACCGTCGCCCCCAAGTAAGCCAGAGACAATACTCCAGACTGTGCGTCGGTTCTGGCCAGCGGCAAAGAGACTAGCCAACGGTGCCCACGATGTCTCGAGCACTTGATTCAAACGATCTTGGTCCTGCAGCAAGCCGTTCACGTAGTCGATCAACTGCTGCCGGCGGCCAGGGGTAGAGTAAATTAGCTGCGCGTTCTGCTGGTCGACGACGGCTCTCAGAGCATCCTCCAGAACGCTGCGGTCAGACAGCGAGTCCAAACGGTGCCGTCCATCGAGCCGCTGCCGAATAGCCTCAGCCGCTCGCCGTGAATTGTCCGCAGACCCCGCCGGAATGCCCAGTTGCTCGGTGAAACGCAAGGACACGACTAGCTCCTCAAACGTGTCCCAGTCGTTAAGCTGCAGGTCAGCAATCCGGTAGACCACAGCGTCACGCCCAAGCCCGCTTAGGGCCTGACGAACGGGCAGGCGCTGCTGCCCAAACATTCTCCCTGTCAGTTCAAGAGAGAACTCGCCCTGTGGGTCTATAACCAAGATGCCCATCTGCGTGTGTCGTGCATACCCAAGGAGGACCATTTTCGCCAGTCCGGATTTTCCTGATCCCGTCTTTCCAAAAACCCCAAGGTGGTATGCTTCTCCGGCACCTGCCGGTCCGCTCGCGAAGTGCTTGAACCACATCGGAAAGTACACATCATTCGCGTAGGCATTACCCAAGTAAAAAATCTCGTCTCTGTAGTCGGCCAGCAGTCGGTTCAGTAACTGTTGATCAACTCTGGACACTCGTGTACCTGTAGGAGGCACCATGCCTAACACCTCAGGGTCGTACCGCTCGTTTCGCTGCGCAAATGTCGCGCCAACCGCAAGGGTGGCGGTACGCGTGTCCTGCCTATTCGTTATGGGAGGGATTTCCCCTGTTCGCTTGACAAGATTCCTGAAAACGGAATCTTCATGCCATCGGTTCTGAAGTTTGACCGACACCACTTGGCCTACGCTCGTAATTGGAACACCACTCTGAGTTGCGGCGAAAGCCACAAGTGCCCCGAGTAGACGCTCCTCTGTGGCCTCTTGAAGCAAATCCAGAGTTAGTTCAACACTCGTTGATGGGCTTCCCACTACGGCCACATCCTGATCTTGCCCGTCAGTCATATCACACCCCTCCCCGTCCACCCTCTGTCCGGTAATTCTGGAGACAAAGCATCGTCGTCTCAACGTCTGCGGAATCCCCAACTACATGTTGTGCCACAGCCTGCTCTACGACGGCTACACCTGCGCCCAAACTCTTAACCATCCTGTCAGCCAAGAATAATGGATAGGGCTCGATTACGGCAGGGCTGAAGAGCTGCCGCGCAATCCCCTCTAGGACCAAGGCCATGCGCGTTGGGCTGGTTGCGATAGCCTGTGGGACCTCCATTCGCATCGCAGGTAGCCACCCATAGGGTCGAAAGTAAATCACTCGGAGTCCATATAGAGCACCAAGCAACTCGTTCATGGCGTCCTCCGGGCAGTATTGGCGCGGCAGGTGATCGACCCTCAACCCTTCCGGGTCATCAGAACTGTGAATGGGCAGCGGCACCGTATATTCGCCCGGTTCAAGAATCACTGTCGCTAACGTCTTCCCGTCAACTGCGGTCGGTGGCGATATCGACCCGCCTCGCACCAACTCGTTTCGCGATGTAAACTTCGGCATCGCTACAGTACGGTCACTTCGTAACAAGTGTAGTAGTTTTGTCAGAATACCGCTGTCCCAACGCGCCAAGAACGCTTCTGCAACGCTGGGGGAACTTTGGTTTAGCCGTGTCAACGCTTGGTTGAGGTAGATAATCAGCGAGGCGAACGAGCCATCCAGAAGTACCAGGTCGTGCGGAGCCTGCGAGGCTAGGGCCATTTCCATGGACACCATCAACCCCCGTAGCACTCCAACGGTATCTATTCCGTGCGGCAGTGACCCGACCCACATCTCGTGGTAAGGCTCCGGCCAGTGACGCCGCGCCTCCTTTGCAGTGCCCTCGACCGCCACCGCTGCTGCAGCGCATAGATCGGCCGACGTAAGCCTATGAATCTGATATGACCCGTCCACTCCTGCGACGGAAGGCTCGCGTACCACGTCGAGATCGGCCTTTCGGCAAATGACTCGCGAACTCTGCGCTTGCTGCCGCATCTGAGATCGAGCCCCTCTGATGCTCTGAAGATTCTCACTTACGGTGGTGGCCACCTCGTCAGTGGCGGCCAGCAAGTCACGGACCAAAGCGTCCGGCAGGTCAGCAAATGTCTGCATGGCCTATTGGCGGCCCATCCACACCGTCACCAGAGCCTATAGCCTTCACGCTCAAATTCCAGATATCGCCTGTCCCTCGAAGCTCGGCGTTCTAGCCACCGCCCCCGGAACCGGCTGAAAAGCTCTGCGGCCGGCCACTCGTACAATTCAACCGTGGGCACCTCCCCTTTTAAAAAGCGCCGCACGTCAGGCCCAAGCGGCGCGGCGAATATCTCACGTTGGATCCCGTGGTAGATCAACGAGCCAGGCAAGCCTATGCTCGCCAAGCACTTCTTGATGACCTCCCGTCTATTCCTAAATCCCGTTCCCCAAGCCGAACTCTTGGCTGTCGGTTTACAATGTTCGATTACATAGGCCCTCATTGCTTCATAAACGCCATTGCTAAACTGAAACTCACCAGATCCCTGTGTATACCCCAGCCGATGCCAATAGGTCTGGTCCTCAACACGCAGCCGGTTGTAGATCGACGACCTGCCGAGCGCAGATGTCGTCGTCACCATCATCAGTTCTCCCCTGTCGCGGACATTAGAAATGATTGATGTCCGTCCAGCATACTTCTTTGAGAAGGCCTCACGGACTTCACTGCTAAGAGCGAGTAGCGCTATCAGCTTGCCGCCTAGGAGGCTAGAATATGGCGGAACGGCTCCGAGGACATACGCATCCATCACGTAGCGCAGATTCTTTCGCTTCGCATCCTGTTGCCAACCGATCCAGGCATCCCTGTCAGCAAGGGCGTATACTGGGTCTCCCAGCCCAAAAAGGCCAACTAACTTCCCATTCGATTCGTCCTTCACAAGAAATCTGAGTCTACGGCCATAGCCAGACGAGACCGGGATGCTCCAGTGAAGACAGGCATACCTGAATAGCAACTCTTCTTCGCTATCAGGTTCCACTATTGTGAGCGCCGGTTTCAATTTGTCCGGAACCACATCTTGCCCATTGGCGATATACCTCAGGAGCCTGGCTTCGTGACGTCTCAAGCCTGGCTCCGCTTGCGCGATCCGCTTACGCACAGCCAAGTCATGAAGCTGCCTCAAAGTAGCCTTCGTGGCACCACTCGGCAGCGCGATAGTGTCATCCTTCACACGGTAGCCCGTTTTCTCGAGCCCTTCCACTACGGCCTGTCTCAGACTCAACTTCGTCGGAGTCACCAAACTACCTCGCCCGTTTTGGCCACTAGTATCGGCGTCATAGGTCGAGAAGTCAAGAATTCTCCCGCCGCCATCTTCCCCTTCCACTTCTCGCTCCCCTGTGCTACTATCCACCTAGTCTCATGACCATCGATTCGACAGGCTCACCATGAAGCGCGGCCGCGTATTTGCTGGCATCCGGTGCACGGGTCGTCAGCATCTCGGCAACCACCTGGGGGCGATCCAGAACTTTGTGGCCCTCCAGGAGAGATATGACTGCATCTACTCCGCCGTCGATGTTCATACCATCACCACACCCTGGCAGCCGGACGAGCTGCGGGAGAACGTGTGGGAGACCGTGCTCGACCTGCTGGCCGCCGGCATCGAGCCTGAGCGCACCATTCTCTATGTGCAGTCGCATGTGCCGGAGGTGCTGGAGTTGGCCATGTTCCTGGGCATGATCACCCCTTTGGGCTGGCTAACCCGCGTCACTACCTTCAAGGACAAGGTGCGGCTCCACCCCGAAAACGTGAACTACGGGCTGGTGGGCTATCCCGTCCTCATGACCGCCGACATCATTCTCTACAAGGCGGACAGGGTGCCGGTAGGCGAGGA
>Ga0307438_1002492_pt1 | contig 10685 bp, 5 predicted proteins | sample SalMarWE160110MG_FD_202144 | JGI IMG/M metagenome (GOLD analysis project Ga0307438, IMG submission 202144) | Salt marsh sediment microbial communities from the Plum Island Ecosystem LTER, Massachusetts, United States - WE1603-110 | ecosystem: Environmental > Aquatic > Marine > Intertidal zone >...
AAGCCGTCCGCCGATGATTGAAATGGGTGCAATCGCTCTCATTTACCAGGCCCGATTTTCGCCAAGGAAATTAGTAGGCAGTGAAGATTCTTTGCCTATTTGTGAAAAATTGACAAGAAAACTCAGGATGATTTTAACAAATTCGCTGTGGTAAATAAGGGCAACTGCACCCAAACCAATTACTCGTTTGGAAAAGGGTCTGCTCGTAGGGCGATTCGTCGCCCGCCGTTCCGTAGCCCGGCGACTTTATCGCCGGGCGGTCCGGGCGGTCTGGGTATTTCATCATATTTGCTATCCGACCCTATTGCTACAACGAGGCTTTGAGACAAACGTCATTCCGAGCGGAACGGAGCGTAGCGGGGTGAAGTCGAGGAATCTCTCCACGTTCAGCAGCAAGAGATTCCTCGACTCCCTTCGGTCGCTCGGAATGACGGAACGGTCGGATGCCATGACGAGAATGGATTGATCCGCTGATGTCCTGAAATCCGATGTTCTAAAGATCCAGCGGGTCAAAGACGAGCACCCGGTTGCTGTAGGCGTCGGTCACGTAGATGGAGCCGTCCTCGGATACGGCGATGCCCGTGGGGAGCGCGAAGGAGCGCTCGTCGAGGCCATATTGGCCGAAGGAGAGCAGATAGTTGCCCAGGCTGTCGAACACCAGCACCCGGTAGTGGCCTGGGTCAGTGACGTAGACACGTCCCCCGGCATCCACCGCCAGGTAGGGCTTCTCGTCGGGCACCCCGGTATCCCATCCGGCGATGGGCCACTGCCGCAGGAAGGTGCCGTCCCCCTCGAATACCTGCACGCGCCGGTTCCACGTGTCGGCCACGTAGACCTCACCGTCCGGGCCGATGGCAATGCCGACCGGCTCATCCAGATAGCCTTCCAGCACGCCCTCCCCACCCCACTGGAGGGCGAACTGGCCATCCGGCTCGAAGACCTGGACGCGCTTGTTGCCCGTGTCGGTCACGTAGACCCGCCACCCCCCCGCCCCCTCCTGCGAGGAGGGGTGGATGGCGATGCCGCGCGGGCCGTAGAAGGCGCTCTGTCCAATTGGATCATCGGGAGTGTACTGGCCGAACAGCCCCCAGGCGGTGATCAGGCGGCCCTCGGCGTCCAGTTTCTGGATGCGGTGGTTCCATGTATCGGCGACGTAGATCGTGCCATCGGGGGCGACGGCGACGTCCCAGGGCTCGTTGAAGCCCCGGGGCGCCCCCGCCTCCGTCTCGATGGTGGAGGGACGCCCCCAGGCGGCGACAAACTCCCCGCCGGCGGTGAACTTCTGGATGCGGTGATTGCTGCCGTCAGTGACGTAGACGAAGCCGTCGGGGCCAACCTTGATGCCGCGTGGGTTCTGGAACTGGCCCGGCGCAGAGCCCTCGCCGCCGAACACCAGCCGCGCGGTCAGTTCCTTCCAGCCCTCGGCGTAGGGGTCAGTCGGGCCGATCTCCGTCGGGCCGGTCGTGCCCAGGTCCCACATCTGGGCCGCCACGTCGCGGCGGACGTAGAGGCGATAGTCGCTGTGCAGTGGCCACTCGTCGAGCGTGTGCGTCTCACCAGTCAATTCGTCGTAGCGGCGGTAGTCGCGGTCGTACCAGATGTCCCACAGTGCCGCCCGCGTCTGGGTATCGGTGATGGCGTGGGTGATGCGTGCCCAGGTCAGGTTCATGTAGTCCTGCATCGGCCACCACAGGTAGGTGTAGGTGTTAGCGACGTAGTCATCGCGCAGATAGGGGGTCACGGCATTCCACTGCTCGTGCCCGGCGATGATGACGGGGGCATCCATCTGTTCCCGCGAAGGCTGCTCGCCGTAGAAGACGGCGTTGGGGTAATTACGCAGGTACCAGTTGAATGGCCAGGAGCCATCGGAGCCATAGGCGACCTTGATGAGGTTGGGCCCGCCAGCGACGCGGCGCGAGAGTTCCTCGATCTGGCGCATGCTCTCCTTGACCGCCGGGCCTGCGTGGGCGAAGACCAGGAACTCGGTTGGGTAGTCGTAATTGATGTAGCAGAAGCGGTAGGCGGTGCGGATGGTGAGGAACACCGGTAGGAGGAGCGCGACGGGCAGCAGGACGCGCGCGGCGACGCGCCACCCACTGCGCCGGACCAGGTAGGCCAGCGCGGCGCCGAAGGCGAGCGTGCCGATCAGCCCGCCCAGGAACTGGCCGGTGATGTTCAGTTGTGCCAATTCGTACCCCTGGAGGGGGCCTGCGAGAGTCGCCCTGACGAGCGCCATCAGCGCCGCGGCGAACGGTGGGGCGATCAGCGCCAGGAGCCAGGCCCGGCGTTGCAGCACCTGTCGCCAGACTTCGGCGGGCTCAGTCGAGCTGTCTGTCCCCTCGACCAGCCGTCCCACCAGCCAGCCGCCGAGAAGAATCATCGGCAAGGCCAGGTGGACGGTGAGCCACGGCATCTTCTCACCCGCGTAGGAGTACGCGATCCAGGTAAGTGCGGTCCACCACAGGAGGAAGGAGAGGAATTGCGAATTGCGAATTGCGAATTGCGAATTGTGAACTTGTCCTGAGCGGAGTCGAAGGGTTGCGGAACGGATGACCAGATAGATAGGGGTGACTAGAGCCAGCAGCAGCGGGAGGTATTCATAGAAGGGCACTGTGAGCAACAGGTAGTAGTACCAGGGTTGCCCGGCGCGTCTCACTTCCTGCTGCGCCAGCCAGTAGCCCATTGAGCCGACCATTCCACTGGCGATGCCGGTGCCGTTCGTGAAGATAGTGGTGAAAAGGAGGACGAAGATGGCGTAGTGGATGGCAGCCGCCACTCCCCAGCGACGCTGGTCCCAGGCCAGGCCGATGCTGACCGAGATCAATAACATCACACCGGTGATAGCAGCCGAGTAGTAGATTGTGGGGGGGGTGTAGTCAAGAGGCTTCAGGCCCATAGCCCTGATCGGGATCGGTGCGAGGAACGGCAGGCAGAGGGTGCCCAGGACAATGATAAGGTCAAAACTGCGATAGGTGCGTAGATCGCGCCCGACGTTGGTGATCAGGAGGAAGACGGCAGCAGCCAGAGCAACCACGGCCAGCATCCCCCCGGCGAGAGTCCACCAGGGCGGTACGCTGTTCTCACCGGCCTGTAGTACTCCCATCAGCAGGAGGATCAGCCCCAATCCGGCCATAGCCAGGGCGGATAGAAAGTACCAGTAGACGCTCTTGTGTGACCACTCGTACTCCGCCAGCCGGAGCATAAACAGAGCGACGAGAAAGAGGCCGAGGATAGCGTTGTATATGAAGGCTACCTCTTTGGTGGCGAACGTGAGCGAGATGCCAGCCGCCATCAGGTAGAGCCAGCGATTGCGGCCGTCGCGCAGGTAGGAGAAGACGGCAAAGATGACGACGAGGGCCCAGAGGATGACCGGGATGTCGTGGCGGATGTAGCGAGAGTGATAGGCGATGGAGGGGGAGATGAGGAGGAAGAACGAGGTGACGAGCGCGCCAGTGTGGCCCAGCCAGCGGCGCAGCAGATAGGGGAAAGCAACCAACGCTACCCCCATCAGTGCGACGGGCAGGCGGGCGGTGAAATCGTTGTCGCCGAAGAGGAAGTAAGAGAGAGCTGTGACGTGAAAGAGAAACGGGCCGTGCATCATCGGCGTATGTTGGAAACCCCGGCCGGCGTACAGATACCAGGAGTACTGGGTGTGTAGGCTCTCGTCGTGGCTCTGCACCCGGTTGCCCAGGCCCCACAAGCGCGTGACGAGGGCCAGGATGATGAGAATGAGGTAGAGGGACTTCTCCCAATCCAGCCTGGTGATGCTGTTCAGAGGTTTGTCTAGTGTTCTTTGCTCCACGTGTTCTCCTCAGGGTTCAAGCGAGTCAGCGAATCAGCGAGTCGGCGAGTATCTGTGTCATTCTGAGCGACCGAAGGAAGCGAAGAATCTCGTTCCTGGCTGGAGATTGTATCCTCTCAATAAACTGGGGCAGAGCACGCTCTAGCGCCGGTTGAGTAGGCTTGGAGCGTAGCGGAAAGCCGTATCGAAACCAAGCGGGTTAGCCGTAGAGCCGCTCGCATCCTTGGTTTCGATACGCTAACGCTACTCAACCGGCGGATGCTCGCTGCGTTACTCAGCTCAGCCACTATTCAAGATAACGTTGCCCCAAAATATTGAGAAGATACTGGAGATTCATCAGTGTAAAGTGAGATTCTTCGTCCCTTCGGCTACGCTCAGGGCAGGCCGCTTTGCTCCTCAGAATGACGAAGTCTCGTTACCGAATTGCTGCACTACTCGGAATGACGCACGGGCTGCGGCTTCGCATAGCCTGATATAACATCAGAGAAAACAGAGAGGCCAAAGGTCACTATCTACCCTAATGACTATGCGAAATTGCTTCGCTCTCCCACTCTCCCGCTACATCCTGGCGCAGCCAGAGCGCGGCCCACTCATCGGTCACAGGCGATGACGCCCTGCGCCGAAGAAGCCACCCGACGGCCGCGTTACAGCGCGGCGGCCACTCCCACGTGCAGGCAACCTCCCGCGGCTCCCAACTGCGTCGCAGGGCAAAATCCTGCCCCGCGTATTCTGCGTCCACTCCGGAGTCGCGCGAGCGCAGCGCCAGATCACGCTGCGAGGTCACTACCACCGGGAGGCCAACCCCCTCCCCCAGCCTCTCGACCCGGCGAGCCGCGCTGAAGTCTCGCAAGTACCAGGCCAGAACCGAGTCGGGGGCAGCCTCGAGTGTGAACGGCAGCGAGGTCGCTATCCCCGTCTCACGCCACGACAGATCGCGCAGCGTCTGCACCAGGTCATGCACCTCGACGGCGGTGGGCTGGCGCACCAGGAGTTCCCGAGGGTCGGCCGGGCGCTCGTACGCGACCCTCCACCCCGCCGACAGGGTGACCGCCAGAAGTGCAACGCCCGTACCCACGACGGCGCCGCGCAACGCGGCGTCGGGCCTCACTGCCAGCGCGAAGATAGTCGCCAGCAGCGCCTGCAAGACGACAACCAGCAACGCCAGGGCCAGGTCCACAGAATTGCCGACTTCCGCGTAGCGCGCGAGTACGAGGTAGCCATACATCCACAGGATCAGCACCAGCGGCACGTACAGCCCTTCACCGAGCCACGCCCTCTGGATCTGCAGGCTCTGCACGAACGCCTGTACTGCGATGCCGGTGAGCAACGCCAGCGGCAGGATGACCCCCAGCACGTCCAGCGGCGCCCGGCCCGGCGTCATGATCAGCAGGAGGGCTGCCAGACCCGCCCACAACCCCAGCAGCGCGCCAGAATGGTGGCCGCGCCGGACGGCCCAGGCCAGCCCGCCGAGGCCGAAGAGTAAGGCCAGCGGCTCGTAGACAGCCACGAGGGTGAGGGGCGATGCGACAGGGTTCGACACCGGGCCGAAGCGGGCAAGCCAGGCTGGCAGCAGATCACCCGCGGCCCCCAACCCAGCCGGGTTCCACCCCAGCCCGGTGGAGAGCGCCAACACGAGCAATGAACAATGAACAATGAACAATGAACAATGACTAATGAACAATGAACAATGACTAATGAACAATGGGAGGATCAGCCAGGCCAGGCCCAGGACCAGCAACAGCCCGTAGGCTGAGGGACTCGCCGTCACTGCCAGCGCCAGACCTCCGGTTGAGAGGATGAGCCAGCGGGATACACCGGTGTCGAAGAAACGGAGCAGGCCGCCCAGGAAGACCATCCCGCCCACGGCGGCCACCACCGTACCATCCAGTTGGCGCGAGGCAAAGAGCGCCGCCGGAGAGAAGGCCAGATACAGTCCGGCCGCCAGCGCGCCCACGCGCCCGATGCGTCGCCGGAGCAGGAGCGGCGTGAGTGCCAGAGCACTGCCGAACAGGGCCGGCCACAGACGGGCCAGGGTGTCACTTGCGCCACAAAGGGTGAATAGCAGCGCGTTGGCCGCGAAGAGCAGCGGGCTGTAGCCCGAGGCGTGGGGCAGGCTTTCGAGCCTGCCGGCAGCCTGGAAAGGCTGCCCCACCCCGGTTGCGGCTCGCCAGGCGAGCATCGCCTCGCGGGCCTCATCGGCATTGAGCGGGGCAGCGTCGAGGTGGGCCAACCGCAGCGCAAGCGCGACGACGGCGATGAGAACCCACAGGGCCATCTCAACGGTGATGGTTGGTCGGTTCGTCATTCGCCATTCGTCATTCGTCATTCGCCATTCGCCATTCGTCATTCGCCATTCGTCATTCGTCATTTGTCCACGCGGTAGATGGTCACGGTGCCGGTGTCGTAAACGGTCTGCATCAATTGAGCGAACTTCGCCAGGCCAGCGGCGGGGTAACGCGCCCGCTCGACCGGCCCGACGTAGACGTAACTTATATCATACCTGTCGAGCAGCGTCAAGACCTCGTCCGCGTCCACACTGGTGTAAAGGGTCTCAATGTCGGGTTCGCGGCGAGCCTGCTCGTCGTAATTCCCGCGCCACTGGTACTCGTGACCGGCCCAGCCGAGGAGCGTGGGCAGGCCGGTGTGAGCGGAGACGCGCCCCTCGTAGACGTAGGCTCGGAGGTGATCGCCAGGAGCCTCCAGGATGACCGGCGCGCCGCCGACGTTCTCGTTGAGCCAGGTGATGGCAGCATAGTCGTCGGGCTGTGTCCCAGACAGGTAAGCCGCGCCGTCGAGCGTGGGCAGGGCGCCGTACTCGCGGGCGCGGGCCGGGATGGCCAGCGCAGGGTAGACCAGCCCGGCGGCGATGAGCAGGGCGGCGGGGATCACCACCCCCACCCTACCCCGGCGGACGAAGTCCGCCAGCGCGTAGGCCCCGGCGATGGCCCACAGCACCCAGGCCTGGAAGTAGAACTTAAAGACGCTGTTCATGCGGGTGCCGAACTGGTCGCGCAGGTAGACGAATTCGACGACGAGGGTGAGGAGAGCGCCGGTGGCGAAGAGGAGGAGGACAAAATTGCGAATTGCGAATTGCGAATTGCGAATGCTGGATGCGTGCTGCGTGTCACGTGTCGCGCGTTGCGTGTCGCGAGTCAGGGTGAGGACGATGACGACGAGGAAGGCGATGAGGCCGAGGGAGACCCAGGGAGTGAGCAGGCGCAAGAGCAGACCGCGGGAGATGAGCGAGCGCGCAGTGGACATACCCTCCAGGCCGGGGATAGGCCCGCCGCTCAGCCATGCCGCCAGGTAGGCCGCCGGACCCTGCGGGGAAATGACGTCCAGCCAGACCAGGATCACGATGAGGCCCAACACGAGTACAAACGCGCCGAGGATGCCTGGCGCTACAACCAGCGTCCGCCTGACCACGTCACGGGCCTGCACGCCACCCCGCCGGGCCTGATTGATAACGAAGACCGAGGCGATGAAGATGAGCGGCCCGAACATCACCAGGTACTGGGGCAAGCGCGCGCCGTTGAACAGGTTGGGCAAAACGCCACCAGCCTGGGATTGGAAACTGAGCCAGAAGGGGAGGTAGAGGAGGAGGGCGGTGACGAGAAGGGCGAGGAAGAGGAACGTGATGCGTGATGCGTGATGCGTGATGCGTGAAACGTGATGCGTGGTGCGTAACTGGGCGAGGGCGTAGGCGGCGACGACGATGAAGAGATAGATGGGAAAGTCCCAGGTGTTGAGGAAGCCCAGGCCGCCGAGGCAGAGGGCGTAGATGAGCAGTTCCCAAGGTCTCAACGGGAACGGGATGGTCCAGCGGAGCAGTTTCAGGTCCCAGGTCTCAGGTTTCAGGCTGGCACGGCGATAGAGGTTCAGGGCCAGGGCGAGGGCGAGGAGGACGAAGGGCAACGCCAGAACGTGGGGATGCATGTCTCCCAGGATGAAACTGAAGGCGGGGAACTCGTCAATCACCTCCTGCTCCGCCCCCCAGGGGGCGTAGTCCTGCAGCACACGGGAAGCCTGCCACCACCAGCAGGAGCGCGTGGGCACCCAACTGCCCTCGGCCAGCAGCGGAGGGGGGGCATCAATACCCCTGATGTCCAGCCAGGCCCAGAAACCAGCAAGGCCGATGCCCCGGACGTGCAACATCTCCAGCAACCCCTCCAGGTTGCCCATCGCGGCCAGCAGCAGCGGACCGAGTAGACCGGCCAGGATGGCAAACCTCTCCCCCGGCCCCTCCCCGAAACGGGGAGGGGAGACCTCGCCTGATTGCCTCTTCGCCGCGACGAGGTTGTAGACCAGGCTGAAGGCCCCGGTACAGGCGAGGGCGAAGAGGGTGGCGATGCCGAGATTGAAGGCGATGGAGGGCGGGACAACCGCCAGCCGGATGAGCATAGCGATGATGAGGTAGCCGAAGTAGTAATAAGAGATAGCGAAGCCGGAGAGCCAGGGATCGTGGGGCGGGAAGGTATCGGAGCGCAGGATGGCGCGCAGGAAGGCGATCTCCATCCATTTCTCGCCGCCCGTCGTCTCAATGCGTGGCATGTAGGCGCGAACCAGACAGCAGGTGGTGAAGGTAAGGGCGAACACCGCCTCGGTAAACAGGATTGTACGCCAGGGGAGTTGGGTGGTTGGGAGACTGGGTGATTGGGTGACTGGGAGACTGGGTGATTGGGTGGTTGGGTGATTGGGTGGGTGGTTGGTTAGTTGAAGGGCAAGGCCGGCGGCGGCGAGGAGGGTCAGGGCGACGAGGATACCACCAGCGGTGTTGTGCAGCCAGCCGAAGGTGGTCAGGAGCCAGAAAGCCCAGCCGGCCAGGAGAAGGCCCAGCGGTCTGGAGACGCCATAGCCACGGTCCGGCAGGTGGCGGAAGAGGCGCAGACAGAGCGGCAGCGCCGCCAGACCGAAAGCCTGGACAACGAGGTACCAGCGGAAAGCAAACAGGGTCTGGCTCATTGGGCTCCGGGCTTCAGGTTTCAGGCACCAGTGGCGTGGGAGGCAGCACGAAGGCCGGCGTTGGCAACGGTCCCGCCTCCTCACAGGATATGGCCGGAGTGGGCGTCGCCATCGAGGCCATACGTTCGCCGGAAACGACAGCTGTGGCCGGTGCGGGAACCGTCACCGCCTCGAGTTTTTGACGGCTCGCAGTTGCGACTTTAGTCACCTGTCGAACGACAGAGACGACTGAAGTCGTCACTACGAACCTATCAAAACTGGCTTGACAAAGCACCAGAAGATTGGGAGCAGAGAGCATGAGACAGACGACCAGCATAACGCTGACAAGAGCGGAGGCGCGCCACCCCGCGATCTGCCGTCGCTGTCTGGCGAACAGATGCCCTTGCACAGCCAACCACTTCGGGCGCGGCACAGGCACCGCGTCCGCTGCCAGTGCCAGCGTAGCAGCGATCTCCCCCTGCAACCAGCGATAATCGGCGACGACGCTGCGGCAGTGAGCACACCAGTGCAGATGCTCCGCAATTCCCGTGCTGGCCTCTCCGTCGCCGAAACGGGCCAGGTCAATTTCTCTCGGGTGAATTTCGCTCATCCCACCTAGCCCTCCGCCCCCCCTCCCTGCGAAGGAAGGAGGAGTCTCCCATCCCGCCAGCAGGTCACCTCTCCCTCCGGCGCGGTCAGCAGGCGCCGCAGTTGGGCCTTGCCGTGGGCCACCCGCGCCCGGGCGGCATCGGCCGAGCAGCCCAGGACTGCCGCGATCTCCGCGTACGGCAAGCCCTCATAGTAGCGCAAGATCAGCGCATCCCGCGCGCCCGGGCTGACCTGCTGCAGCGCCTCCCACACCGCCCGCTGCACGCCTCGCATTTCCAGTGCGCCGGCCGGATCGCTGGCCGGTTGCGGGTCGGCCGGGGAAGCATCCGCAGCGTCGAGTATCTCCAGCGAGATAAGAGGCAAGCGCCGCCGCCGGCGCTTGTTGCGGCAGCGGCTCACCAGGACGACGCGCAGCCAGGCCCAGAAGGAGCCCCGCCCGGAGTCGTAGCGGCGCAGGTTGCGAAAGACGTAGACGAACGCATCTTGCACCACCTCCTCAGCGTCGCAGGCATCCCGGAGGAGCAGATAGGCCAGCCGGAAGGCAGCGGCGTAATGTGCCTCGTAGAGCACCCGCTGGGCCACTTCGTCCCCGTCTATGGCGCGTGCGACAGTCTCGGCGTCGGTCATCGGCCTACTCTATATACACATGCAGAAGGAAATTTGTGAGATTGAACTCCCAACCACCCAACCAACTAACCAACTAACCAATTACCCACCCACCACCTCGTAAATCCTCACCCCCTGTGCGTCGTAAGCCACCCGCAGCAGCCCCTGGGCGGCCATCAGGTCGAACTTGGCCAGGCCGGCCGGGTCGTAGTAGGCCCGCTCGTACCCACCCACGTAGACATAGCGCACGTCGTAGCGGGCCAGAATCTCCCACGCACGGGCGACATCTGTCGTGCCGTAACATTCACCCACGTCATTCCGCCGCCAGTCTACCATCTCGGCGGGCAAGGTGGCGCGCTGCTGCGCCTGGTGCCAGCGCCAGCCCACCACCGCCGGCAGCCCAGTGTAGATGGAAACGCGGTTGCACCACCGGTACTCTGCCTGGCCCAGCCCCTCCAGGATCACCGGCGAGCCCTGGACGTTATCCTGCATCCAGCGGATGGCGGCATAGTCACCCTGCAGCGGGATCTCCTGGCCGCCGCGCTCGGGAGCGCCGTCAAACACGACGCTGTGCTCCATGAAGGCCATCCCATCCAGTGTCAGGCCCACCCCCTGCGTCATGCGGTCAATGGCGCGGGCACGGACGCCGAAGGGGAGGAACAATGCGCCGCCGAGGATGAGCGCCCCCATCCCACCCCACCACAGTTTCCGCCACCCTTCGACAATC
>Ga0307438_1002500_pt1 | contig 10673 bp, 6 predicted proteins | sample SalMarWE160110MG_FD_202144 | JGI IMG/M metagenome (GOLD analysis project Ga0307438, IMG submission 202144) | Salt marsh sediment microbial communities from the Plum Island Ecosystem LTER, Massachusetts, United States - WE1603-110 | ecosystem: Environmental > Aquatic > Marine > Intertidal zone >...
GCTGAAGCATCACTCCGAGCACATAACCCGCGGCACAATGCCTGATTTGTAGTAGGCCTAATTGGTATGGTGTCCCGGGAATTCGCAAATGATCCGCTCCGATATTTAACTTACTTACCTAATACTACGAGAAATCAAAAAAGACGTGTATTAGTGTCATGGGAACTGTTGCCTTATCTTGAAAGTGGCGGCTATGATGTGTGAATGGATGTGTACATAAGGAACCATTGGGAGAAAATTTCGAGCATTCTCGTGTTTTGACCTTCCGCTTATCCATAGCAGTTTTAACACTAGATAGCGCATTAGACAGAGGAGCAACTACGATGTATCCCATCATGATGCCATGATCATGACCCTGCCCATATTTTTCATTAACAAAACGTAACACCCCTTCGTCCACATATTTATTCGCTAACGATGAATATCTCCCTCGTAACTTCTTAGCCTCAACTGCCAAATAACGATTTGGATCACGAGGAATTTGATCCCAGTAAAAAGTGAAATCAGCTTCTCCAATTTGGATTGTAGCCTTATGACTGGTTGGTATATCTGGGCGCATTGCCCAATTAACTATGTCACTGTCGGTACCACGATAGACAGTCCTCATTTCTTGATCTAGTTGTTCACTAATATGATCCTCATGCATATTAGGTGTCACCACTTTCTTAACACACAGCTCTTTTGCCCCAGCAACGATAAGATCCAATACTGTGCGGACAATGCCAGGTCTTATCGGGAGCTCCGGTTTACCAACAGTATTGTCACCAATGCTGTTCATGTGGGACTCTCCATATGCTCAGATACTACAATATCCGCATCATTAAGAGCGGTTGCCTCGCTCCACAGCTGGCTTTCTGCTGGCTTGATTATCCAAAAAGTGCTACCGTCGTAGACACGGAGATCACGTCGCACATATAAGTGGTCTGCCACTTTTGCTCGTAGGTGAGGCGAAATTTGCTCTAGAACCTCTTCCATACCCCCTAATCTTGATTCGACAACCGAGGGAGTCTCGCTTCGCGTCTGTAACGCAAAACGACAGGCATTAAGTAATTGGCTCTCGGATGTTAATACAGTGGCAGAAAGTTCAAGGTCAGGCTGATGCAGAATCCCGTTGATTTGGGAACATAACCGCTTTGCGTAGGACACTAGCTGTTCAGAAGTTGGCTTTCTCAGTGCATCAAGCGCTCCCCCGACGCTTCTATCGAGAAAGGGCTGAATAGTATACTTCAATGTATCTTCAATAAGAACTATATCTTGCTCTGACAGCTCATAGTGACGGTAGATTTCATAGTCAATAGCTTCTTCTGCCTGAGCGATATCTTTGGCGAGAGTACCAGTGGCATTCGGTTGCCAGTTCTCCCGCAGCCAATATTCTGCATTCAATATATTACGCCATGCTTCGTCACTGTCACCAATGGAAGGTGGTAGCCTTATTTGCGTCCAGTCTTTTGGTTCGATCGTTCTCCAATTCCAGCCCAACGAAGGGCTCACCATGAAGATCATGTAAAGCGAAAGCTTCGAGTTAAGAATGGCATTTAGCCGGTAGGCGAGAGAAGCAGAAGTATGGGCGAACGAAATACCATAATACCTTTGATCGAATACGATTCGGTTCCGACTACCCCGTGGTTCCATCAAAGCAACGCAGAGCCTGTTATTCCGCAAGGTTCTGAAAAGAATTAAGACTGGCAACTGTAATACTCTGCTGTTGCTCCTCTCAGCTATGTATGGTCTGTTGAAGTTGGCACAGTCTACGACTCTAATACTATAACGTTGAATTGAACCTGCTTCGAGAAATGGCAGTCCAGCTAGTTTGGAGGCATCTTTTGTAGGGTTAGTGCCAAAGGTAATGCCGCTGAGACGGTGGGTCGGTTCCAGAATATTTGCATCCAATAATATTTGATCCAAAGTTGAGAAATCCAGCAGCTTACGGAGCAACTTGAAGTCTCTAGGAGTGCCACGAAACGCGGTCTTCCAAAGAAACGCGTTCTCAGTGAGAAGCTTTTGAGGAAGCAATTGGATATCTTTGCCCGATATGAGTATTTCATTACGATTGCGTATACCTGGGTACCACTTGGGTACGATGTAGCGTACTAAATTGTCAGCACCTGGTTTCTGACGAGAATATAAGACTATCGAAGCAGGTAGTCGAGTAGATGATCTCTCGGTAGACGATCTCTGGCCGAAAAGCAGGTTCTCATTGACCAGATCCGATAAATTGACCACATGGTCAACAGTGTTATTTTCCAAAAACTTTTTCCTCCAGCGCTCAGCAGTCGGCGATGCTTGATATAACAGTCGACTAGCTACTATAAATGCAATCCGAGTTTTTGGATTTGAGAAATCACGGGCACGCCACATGTAGGCTTGATCCGCTTTATTGTCGGGTATGTTTTCTAGGTTGCAGTATTGTAGTCCCCACTGGAGTCCTGAATTTGGATTGTCAGGATCTTTTGGAGCCGTACTCTTCTTGAGTGCTGTCCACGGTGGATTACTGACTATCAAGTTAAACTCTTGGTTTGCAAAGGGTGGTTCATAGTTAAAAGTATGTTCGGTATTGAAGAAGTCTTGAACGTATAGATTGTGTGGTTGATTAGCGGTTCCATCGGTTTTCAGTAGAGGTGGCAGCCGGAGAACATCAAGTGACGGTGGGTATGGTTCAGGATCAAGTTCCAGAAGTGCCAAGTAAAGGCTGAAAGCAGCAACATACACAGCGTCTCTGTCGATGTCCATGCCAAAAATCTGTGTCCGCAACATTTCATGAAGCTCGTCTCTGCGCAGTGGACGAGCGTATTCATGTGCCCTACGCCACACGAGACGTCGGAATGCTTCTACAAGAAAAACACCGGAGCCACAAGCAGGATCTAATACACGAGCAGTGTGGTGTAGGCCTTGCATTACCAAGCTCAACACCAGTTCAACCAAGTTGAAGCGTGTGTAATGAATACTAATAGCTTCTGCTGAGTCTGTATCAAGTGAATGGGCGAACATCTCATAGATGCTACTAATCAACTCGATTGGGATAATATCGAAAGAGTAAGGCCAAAGTCGTCCCTGCATGCTTCGCATGTCGTAACCTGAGAGAAAACGCCACAAGATTTGTAAATGGGGCAGCTGGACACTTCGTTTTTCGTTAGGGCCTAGGGGAAACAAGTCACCATTGAATGTCGAACGCAGCCATTTAAAGAAAGAGTAGGTAATTGACTTATCCTGGAGCAGCTCCTTGAATTCACTGCAGTTGGCAAAGTTTTGTAGATCGGGTGGCCTTAGTATTTTCCGATCCTCAAGATATTTTACGAAAATCGCCCGGCCTAATAGTGCATGAGCTACGCTGGGATCAAGACCCTGTGAAACCAAGTGTTTCTCAGTTTCTGATAGATCACGTAGAAGCATAGAGTCGACTCGTTGGCCGGGGTCGATTTTCCGTCCCTGTCCAGTGTGCCAAAAGTCACCGGTATCAAATCTTCTCTTATGGAAGTCCTCTAAACCCTGCACCTGATTTCCAATGCAACGCAACTCACCTAGCAGATTCTTGGTAGAATCGTCTTTTTGTGGACGTGCGAAGCTATCATAGATGCGAACGCTGTTGGGGGTAACAATCCAAAGAGTGGGTATTCGCCCATAGTTCCATAACTTCTTGCGTAGACTAACAAAAGTATCGGCAGAAGGATCATCAATACCTTTGAAATAGATACACGGTGTTCCAGGAACCTCGCTACTGTGACTAGGAACCTCGTATATCAGATCAGGTGCTGAGCTGCCCCCTTCCATTTTTCTGAACAGCCCACTGTAACGGAGATCAGTATCCGGAGCAGCTTTTACATTTTCGGCGCTTATTAACCCCGGTGTCGGATGTCCCTCCCTAACAAATCCACCCTTCTCAAGCAATATTTCTAGAACTTGCTTCACAGTGAGACTCATATGCTAACTCCGTTACCAGTCGATGAAGGACTGCTTACGAGTTCGTAATGCCATCCGTGACTATCATGGACGGACCTAATGATGTGACCGCGCTGTCGGAGCTCCGCGATAATCCGTTGCACGGTCGATTGGGATACACGTAACCCAACAGCGAGGTGTCGAGCATTACAAGAGTCCTGTTTGATCAAGGAAATGGCCTGCTGAAACCGTTGCTCTATCTGTCGTGTTCTCTCGTATGGCACGATGATTATATCCTCATTCTATATTAACTTCACTCTTCTAATGTATACCAGAAAGTGATAGATGTCAATCGTTTTATGCTATATATCAGTCATAATGCGATGGTATACGATCACTTAACATATTCTTTATCACGGTGTTTGTACACCGTGATAAAGAATTGACTTGTATTCTGGGGTATATAATACCTAATCTGTAGTAGGCCTAATTGGTATGGTGTCCCTGGAATTCCCAAAAAGGGTTATTCTTTGTTTAGCTTCGACGAGGGGTGTATAATTAGCCATAACCAAAAGGACTTCTTTTTAGAAATTGAGGCACTGAGCAATGCCCAAGAATGACTATTCAAGCTGGTCAAAAGAAGACTTAATTAAGAAAGTCAACGCCTTAGAGAAACGCAAGAGGTACGGGCTTGTTTGGGATTCGGAGCGTGAACCGGAAAAAGTAGTCTTGGATTGCCAGAAAGAGCTACCCATTATCAAAGAGGTCAAGGAAAATGAAATCCGTTCTGGTGATGACGATATTAACCATATTCTTATTGAGGGCGACAACTATCATGCCTTATCTGTGCTGAACTATACTCACGAAAAAGCGATTGATGTAATCTACATTGACCCGCCCTATAACACAGGCGCAAAGGACTGGAAATACAATAACAATTATGTAGATACCAATGACGCATACCGGCACAGTAAGTGGCTCTCAATGATTTCTCAGAGACTTCTAGTTGCCAAGAGATTACTGAAGTCCGACGGAGTACTGATAACGACCGCTGATGATTATGAACTGGCTAATATTACCAAACTCCTGGAAGATTTGGGTGCGAAGAATTTGGGGAGGGTCAGTGTCTGTATAAAGCCAGAGGGCAGAAGGCAGAGTAAATATATTATGGAAGCACATGAATACATACTGTTTTGTTCATGGGGAAAGCCAACAATGAGAGGCTTGAATGTGGACTTTGGTCTCGATTTCCCTGAACAAGATGATGTATCAAGATTCAGATGGGAAGGTTTTATGCGTCGCGATGCTGGACGAGAAGACAGGCGCTCAGACTATTGGTACCCGCTCTATGCTTTCAATAACGGTGCTGTAGCCATTGAACGTTCTTCAGAAGCGTTGGAGGTCTGGCCCATTAATACAAAAGGCATAGAACGTGTTTGGCTTTGGGATAAAGAACGTGCAAAGGAAAATATCGCCGAATTAAAAGCTACAATTAGGAAAGACAAAGCGACGATCTATTATAAAAGAAGAAAGCAAGGGCGAATCAAGCCAACATCGTTTTGGTTCGGCAGCAAATATAATGCAAATGCATATGGGACTCGGCTCTTAAAGGAAATCTTACCAGAAACAGATTTTGAATATCCTAAGAGCCTCTATTCGGTATTGGATAGTATTGACCTACTCTTACCGAAAGGTGGCATCGTACTGGACTTCTTTGCGGGCTCCGGAACAACTGGACATGCTGTACTAGCATTGAATTCGGATGACCATGGGAAACGCAAGTTCATACTATGCACGAATAATGAGAATAACATCTGCACCGAGGTCACTTATCCTAGAATCTCACGGGTTATACAGGGTTATAAGAACTCTAAAGGTGAAAAGATTGTGGGCCTGGGCGGTAATTTGAGGTATTATAGAACAGGTTTTGTGCCCGCCGCGCCCACTGACAAAAATAAAGAAACACTCACTAAACAGTCAATAGAGATGCTAACACTGAAAGAAGGCACCTTCGATAAGGTAACCGAGCGGTCAGAATATGTGATTTATAGAAACGCAATAAAATACACAGGGATCATATTCGACCAGCTTTCTTTTACCAAATTCAAGAAAGAGATAAGCAAAGTAAATAAACCTGTAAGTCTTTACATTTTTTCACTCGCGGATGAAGACTTCAGCGATGATTTTGCTGATATGAAAGATATAGTAAAAATATGTGCCATCCCGGAATCAATCCTTAGGGTCTACAGAAGGATTTTCAGATGATTGTCTTGAGACCTTATCAAGATAAAGCTGTATCAGACCTTTATTCAGCGGCGACTTATCTATTGCAGAAGACGGGCAACAAAGTAATTGTTTTCAAAGCGCCTACAGGTTCAGGCAAGACAATCATGATGGCCGAATTCCTAAGAAAATTGGTATCAGATAATACTACCGGTTCCCTCTTGTCTTTCATCTGGGCAGCCCCGCGCCAGCTACATATTCAGAGCCAAGAAAAGCTGGAACATTATTACTATGAGAATAAAATCCTGAAATGTTCATCGTTTGAAGACCTTGTGGGCAAGGGCATAGACGAAAACGAAATGTTATTTCTCAACTGGGAAAGTATAAATAAGAAAGACAACATCTATATTAGGGAGAACGAAAACGATTTCAATCTTTCCAGCGTTTTGCAGAACACCAGAGACCAGGGACGACAGGTTACTCTAATCATTGATGAAAGTCACTTCTCGACCAACACAGAAATAGCTAGTGGCTTGAAAGACATGATTAACCCCAAAGTGACCATAGAGGTATCTGCCACTCCAGTTTTCCGAGGGGACCAGCTGGACCAGCTAGTGTCGGTTGACCGTGAAGATGTTATCCACGACGAGATGATAAAGAAATATGTCGTTATCAATCAGGAATTCAAGAACGATATCTTGGCCAAGTCCACAAATGAGATTTCAGTCAAGCCACAAGAAACAACCAACGAATTTATAATAAGCGAAGCATTAAAGAAACGTGAGCAACTGGCCAAGGAATTTGCCAACCTCTCTTCTAATGTTAATCCTCTTATGCTCATTCAGCTGCCTGATAAGACAGCGGGTAGCGAAAACCTAAAAGATGAAATCATAGCTATCCTTAAAAACAAACACAATATCACAGTTGAGAATGGTAAGCTTGCCATCTATTTATCCGAAGATAAAAAGAACCTGGAAACTATTAGTATCAATGACGATAGAGTCGATGTCATGATATTCAAGCAGGCAATTGCCATAGGTTGGGATTGCCCCCGAGCTCATATTCTACTTATGCTCAGAGAGATGCACAGCTTTGTATTCACCATACAGACCGTCGGCCGGATACTAAGAATGCCGGAATTGAAACATTACACTTCAGATGCATTAAACATAGGTCATATATACACGAACATGCCGACATTCTATATCCAGGGTGAGGAATCCTTCGGATACATAGTTATCCAAAGTGCTAAACGTAAGGGCATTTATAGCGATATTGACCTCCCATCTGTGCATTCCAAGAGGCATAGAGAAGAAACTAGGCTTTCGCCCCATTTCATCTCCTGTTTTTTAACTGCCGCTGAAGAACTCAAGCTGAAGGCTAATATCAACCTCGACATAAAAGAGATTTCCAAGACCTTAATATCAGATGTAAAGGTGGAAGACATTGATAAAGCTAAGACTGGGAAAATGGAGGAGATTGCCGCAGGTTATATTACCGACAAAGGCAACCAAGTATATTTAGCTCAACAGGAGACAGAGATACAACACACCTTTGAATTATTTCTAATTGACTGTCTAAAACCGCTATACCCCGAAGCCAGGTCAACAGATAAAATGAAACAAGCCATTTATTCATATTTTCGGATAGCTTATCCTCTTCAATATGCTTATGGTGACCAGCGTATTCAGTTGATTGTTCTTCACGAAAGTAATTCACAAATTTTCAGAGCTGCAATTAACAAAGCTAAAGAACTCTACCTTTCTACTGTGGGAAAAGCCAAGTCAGAATTAATCCCGGACGGCAACTGGAATGTACCAGCATATTTGAATTACCCCGATAACTACACCACTTTGCCAGTAAAATTATCCATTGTAGAGCCTTTCTATCAAAGAAATGATGCCTCACAGCGTGAAACGGATTTTACCAATTACCTTGAGTCCAAAGCTCATGACATAAAGTGGTGGTATAAAAATGGCGAGAATGACGCCAAGCATTTTGCTATCCCTTATGACGATAAGGGTACCAACCGGGCATTCTATGTTGATTGGATAGTCAAATATAAGAACGGCAAACTTGCCCTGTTCGACACAAAATCTGGAATTACTGCTGAAACTGCAAAATCAAAAGCAGAAGGTCTGTATAAATACATCAAAGAGCAGAACTCTAAAGGTAAGAATCTATTTGGTGGTATTGTTATTAACAAAGACGGCAGTTGGCGCTATAACGATAACGAAATTTACGAATACAATGAAACCAATTTGAAATCTTGGAAGTACTTAGCATAGTGAAAACCCGTATTCCGGCGACATAATACCCGATTTGTAGCAAGCCTGACCTGTATGGTGTCCTTGGAATTTGCCGTGTTCAAGAGTAACGCCAGAAGGTATACCACCACAAATTATTAGCAAAAGGCAACTGTGATGACCGCTACCAGTCGCTCTGCTTTCGAAAGAGCCTCTTGAACGAAGTCTTGAAATCCTTGTCATTCTCAAGTTTTATGATATCTACGGCGTAATTGCAGGCGTTGAGAAGTCGCTCGTTGATGAAGCTTTTCTTTCCTCGGTTGTCCTTAAACTCAAAGAAGGCTGCTAGGACACGGATGCCTTGTTTATTGAGAGCTCTTGCAAGGGGAACGAAGTCTCCGTCGCCGGTGACAAGGATGGCTATGTCTAATTTGCCGTCAAGTCCAACTTGAAGCGCGTCGACAGCCATGGCGATGTCTACTCCCTTTTCTTTATCTTGTTGTGATACTGGTAGATATTTGGGCTCTATGCCAGCATGCATGAGGTCATGGTAGAGGTTGCGGTCAGACCTTAGTTGCTCCTCGGTGGCATTCCTGGCCGTGAAGAGCCCCTGATGCCAAGCAGCATACACCACTTTGTAGCTAGAATATCCTTGTTCTTTCTGGGCCAAAAACTCCTCGAAGAAAGTATGCAGTGGCTGAAATGAGAGCCAGCCAAGTTGCCTCTCATGGTAGAGATATCGCTGGGCGTAAGCAAAAAACGAACCGTCGTAGAATACGCCAATCCTGCAGATTGAACCGATAGTCCTCATTAGTCACCTCCTCATTTGGCATCTCAAAATTCGGCGAAGAAGTTCTCGAATTATTATTGAAGTTGGAATTGTTCCCCACCACGTTTGCTCTAGTATACTAAGTTTGCTGGCTCAAATCCAGTAACGTGGTGCTGGAATGCATATAATTGGTTAAGACGAGGTGCGCATCCCGGCAAAAGGTTTAGATAGGGGCGATGGCCTCAGGCTTCAAGCAGATGCTCCTGTTAAGAACAGTAGTCAGGAATCACGAAACAGTAGTCAGGAGACAGTAGTCAGGAGGCAGGAAGCAGGAAGCAGGGAACAATTAAGAGAATTCAAAAATCAAAGGGGAAAAATCAAAATGACAAATCAAAATGCAAAATTTTTAACCTCTCCCTTAATGGGAGTCCCGATTAAATCGGGAAAGGTGAGGGTGAAATCCCCCTCACTCTAACTCTCTCCCGCCAGGGGAGAGATGATTAAAGGATGAGATTCTTCGCTTCGCTCAGAATGACAACCCTTCTTATATTTGCGAGGAGTCCCGATACATCGGGGTTTCTTTCATAACTCCCCTAGCCCCTCTTATCTTAAGAGGGGGAAGGAAGGAAGGGCTCGCAATGACACGGGAGGTTCATGCTGCTGTTAAAAATACTAGCATTATCAAGGGTTACCAGACTGCAAGGTCAAATGTGGGGCTAAATAGGTATCAAGCATTTGCTTTAGCTCGTTAAGTACATCCTCAAGAGGTAGTAGTGTAGTAACCTGCTGACTAAGGTCTTTCTCCCAATACCTTTTGATTCCGGCTGGATTATCAGGGAGAAAATCTGCTGTAGTCCTGAGTCCCAGTCCCTTATGCCTGAGCTTCTTTTCAAGTACCGTTCCCAGTAGCTCTAAGTTCATTTGGGAGCGTTGCTCTTTTAGAAGCCTCCACACATCGTAGTAGTCCCTCGATTTACCCCGTTCTATCAAGCTGCGCATCTTCTCGGCCATTAATTCCTCCAGGGGATATACTTGAACTGTTCGTTCCTCATCAGGGAAGGGTGCAGTCAGTACCTTTCGGGACTGGGGTTCGAGGCATAACGGTTCATCGAAACTCAAATCCATGTAGATCATAGCCGGATGAGCCAAAGGCCCTAAGAACTGAGTCCTGATACGGGCATAGCCATTTGTCTTGTGAAGCATTCTAGTAGTGAGCCGAATTTGAGTCGTTTGTTCTACCTGATGGTACAAGCCATCAAGGTTCTGTCCCAGTTCTTCCTTTGGAATATCGAACTTGACGGTGAAATCGAGGTCTTCGGAATAACGCCAGCGCGGAAAATAAACCTTGCGCAAAGCAGTGCCACCTTTGAATACGAAGCTTTCGCGCAACACCTGTAGCTGGGATAATGCTTTCAGCACCTCTGTAAGCACGTAGTCCTTTTCTAATATGCCCAGAGCTACCCTTTCCCGATTGGCTAGTCTCTGAAGTTCGGCTCTGGATAACATTAGAGTTCCTTCCATTGGGAGATTTCATTCTGCGGCACATTTACCAACAATCG
>Ga0307438_1002502_pt1 | contig 10669 bp, 7 predicted proteins | sample SalMarWE160110MG_FD_202144 | JGI IMG/M metagenome (GOLD analysis project Ga0307438, IMG submission 202144) | Salt marsh sediment microbial communities from the Plum Island Ecosystem LTER, Massachusetts, United States - WE1603-110 | ecosystem: Environmental > Aquatic > Marine > Intertidal zone >...
TAATCGACCCAAATCGGGAAACCAATCGGGAAGCTTGTCGATAGGAAATATGTGGAGATCGTTTCTTGTATGGAGTGGAACTGAGGCATCTTGTAATAGGTGTAGCACCTGACCTAATGATCGAAAGCAATCAGCAAAGTTTTGATTTCTTTCCTCATCGCTCTTTTTTGTGAGCGCATTATAGTAGTATTCTCTTGCCTTTCCCCATGACCAGTCGCCTGTGCTATTTTGTGCAAAATTTTGCCTATCAGGATCTAAGCCCCAAAGGAGAGATGATACGGGAGATCTTCCATAGTGATCATGATACAATTGATTAAAACCAAATTTATCAAAACCTGCTTCATTCCAATCTTTTAGGGGATCATGAAAATGGTTAAATGCCCTGGTAGAGGGGTAGTCATTTCTCCCCTTGAAACCATAATCCTCTGCCTCTCCACCATAGGCGAGCCATTCCCAAATCTTTTGATTGATCTCCTTTCCTTCAGCATCATTTCCTTCCAATTTAGTCTCAATTCCAAGTTCGATGCCCAATTGATTCTTCAATACCGAATCTAATTGAGAAACCTCAGGCTTAGCAGCATATTCATCGATTTTCATGTGAACTACACCATCATATGCACATAATAAATTATATGCAGCAACTCCAATTAATAACACGAGAAAAAAGATTAGCTTTTTTCGCATTTTTATCTCTCCTTTTTTGGTATTGATATACCGGGTAAACCAAGGGTTGAATATTCTTCATTAATAAGATTAATAAAATTTCTCATCTTTTTATATGGTATGTCAGGTCGCGAAAAAATTAAGTTATCTTTCCTCTCCTCCCTCGTCTTCAACTTGGGCAATTCATATACAGTGTATTTCCCAGGAGGAGGCCACCAGCCGCTATCCACACCAACCGCTATGGTTCCTCTGTGATCAGGAAAAACACCATATCCGGGTTTAAAAATTACAATGTGCCCTTCTGGATAACCCTTTTGTCCCCAAGACCACTTAGTTATTTCAGGTATTTTGAACTCTCCATTTTTATCGGTCAGCGTCTCCTGAGCATCTACAGGGTATGAATTCGAACCTGCAATCGTATATACTGTCTTATAATAAACCGCTAAAACTGCTGCTCCTTCAATGGGCTGTCTTGTATCCGTATCTATTACTTTTCCTTCAAAAGGTGCCAGATAATAATAGGGAATATTGAACCAAATAATAAGAGAGATTATCGGGGAAAATAGAAGCGCTAAAGCAATTAGAATAATTTTAACAACCTTCTTCTTTCCTTTTTTTATAATAAAATAGGTTATTGGAATATATATAATCAGAAGAATAATTAAGCATAACACCCCTTTCATTTTCAGCTCCTAATTTTACTCTTACAAATCAATATCTCTCAATCTTCCACAACCCGTTTTCATCCTTAAAAGGGGGACGACCTTAAATTATAAAATAATTCAAGTTTCCAGCTGGTAACCTCGTTCCTTTGCCATTTTCTCCCCTCGCTGAACCGCATAACTGATAGCGGCGGGCGTCATGTCAAATTTCCTCGCCACATCCACCATAGGCATCCCCAATTCAACCACCGTCCAATAGCAGAGTAAATCCCTGGCCTGGACCCGCTCCTTTTGCCTCCCCCTTCCGGTTAGGTACTCCTTTTCCACCTGAAATACCATAGAGACCCTCTCAACAACCTTTTCAAAATCATAGCCCAGGCCTTTGAGTTTATATTTCCGGGAAAATTGCCCTTCCGATTCGGAGAGTACATCACTGACAAAATCGCTCTCCCCTAATATTCGTTGATCGCTCTTGATGCGATCCTGTCCGGTCAGCCTCATCTTTTTCACTGCATCCCAACCACCAAGGCTTCGTATCAAACCGCCTCCTGTCAGCTCAGGCCGCCTTCCCAAGGCAATGCCGTCTCTCAGATAGGATTCATAGCCCTTTCTCGCTTCACCAATACTTTTTCCAAAAAAACCTAACACATAGGCAACATCTTGCCATTGCCTCTTTTTCTTTCCCATCAAGGCGCTATGCCCACAGTAAGGATACCGATCCAGTTCTTTCAAAGAAACCACGATCTTGGCCCTCAGAGGATTGAGGTGAATATAGCGAACCAGTTCCTGCAAATAGACATCTTCCTGGCATACAATGGATTTATATCTATTTTGGAAAAGTTGCCCGTGGCGCTTGTGCCTCCTGTTATACGATACCGCATATCCAGTCAGCAATCTCCGCATGAGAGCGGCAATACCTGCAGGACCGCTTCGTAACAAAAAATGGGCGTGATTTGATAAAAATGACCACGCGTAGCATTGGGTCTTGGTCATAGGCAAGAGGATAGAGAGCCGCTGAATGAAGTTTTCACGATCTTTATCATCATTGAATATCCTTCGGCGTTCTATTCCTCTGATCATAATATGATGCAGGAGGCCGGGGGAATCTAATCGGGCTATCCGAGGCATACCTGCATAATACTCTCAACGATACGGTATCTCAATTTATTTATCTATTTAAGGTCGTCCCTCTTATCATCGTTAATGTAAGCGCTACTCGCATTACTGGAGCTCCAAGAAAGAGTGCTTGATTCACCGAGCTCAATATTCGGAGGCGTGGCGCTAATCGTTACAGTGGGGGCAACGGAAGGATCGTACACACCGACAGTAACACTACTTATCGAGATACCTCCAGGGCCTGTGGCGGTGATCGTATAGGTGGTGGTTTCAGTGGGTGATACAGTGGTAGAGCCATCGACATCAACGGTGCCAACCCCAGGCTCAATAGTGCAGGTATCTGCATAGGTTGAACTCCATGTCAAGGTGGAGGATTCACCAATCTCGATGGTCTCCGGATCTGCGCTTATGGATACAGTGGGCAGCGGTTCGGTTACGGTTACCGTCACACTGTCCGTAACCGTCCCTCCAGGGCCTGTGGCGGTGATGGTATAGGTGGTGGTCTCGATAGGTATTGCATAGGTTGATCCACTTACATCGACACTGCCGATGTCGGGCTCGATGAAACAGGAATCCTTATTGGTTGAGGTCCATAAGGGTGTGGAAAGAAAAAACAAACCTGAGATTCAAACGCAAGGGCTATTCTTTTGGGTATCTCCTCTATAAACATGAGATGCCAAAATCTATTTTTTTTCGATGTTGCCCCCTTGCTTCTACTCAGCAGGAACAGGCACTATACTATGGTATTGTGGTATAGGCATTGTTATCGCCTTATGTGATATGTTGCCCGCTCCCTCCTTTCTCATAACCACTCGATTCTTCGTCACCTCTACGATGGTCCAGCCTTCTATCTCATCGCCTACCCTTACCAGCCACTGGTTCCCTGTATCCCTGTCATGTAACAGCACTTCTTGAAAGCCTTCATCTACCGCAAGCACCTTAAAGTTCTGACTGTAGGCAGGCAGGGAAATGGTAAAGGTTGCGAGGATCGTCAATATGATCACTCTGTACATCTCTGCTACCTCCTTTCTTTACTCTAACTCATCTAGCGAACAGGATGAATCCTCTGGAAAGGGTCCATGAAGAAAAATCAAGGATATCCAATGGTCGACTCCCCTAAAGGTGGTAATGAGGGGGCAATATCTTATGTAGCGGGGTGGATCAAGCTCCAGCTCTGTCTGGTGCTTGATCCCGGTTATGGAATGCAGGCCAGGTGGGAACCAGCAATATCCAAAATGATCGTCAGGATGTGTGTGGACCACCGGGACTTCGCTGAGACCCATACAGAACTCGTAGTCACTGAGGAGAAATACCCTGATGTAATCCCCTGCACTAAGATAGGGGATGTAGAGGCTGTACTCAGTCTCTGTGGGGTACTGGCAGGTGGCACCAGGGGAGAACCTGACGTAGATATCCTCTATGTCATCGGGGTAGACATCCCATTCGTCTGGGTCTGCGATTCCATTATTATCGGCATCTACCAGTTCTATGGCCTTCTGGCTGCCTGCATCATACCAGTTCTCATAGAGGCATACCTTATCCATGCTGTTGAAGAGATCTATGGGGGTGGGCTCACTGATATCTTTAAACCCTACCCCTATAGCATTGTCTTCAGGGCCAAGCCTGCCTTTGTATACAACCTGAAGGTAGAGGTCTGTAGCCCAGAGGGGAATGGGATTCCCGCTCAGGTCAAAGTCTAGCTCTCCAGGGCTTTCCCTTGGGATAGAGCGGGTACCGCTTGCCTCAGGGACTACGATGTAGGAGAACTCCTCGGTGTAGGGCACATAGTCTGGGTAGCTGATGAAGGGGTCGGCAAGGGCGAGCCTGTATTTCACCACGAGCTCTATGCTTCCGTCTGTCATCTCCTCTCCCTCAGGAGAGGTGTTTTGGGCACGAAGGGTGATGTGATCAAAGCCTTGCTCCGGGGGATCTGAGGGGTCTATGAGGCCGTATACCCCTGTGTCTGGAAGGCTGATCTCTATGGCGCCCCGGAAGAAGTAGTCCAGGAGGGCAGCGGAGTAGCCTACGGCACGGGGGATGAGTCTCTCGGCATAGTCTCTATAGACATTTGCATCGAGTGCCGGCCTCTCATAGGCCCTAAAAAGGCTTGCATAACCCGGAAAATATGCAAGTACATAATCTTTCAGGTATCCAACGGTTGCCAGACGATACCCTGTGTCCCCATCACTCACCTTCTTATAATACTGCCTGAAAACCATATTCAATGAATCCCTTGGGTCTGGTATTTCATACTCTGCTATCTGAACGCTATCCCAGGCTGGATAATCGTATTCTCTGAAGGCTGTGTCTTCAGTAAAAAAATTGGCATTCGAATATTCTGCGATTCCGACTGGTGCTGATATTGTTACGTCTGGATTGGTCCCGATGTATTTATCGGTATCTATGATTCTTGCTATGGGAATAGGGGCGTTATCAGGTAAATCGCTTAGATTATGATTTAAAACAGCTTTATCATAGCCATATCTTTGATTGTTAGCTAACCATGAATTAAATATATCCTCAGTATCATCACTGTCAGTCCGAAATTTTTCTACCCATCCTTCATAATTAAAGATTATATGTATATCATCCCTGGTATGAAGGGGCACAGAGGCATCCTCGATAAGATGCATCTGTTGCCCAAGCCCTCTAAAGGTTTCTGCGAAATAGTAGTCTCTTGTAGTTTGATCTTCTGAGATAAGGGCTGAATAAAAATAATCCCTCACATCCTGCCATGAATAATGGCCTCCCGGCCACTGATCTGTTCTTTGTGCCCATATTATTGAGGAATCCCAGATACCTTTAAGTCCTGCTTTATCCCATTCTTCTACTGTGGGATCATGAAAATGCCTTAACGACCGGAAATAGATTGGCTCATCTTCTTTTTTGCCGCCATACCCGAGCCATTCAAAGGCTTTTTTATTATTAAACTCTTCATCTTTCCCTTTCTGGAACCCTAATTGGTCCATCAAGTATTGGTCTAAAGAAAAACTTCCTATTGTATTCTCCGCAATATACTCATTGATAGCTTCATGGGTGGGCTTATCTAATGCATAACTATGAGAATAGAAAATAGAAATCACTACTTGAGCAACAAGTATTATAAGTAGACATCTTCTTATCCTCATTTTGTCTTACTCCTTCCGTATAATCGTTCATCTTCTTCCTGTAATATCTTATTGAGAAAAGGTATTTTCTCAATATAATCGGTTGGCCTACTTGGTATAGCAGTTCTTCTCTCCTCCCTCGTCTTTGCCTTCTTTAATCCAACAACCGTATAAACCTTAAAAGCTTCTATCTCTCTTCGCCATCCCACTTTCCTCACATTTTCAGGGTATTGAAAAGAAAAATCCAAATCCCTGAGCTTCTTTTCCGGGTCTTTCACCGGAATAAAACGCAGAATACCAACTGAATATTTACTGCTGTACTCCCTTATCTCTTCCCAGGTCTCTCCAGGACGGTTTAAAATAATTCCTTCCAGGTTGTGTTCCTTGTCAATATAAGGGTAGGCCGAAAAGCCGCCTCGAACACCCCTCCGATATCCTGGCTTATAGATAATAAATTCCGGCTCTGTTGTAACAAGCACACCCATAAGATGTATTAAGCCTGGGATTATCTTATCCTCATATCCTTCTGGCCCTACGATACCCCAGTCTCCCCTTTTATCGGTCAGCGTCTCTTTAGCGTCCTTAAATCTGGTGTCTGCCCCTGCAATGCCCGCCCTTGTTTTCCTCCATATAGCCACTACCACTGCACCTTCAATAGGCTCCAGGGTATCGGCATCAATCACCTTCCCTTGAAATGTTCTATCAGCAGCACATGCGCTTTGGCTTACCAGCAAAAGAAGAGAGATGATAACTATTGTTGCCCTTAAACTCATCATTGCTCAACTCCACTTTCAAAATATTACGTAAGAAAAAAAATCAGAAAGATTTAATCTTCCATAGCCCGTCCTCGTCCTTTACAAAGAGGAGATAAAAAGAGTATTCCAATCCGTCTCTTGTTATTCTTATGTCATATTCTGCCGAATTCTTCATCACAGCTATAAACTGGATATCACCGAGTTCCTGTTCAATGTGGGAAAGGCTCTCGGAGAGGATAGTGAACATTTCTCTATAGTTCTCTTTTGAGGACTCTGAGAAATAGTGTACCGAACTATCTATATCATTTTGTGCTAAGGCTTGTCTCATCCCCTCCCACTTGGCTTTTAGCAGTGCATCCAGTTCTTCCTGATCCAGCACCACTACGGCAATGGTGTCTGTGTAAAGATTATTTTCAGCATCTGTCACCTCTACGGTGAAATAATACACGCCTTCACCTGTTATCTGAATATCATATTCATGTTCCTCCGGCATTCCCAGAAACTCAACCACCCCGGGGCCGGTGTAGGTGAGGTAAGGATCTGTGAAGCTAAATGAGCCCTCTATCCTCAAAGTTGTCTCAAAGGGTGAGGTGCCTGACTCATCGTCTGCGGTTATCATTATATACTCCTCTTCTGTTTCAGCATCCACGGTGATTGATGCACTGGCAATGTTTCCTTCCCAATCCATGGCAGTGACGGTAAGGGTGTTTTCTCCTTCCTCCAGAGGGATGTGGTTTGCCACAAACTGATCTCCCTCAACCATGGCAACGATCCCGTTCACGATGATCCCTACCTCAGTGCCGAGAGGATTGGCTATGGTGCCTTTGACCATAATATCAGGCCTTGTTATGGTATCACCATCCAAAGGAGAATTTATGGAGATGTTTAAAGGAATGACAGTAACCGTAACACTGGCCGTGGCAGTGCCACCAGGGCCAGTAACTGTGATGGTGAAGGTGGTGGTCTCGGTGGGTGAAACAGAGATTGAACCGCTTACCTCAATGGTGCCTATGTCTGGCTCTATGGTAGCGGAATCTGCATAGGTCGAGGACCATGTCAGGGTTGTTGAATCTCCAAAATTTATAGTCTCGGGATCAGCGCTTATAGTTATGATCGGCACAGGGTACCTTAGGGCGACGGTGACACTGGCAGTGGCTGTGCCTCCCGGTCCTATTGCGGTGATGGTATATGTCGTGGTTTCGGATGGGGATACGGTTGTTGAACCAGTTGTAGCAACATCTCCAACACCAGGTTCAATAAAACAAGAGGTGGCATTGGTCGAGCTCCAGGTCAGGGTGGATGATTCGCCAATCTGAATGGTCTCGGGATCAGCGCTTATTGTTACATCTGGCTCACTAATACTAATAGTTGCGGTTGCCGTGGCACTTCCGCTCGGTCCTGTTGCGGTGATGGTATATGTGGTGAGCGTGGTGGGTGAAACGGCAATCGAACCGCTCACATCCACATTCCCTATTCCCGGCTCAATAACACAAGAGGTGGCGTTGGTCGAGCTCCAGGTCAGGGTGGCTGATCCGCCGAGACTGATAATCTCAGGATATGCGCTTAGGCTCACGCTAGGCGAGGCAATAATAACGGCAACTGACGCTGTGGCTGTGCCTCCCGGGCCTATTGCGGTGATGGTATATGTCGTGGTTTCGGATGGGGATACGGTTGTTGAGCCAGTCGTAGCAACATCTCCAACATCAGGCTCAATAACACAAGAGGTGGCGTTGGTCGAGCTCCAGGTCAGGGTGGCTGATCCGCCGAGACTGATAATCTCAGGATATGCGCTTATAATTATAGTAGGAGGATATTCCCTCACCTCAATGGTAACGGAATCCGAGACAGTTCCCCAGCAACCTTCGGCAGTAGCCGTATAGGTAGTGGTATCATCCAGCGTTGCGGTAACAGAACCGGTTCCAGGTACTTCTCCAATACCATTGTCTATAGTGACTAACGTGGCATTTGGGAAGCTCCACGAAAGGGTGGTGGATTCACCTATCAAGATGCTTTCGGGATCAGCGCTTATATAACCCGGGGAAAAAGAATAGATATATGCGGCGCCGGATTCATCTTCAGCATCATCATCAAAGTGATCGCCCACAATAATGTAACTGCCATGAATGCTCACAGCAGATCCATAATAGTCATATTCTCTTCTATCGCCGGCAGTGAGTTTGAATAACTCGGCCCAAATATCTCCTTCTCGCTTGAATACATAAGCTGATCCGAGGTTATCATCACCCATGGACCCTACAATGGCGTAGTCGCCGCTTATGGAGACGGAAAATCCAAAATAGTTATATGCTGCTGCATCACTTGCGGTGAGTTTGGCCTGCTCTACCCAGATATCTCCCTCTCTTTTAAAGACATAGGCTGAACCAGAATAATCTCCATTGACATCATCACCATCGGCGCCCACGATTGCGTAGTCGCCGCTTATGGAGACGGAATATCCGAAATTGGCATATGCTGCTGCATCACTGGCGGTGAGTTTGGCCTGCTCTACCCAAGCCTCCCCTTCACGCTTATAGATATAGACCGAACCAGAGCTGTATCCACTATCAGCGTTTTCATAGGCGCCCACGATTGCGTAGTCGCCGCTTATGGAGACAAATTCTCCGAAATTATCATATGCTGCTCCATCACTGGCTGTGAGTTTGGCCTGCTCTACCCAAGCCTCGCCTTCACGCGTAAAGATATACGCCGCACCGGAGGCATTACCTCTGTCATCATCACCAAAAGCCCCCACGATGGCGTAGTCGCCGCTTATGGAGACCGAGCTCCCGAAATGGTAATATGCCGCTGCATCGCCGGCGGTGAGTTTGTTTATGCTATAGATGGTATGGGCCTGTATCGGTCCTTTACTGTATTGTATGCTGGGATCATTTTTCCCGTCATCAATCACACCATATATGTAATAGGTGCCCGTTTCTATCTCTGTGATATCCCACACATACTGGTTGTCAGGGCCGTCAGGGTCTTCACTCAGCCCGCTGATTATCAATGTTCCATCAGCGCCACTGTTGTCAGTATCGTAGTAAAGAGATATCGTTGCATCATCATCCAGATCAGCATCAGCCCATTCTATGGTAAAGCTGCAATCCACTACATCATCAATTCCATCCGGTTCAACAAAGCTGATGAATGGTCTTTTTGCGTAGTTCGGAATTGCGTAGATATAAGCCGCACCTGCCTCCTCTTCCGCCTCATAGTCCTCAGGAGCGCCTACAATGCCATATTCCCCGCTGATTGCTACTGAAAAACCATGATGATTCCCCCCTCCATCGCTTGGCGTGAGCTTAAAGTGACAAATCCAGCTATCCCCTTCAGGCACGAAAACATAGGCTGTTGAGGGCTGATATTCAAACATATCGAAAGCGCCCACGACGACGTAATTTTCCTCGATGGACACTGAAATCCCAAAATTATCGCCTCTGGATGGATTGTCTGCGGTGAGTTTGGCATGCTCAAGCCATGTATTTCCTTCATGCTTGTAGACATACGCCGCACCGGATAAAGGCACTTCGTAGGATTGCCCCACCGCCCCTACAACAGCATAGCTGTCATTTACGGCTACGGAATACCCAAAACGGTACAGATCCGCGGTCCCTGCGGCAAATAGTTTTGCTTGCTTTGCCCAGATATCTCCTTCGCGCTTGAATATATAGACTGAACCGCAATAGTTTATATCTTCTTCATAAACAATGTCGCCCAATGATAGGGGACGCCCTTTACTATTTAAACATATCATGATATCGTTTCTTATAAAAATAACAAGGAATGGAAGGTATGCCAAGACAAGCAAGATTGGATTCGCCTGGGACGTTGCACCACATCATAGTCTGAGGTATTGAGCGAAGGCAAATCGTGGATGATGATACAGATAAGAACAATTTTGTTGATCGCATGGGATCACTTGCCTCGGAAACACACACCGCCATTTATGTCTGAAAACATCGACAGGAACGCCTTAAGCGTCGGGAGCCAAAGAAAGAGCATATCAAGGGTAATGGCTCGATTAGTTGAGAACCTTGTCGAGAAATGTGGGCTTTCACTCGCAGAGGCGGGGCGTCAATTAGGCGTCTCATCATCGGCGGTTGCGATAACATTACACCGTAGAAATGCTATGAGAAGTTAGTCTAATTAATCAAGGGCGTCCCACAAACGTTTCGCAAAAAGCGCCTATACCAAAGGCTACAGCAGCATATCCTAAACCCCAGTATCCGAGATTATCGGACCATTGAAGCCAATCCCCGTAATTCTTTTGGAGACATCTATCAAGGCAACTTCCGAAGGATTCTCCGCAACCGCGCTTGAGCCCAAAAGGATCCGACCAGCTGATAGGGTCATTCAGGCAATATCC
>Ga0307438_1002503_pt1 | contig 10667 bp, 13 predicted proteins | sample SalMarWE160110MG_FD_202144 | JGI IMG/M metagenome (GOLD analysis project Ga0307438, IMG submission 202144) | Salt marsh sediment microbial communities from the Plum Island Ecosystem LTER, Massachusetts, United States - WE1603-110 | ecosystem: Environmental > Aquatic > Marine > Intertidal zone >...
GCCCCGGAAGGGGATAAGATCGCTTTGAAAAAAGATGAATGGAAAATTTTGATTTTAGCAGATGGAAAGAAAAAACTATCAGAAATTATTGAGTTAAGCCCTCTTACGGAGCTGGATACGTTGAAATCATTATCCTGGTTATTTAAAGAATCTTTGCTATATGATCCTGAAGAAATAAAAAGGATTCTTGAAAAAGGGATTGAAGATGCCAATGCTTTTTTAAAAGCTTTTGGCGAGGGTCCCTGGCTGGAAGGGCTCGAAAAATTAATTTATAAATATGAATTAAAAGATGCTGTTTCTTTTGATGGGAAGGGTTTGAAAATAGATAAGAAGAAGTTTTCTCTGGATCTTGAAAAAACCAAACAATTTTTCTCAGAAATACTTAATTGTTTGCAAGGAAAAGCCACGGAAGTTCTTGGAAAGCTACTGGTAAATAAAAAACTGAAGGAAATAAAAAATGAATCCTGATATACCATTAAATGAATTGACAAAAGATAAGGATATTAAGGGATTCGCTCTGGTGTCTTCTGAGGATGGGTCAATTTTAAATAGTGGCGGAATAACTCCGGGCAATATTGATGACCTGGTCGCGTTTACGGGTTCTGCGGCTGAAATTATAGCTGATTCTTGTAAAATCGGTGAGATAAATTTAATTAAAGGAATTGGCAGGGATACTATTGTTATTGTACCTTTTAATGGAAATTATCTTGGTCTTGTATTGGAAGAAAACGCCGAAGGTATAGAAGAAAAAGTGCAGGCTAGCCTTGAAGGATTGAAAAAGGATGTTTCTTCTGAGATAGGAAAACTTCTTATGGATAGAGCAGAACAATTGAATATGTTGATGCGCGAATTTGTTAGGGATTCTGATCCCGAGATGTGGAAAGGCTACATAGCAAGCGGTCTTTCAGCGCTTTCTAAAGATGACAAAGTTAAAAGTTTGATCAAGTTAGATGGTTTAGAGTTAAAAGTTGGAAATTCGGAAGGTTTAAATAGAGATGAGATAAATAAATTTATGAAATTATTGCTCGACTTTATTGTTAAAAAGGCATTGAGCGAATTTGGTAAACAACAGACTAAAATTATTGTTCAAAAAGTAATTAGAGAAATTAGTGAAAAGAATAAATAATGATAGATTTAAAGGATTTAAAAGATAATTTTAATTTAGATGCTGTTTTTAATCTGGGTCCTCCAAAAGAGTACGTTGGAGAACTTGATGGAGGGAAGGAAGTCTTAGCTAGGATTGATCTTGTTCTGACTCAGACTTTTGATGCTATAGGAACTTTACCTTACCGGCAGTTGATTGTTAAGGGCAAGGATAAAAAAGTAGTTATTCTTTATTACAGAAACAGCTTTATAGGGATAGTTGCAGATAAAAATGAGAATGTTGAGAATATTTTTAAGTATATTTACGAGAAAGCAAGTTTGATTAAAGCAGAAGCTAAAGCAAAAGAGAAAAAGGCGAAAAAGCCTGTAGTTGAAAAGGAAAAGAAAATAACGGATAAAGAAGCGGAAAAAGAAACAGTTATAGCGAAAGAAAAGGAAGCAGAGGAAGAAAAAATAAAAGCGAGAGCAGCAGCAGCAAAAGCCAAGGCATTAGAAGAAGAAAAAATAGAAGAGAAAGAAGAAGCCGAAGAAATCAAAGAAGTTAGTGTACCGAAGGTTGTTTTAGGTGCGAAAATTATAGATAAAATTGAAGAAATAGCAGGTAATTATCTTGGCGATTTTTCTTTAGACATAGTGTCTAATGTAATTGAGGATAGTGGAATAAATAGAGAAGAGCCAGCAAAAGATCAGGTTTTAGAGGTTGCTCAATCACTTAAAGATGCGGCATCTTTAATAATTGGACCTTCAAAAGCTAAAAAATTAAAAGAAGAAATAATGAAGAAGATAGAGGAGGAAGAATGAATTTATTCTCATTTTTTCTGGTTTCTTTGCCGGAAGAAATTACTAAAATGGCTAGTTTAAATAGTTGGGTGATGATTGTCGCGGCAATATTTTTGTGGATTACTTTTGTACGATTTGGGATAATTGCTAAAAGATATGAGAGGGTTTTAAGAAAAAAGACAGAGTGGCAATTTATAATCATTGCTCCGTCCGGCATTCTCGTATATGCAGTTTTGCAATTATTTTCAGTGTTTCAAGGTAACTTGAAAATGCCGGGTAATACCGCACGAATTGCATATTCGTTGTTTTTTCTTTCGGGTATCCTGTCTTTAATGGGGGCTTTGAGATTTAGGCGAGTGGTAAGTCCGAAAAGGGGAGGTTTTAGATGAAAGTCGATATCCCTTTTGAGATTTTATTTGCTATAGGAATACTTATTTTTACTATATCCCTTTATATTTATGGTTTAATCATCAAAAGACTTCTTCCGCTAATTGAAAAGAAAGGTATATGGATTTTGCCTGTTATTGGTTCGATTTTTTTAGTGTTTTCGGCTGTTATCCATTTCTATCGCGTTTTAAATTTTGGAAGAAATCTTTCTGTTGCGGATCCTGTAGATCTTTTTCCTTTGATTAAAGGGATGTTAAGGGCTAACTCATTTGAGGCATATGCTATTCTTGGGGCAGCCCTCTTGACACTTATAGGAATTACTATATATTATCGGTGGATTTCCAGGTAGATTTAGATAGGTGTTTAGGTATATATAATGTTTATGCAAAAATGAATTTTTGTCTATAAATGATGAAAAGGAGGTTATATGCAAGGTGCTATTGAGTTTTTCCAACAAGGTAAATGGGCTATGTGGCCACTGCTTTTTTGTGCAATTGTAGGTTTTGCTTACATAATTGAGAGATTGATAACATTTGCTCGCTTGAGATTGGATCCTGAGGATTTTGCTGAAGAACTTATAGAAATATTTAAAAAGGATGGAGCTTCTACTGCTCTTGAGTACTGTCGACAATTTCCTTCTCCTGCAGCACGTGTTTTTGGACCTGCGATAGAGAAATATAAAGATAAAAAATCTAAAGACAAACAAGTTTTTGAGGAAGTTATGACAAGGTATGCTACAAGAGAATTAGCTTTCCTTGACAGAGGAATGTTGATTCTGGCTGCTCTTGCCAATATTGCTCCCATGCTTGGGTTCCTTGGAACGGTTTCCGGGATGATTAACGCTTTTAATTCAATAGCTCTAGCCGGAACTGTTGAAGCGACTTTGGTTGCGGCTGGTATTTCTGAGGCTCTTATTACAACCGCTACGGGGTTAGCTTTAGCTATTCCAATTTCAGGAGCTCATGCGTTCTTTTCTCAAAAAGTAAATGGGTATACTAGATCGATGGAGGAAGCTGCTGCAGCTTTGATGGATGCCTTATTGGAGGCATAATTGAAACTTCACGAAAAGAAGATAAAAGGTGCGGAAATACCAACAGCTTCGATGGCAGATATAGCTTTTCTGCTTTTGATATTTTTTATGGTTACCACTGTTTTTGCCAATGAAGTCGGACTTCAGATTATGCTACCCGAAAAAGGAGCGGAAGTTAAAATTAAATCAGAGAATATTCAGCGAATATATGTAGAAGAAAAAGGCGAGATTAGACTTAACGGTGAATCTGTGAACCAGGATCAATTAGTTGATGAAGTAAAGAAAATTCTCACGGAAAATCCAAAAGCAATTTTTTCTATAAAAACTCACCCGGATGCTCAATATCAATCTATGGTGAATGCTCTGGATAAACTAAGATTGGCAAATGCTGAGAGATATTCCTTAGCACCTTCATCAGAGGAGTAAGGGGCTTATGAAACTGAGTAGAGAAAAAGTTCAGGCTACGATACCAACAGCTTCAATGGCAGATATAGCTTTTTTGCTTTTGATATTCTTTATGGTTACCACAACTTTTAGGGCGGAGACGGGTCTTAAGATAACTATTCCTCAGGTTGAAGCTGCCGAAAAAATGCCTGCCAGTAATTTATCACACGTCTGGATCGAAAAGAATGGGCTTGTTGCTATTGATGATGCGCTTGTTTCTACAGAACGAATATCTGATATAATGGCTAGGAAGAGGCAAATAAATCCGGAAATAATTGTTTCAGTTAAATGTGACAAAGCTACCGGCTATAAGCTTGTAGAAGAGGTACTTAACGAATTTGTAGATGCTTCAGTCTTGAGAGTTCATCTGGCTGCAACAAAAATCAGGGGGTGAAATATATGAGAGAGCAAATTGTAGATTTAAAAAAACAGTATCCCCTACATATAAGAATTGGGTTTTTAACGACTCTCGTACTATTAATTTTAAGCTTTATTTTTGTTCCTGAAATGAAAAACGAGCCTTACCTACCTAAATTCTCGAAACCTATAAAGGTAGATAAACTGCCACCACAGCTTCAGAATATTGTAAAGCCTCCACCTCCACCAAAACCGAAATTGCCGGTCGCTGCCGAGAGCGACGAAGAAGTGGAAGCGGAGACTATCGAAAAGACCGACTTTAGCGGACTCGAAAAAGAAGCAGATGTAGGATTTGAACCACCCAAGTTTGTCGCTTATGAGGTTGCTCCCAAGCCTTTAAATGAAGGCATTATGCAACAGGGTACTTATCCTGAAATAGCCAGAAGGTTGGGAATAGAGGGAAAGCTTTACCTTGAATTGTGGATAGATACTAAAGGAAAGGTTAGGAATGTTATTATAACAAAGCCTTTGTATCCAGCTATTGATAAGGTTGCGAAGGAAAAAGCTTATCAGTTAAGGTTCAGCCCTGCTATGCAGAATGATAAACCTGTGGCAGTCCGTCTAGCTTATCCGGTTATCTTTAAATTGGAAAATTAAAGGTAAATCTCTAAAAAAAGGGGCTCTAAAAAGAGCCCCTTCAAATTTCGAATATTGTCTTTAGAAATTTCCGATTCCGTTCAGTGGGTTAAAGGAGTTGGACCAAAGAAAGCGAAAATGCTTTCTGGTTTAAATGTTTTTACTATTCAAGATTTTCTATATCTTCCTCCCAGAAAATATTTAGATAGAAGCGAAATTAAACCTATACAAGACATTAGGATTAATGAAGAAGTAACCATTGAAGGAAAAGTCGTCTCAGTTAATTCACGGAAGAGCAGAAAGGGGAAACTGCTTTGTGATGTTACGGTTTATGACGGCAGCGGAATTGTTGTTGGAAGATGGTTTAATCAATCCTGGGTTAAAGATAGGTTTCAAAAAGGCGATCGCCTTCTATTTAGTGGAAAAGTCGAGTTTTTTAATGGAATATATATTGTGAATCCTGAGTATGAGTTTCTCAGTGAAGAAGATACGGAGTTAATTCACACAGGAAGAATTATACCAATTTATCCTCTCACAAAGGATCTTGGACAAAGATTTATGAGAAGAACAATAAATTATATTCTTCAAAACTTGCTGGGCAAAATTGAAGATTATTTTCCTTCTGTGATTTTAAAAAAATATAATTTAATTTCACTGGATAAAGCGTTATATAACCTTCATTTTCCTTCAGATAAAAGTATTTTAATAGAAGCGAAAAAAAGACTTGCTTTTGACGAACTCTTTCATCTGCAACTATTTCTTGCTTTGGAGAGGAAACAATCAAGAGAAAGGAAAGGTATTTCATTTGATGTAACTTGCGATTTGGAAAAAAGGTTTATAGATAATTTACCTTTTGAGTTGACTCCTTCGCAGAAAAATGTGCTTTCTGAGATTAGACAGGATATGAGTAAATCTTATCCGATGAACAGGCTTCTTCAGGGTGATGTGGGGTCGGGTAAAACTGTGGTTGCAATAGCTGCGATGCTTATCTCAGTAAGCAATAAATATAACGCTGCTTTTATGGTACCAACAGAGGTTCTTGCTTATCAGCATTACTCTGTGATGGAAAATTTTTTATCTTTATTATCGTTACCATTATGGCTTTTAAAAGGTAATATGAATCAAAGTGAAAGGGGGAAAGTATTAACAGATATAAAGAAGAAAAGAGGTATTATTTTGGGCACCCATGCTTTACTTGAAGAGGATATTAAAATACCGGACTTAGGGCTAGTGGTTATTGACGAACAACACCGTTTTGGTGTGAATCAGAGAGCAAAAGCAAGGGGAGAAGGTAATCCCGATGTTCTTGTTATGTCTGCAACCCCGATTCCCAGAACGCTTGCACTTTCAGTCTATGGCGAATTAGATGTTTCGTCGATCGAGAAAGCGCTTCCGGGTAGAATTCCCTCGAAAACCAGATGGGTGAGGAAATCGGGGAAAAGGGCAGAGGTATATAGCTGGATAAGAAAAAAAATAAAAAAAGATAAATGTAAGGCTTATATAGTATTCCCTCTAATTGAGGAATCCGAGAGTTTAGATTTACACTCTATAGAGGAGGAAGCAGATAATATTAAAAATACTTTTTTTGCGGATTCGAAAGTCGCGGTTTTACATGGCAAGATGAAAAGTGAAGAGAAGGATGAAATAATGAAAGCTTTTAAAGGTGGCGGAATCGATGTTCTTATATCTACTACAGTTATAGAAGTAGGCATAGATGTACCGGAGGCTAATATTATGGTGGTAGAAAATGCTGACAGATTTGGTCTTGCGCAGCTTCACCAGCTAAGAGGTAGAATTGGCAGGGGATATAAAAAATCCTATTTTATAATGATTGCCGAGCAGGATAGCATTACAGATAAAGCTATTGTGAGGCTGAGTACTCTTGAGAATATTTCATCCGGTTTTAAATTGTCAGAGGTCGATTTGGCCTTGCGGGGACCGGGAGAATTTTTTGGCACAAAACAGCATGGATTCCCGGATTTTAAGTTTTTCGACCCATTTTCAATGCGTAATATGATTGGCATGGTTCAAAATACTGTGAATTGCATGATAAAAGAAAACTTAGAGGGCAAATTTTTAGAAGAAATTAAAAGAGTCAGAAAAAAAGCGGAATTTCTGGATATTGGATAAATAACGGAACTTAAACACACTTTTTTCTGTCTTTATAAGTGATTATTATAAAGTTTTGAAGTAGATTATAATTGATATTAGATAATGAAAGACAAGATAAGATGAATTTTTTTAATAGAGTTAGTTTTTTTTGAAAAGTTTTCAATGCTAGTTGTTTGGATTACGAAGATAAAATTTATTGATGAGTAAAAGGTATACAGATATATCAGCTTGGGGTTGACTTATGGGGTTTTTTTGTTATTTTAAAACGGGACAGGTTAGAACGAATAAGTTTTAAAGGAGGATTAATGCTGAGAAGAACGATTTTTTCGTTCCTTATTTTATTAGTTATTTTACCTTTAAGTGTTGTTGGCAGTTCTCTTGAAGCCGGAGCGGTTTTTATGATGATTTTCCCTGGTTCTAGAGCCACTTCGATGGGAGGAGCTTTTGTTGCATCAGAAGGAGATGTTTTTTCTACTTATTATAATGATGCTGCTTTAGCTTTTGAGAATCAAAAGCAGATAGGGTTTCAACATGCCAACTGGTTACCTGGCTTGTATCCGGGTATGTATTATGAGTATTTAACGATGTTATTTCCCATAGGGGAAGATCTAAATCTGGATTTTGCTGTGACCTATCTAACTACAGGTACTACTGAGACCGGAGTAGAAGGTATGGAACCTTGGGCAACATATGATGTTGCTTTTAAAGTTGGGGGTTGTTTGGAGTTATCTGAAAATTTTGGAGTAGGAATAGGAATGAAATATATCTATTCTTTTCTGGCTCCCGAAAGTGTTCTTGAATGGCTCTCTGAATTAACAGGAACTTCGGTACAAGGAGGAACCGGGCAGGCCTGGGCTGTGGATCTTTCTTTATTATATATTTGGAACGATTTTGTAAATGCTAACTTATTTGGTATAGAATGGCTTAAGACGCTTAGAATGGGAGCTTCTTTGCAGAATTTAGGACCGGATATTACTTATGTAGAAAATGGGGAATCCGATCCGATTCCAAGGACTTTAAGATTGGGGCTTTCGTTTGGACTTTTAGAAGAAGAAACTCACAAGTTTAATTTAAACCTGGATTTAATAAAAATTCTTGTAGGCGTTGAATATACAAACTTTAAGGAAATATGGGAAGATTCATGGAAAGCAGGAGGTATTGAGTATACCATTAGTAATCTTTTTTCATTGAGACTTGGTTATTTCCAAGATAGGGTTGGTCAGAGGTCAGGACCAACTTTTGGAGCAGGGGTTCAATATCAGAAATTTCATTTCGATCTTTCCGTAGATCAAGAGATCTATGACTTTGATACGGAGAACTTCAGAATCTCAGTACGATTTTCCTTCTGATGGTCTAATCTTAGTTAATAAACCTTCAGGTATGAGAACGACAGAGCTTTTAAACAAAGTTAAAAAATTATTATGTCTTAAAAAAGCTGGTCATGGGGGAACTTTGGATCCATTCGCTGAGGGTTTAATATTGATTCTTTTTGGTAAGGCAACGAAATTAATGGATTATATCGGTGATGAAAAGGAGTATATTGGTAAAATAAAATTGGGAGTCGTTACTGATACTGATGATCCTGACGGAGAAATTATACAAGAAAACGAGGTTCCTGATTTATCGAAGGAGGAAGTTGAGAAAGTTTTTTCTCAATTTAAAGGGTCTTTTAATCAAGTCGTTCCATTATATAGTGCCGTGAAAAGAAATGGGGAAAGGTTATATAACAAGGCAAGAAAGGGAGAAAAAATAGAAAGTTTACCTTATAGAGAAGTTTTGGTAAAAGAATTCGATTTGCTGGATTTTTCTCCGCCTTTTTTGAAATTCAGATGTTTGGCAAGAAGTGGTACTTATATGCGTTCTTTAGCTAGAGATGTGGGAGAGGTTCTTGGTTGCGGGGCACATTTAAGTAAACTTATTAGATTAAGCGTTGGTCCTCATAAAATTGAAAATTCCTGTAAACTTTCTGATATAGAAGAAGGGAATTTTGAGATAATTGAATTTAGAAAAGCTTTGCCTCATTTAGAGACGGTGACTTTAAGAGAAGATGCGATATGGGATTTTGTTCATGGTGGTAAAGTTAGAGGATTCTACCCTAAGGGTTTATATCAAGTTAAGGATAAACGAGGAAATCTTTTGGGAATAGGCAAAGGTGAAACTTATGCAATACAACCAGTCAAAATCTTCCCTAATACATAATTTGGAGGAATTACCTTCTGTTTCGGGTTTCCTTGCTATGGGAAATTTCGATGGTGTTCATCTTGCCCACCAGCTCTTAATAGAAGAAGGAAATAAAGAAGGAGATGTTTCGGTTCTGACCTATGAGCCTCATCCTTTAATTTCGCTAGGGAAAATAAATCAGCCTTTATTGTTGACGACCGTGAGCGAAAAAATTTTTCTCTTAAAGAAATATTCCGTAAAAAAAGTAATTTTTCTGAATTTTGATACAGAAATTTCTCGAATGTCTGCAGGAAATTTTGTTGAGGTTATTATAAAGGAAAAAATCAATCCTCGTGGAGTAATTATTGGATTTGATCATCGCTTTGGAAAAGATAGAGAAGGGAGTTCAGAATTTTTGGAAAAAATGGGAGAAAAATTAGGGTTCGAGGTTATTGTTTTTCCGGAAGTAAAAATAAATAATAAACCGGTTAAAAGTTCTCAAGTGAGAAAACTGTTAAAGATGGGAGAAATGGATAGTGTTTATAAAATGCTTCGGCATCCTTATTTAATTGAAGGAAAAGTAATTAAAGGAGATGGCGTTGGAAGTTCTCTTGGATATCCTACCGCCAATATTCAAGTGGATTCCGATTATAAATTGCTTCCCTGCGAGGGATTATATTCTTCGATTGTAGAAATTGATGGCGATGAATTTCCGGCAATGCTTTATTTAGGTTCATCTCCCACGTTAGGGATAGATTATGTTAAAATAGAAGTTCACATTATGGGTTTTTCAGGACAGATATATGGTGAAAAAATTAGATGCTTTGTTTACTCATTAATAAGAAAGAAAAAGTTTTTTTCATCAACGCTGTCTTTAAAAGAAAATATAAAAAAAAGTGAAGAAGAAACGTTAAGAAGTCTTAAGGAGGTTTCCAAATGGAAATAACGACAAAAGAAAAAAAAGAATTAATTAAGAAATTTGGTCGAAACGAAAAAGATACAGGTTCTCCCGAAGTGCAGATAGCATTGATTTCAGAGAGAATAAAAGAACTTACCGAGCATTTAAAGGAACATAAGAAGGATCACCATTCTCAAAGAGGTTTGTTAAATTTGGCTTCGAAAAGAAAAAAATTACTTAATTATCTAAGAAGGAAGGATTATAATCGATTTGAGAAAGTTGTTAAGGAATTGGATATAAGAGTATAGGAGAGATGAGGTTATATTATGAAATTTGAGGATTCTTTAATTGTTGGAGATAATGAAGTCCGTTTCCAAACTGGGACAATCGCCAGACAAGCAGCTGGTTCGGTAACGGTTTCTCTTGGTGGGACGGTGGTGCTTGCCACTGCCTGCTCAAAAGACGAGGCTCAGGAAGGTCTTTCTTTTGTTCCGCTTGTTGTGGATTATTTAGAAAGAACTTATTCGGCGGGTAAAATTCCCGGTGGATTTTTCAAAAGAGAAGGAAAACCTTCTGATAAAGAAATATTAATTTCAAGATTGGTAGACAGGCCAATTCGTACGCTTATGCCTGAAGGATATGCTAACGAAACTCAGATAGTTGTTATGGTCCTTTCGCACGACCAGGAAAATGATACTCATCCCTTGGCAGTTACCGGAGCTTCTGTAGCACTTACTATTTCGGATATTCCTTTCAATG
>Ga0307438_1002508_pt1 | contig 10657 bp, 10 predicted proteins | sample SalMarWE160110MG_FD_202144 | JGI IMG/M metagenome (GOLD analysis project Ga0307438, IMG submission 202144) | Salt marsh sediment microbial communities from the Plum Island Ecosystem LTER, Massachusetts, United States - WE1603-110 | ecosystem: Environmental > Aquatic > Marine > Intertidal zone >...
AGGGGCGGGTCTTGTACCCGCCAAACTCAACAAACGCTACGAACTCGTATTAAGGCTCGGTTATAAGACCACGGCCGGCGACGAATCCGTCGACGCAGGCACCTACTGGGTCGATTCCTGGGAACATTCCTCCACTCCCAACCAATCACTATTCACCATTCACTGTTTAGACGCCCGGGGCCTCATGGACCGTTGGTCCGCTCGCTATCAGATGAGGTGGAATAAGGACGAAGTCAATCCCAGGTCCGTCTGGCAGATTCTTTATCAGCTCTTAGCCCGGGTAGGTATCAGGCTCACCAATACCCCGCCCAAGCCTCAGTCCTCCACCATCAGTAACTTTTACCCCGACTTTACCGTCAACCCCGGCACTCAAGGAACTCAAGCACTCAAGAAACTCCCTTCCTTCGTCCCCGACCACCTCGTACTCCGTGGTCAGGAAGCCTTCACCAAGAACCCCCTGGCGGACGAGGAAAGTTGCTATTCCTACGGCACAGACCATGTCATCAATAGCGGCAAATATAGCGACGCCGTGACCCTGTCCCGTTCCCGTGCCCTGGGTCAGGCTGGCGACGATTCCCGAATCGTCCAGGACGCCTTCGACTGGGAACTATTGCAGCTCGCTATTGACATCCTGGAGCAGGACTACGACCCCAACCTCACCACCACCACCAGGGCCCAGGAGAGGGCCGACGCTCTCTTAAGGCAGGCGTCATTGCGAGCGCAGCGCGGCAATCTCGTTATCCCCACCAATGTCGGCCAGGAGCTCCTCGATGTCGTCAAGGTCACCGACACCAGGGTTGGCCTTGCAGACAAGAACTTCCGTGTGCTGGCGATTCAAACCGACTATAGCCGCCGCAACGGCCTTTACGAGCAAAAGCTCACCTTGGGGGCGCCATGATTTGTTTTCCGTTTAGCGAGTTAATGCTTGCTTCAAATCATTGAGCCTTGGGGTAAAAGCTTCAATGAGTCCCTGACGGGCTAGATGCCATTGGTGGTCGGTTTCGATATTGATAATATCTACTGCTGTCCCTGAGATTCTCAATTGGTGCAGGGTTTCCCTGTAGTTGCCTTCTAGTTCCTGCCTTATCTTCTGTTCTGCCCCTTCATACTCTTGAACAAGCTGGCCTATTTCTTCTGCCTTTGGCTGCAATTCAGGCCTTAAGCTGCTTATCGCTTCGATTACCCTTTTCAGCCTATTTATACCCTGCGTAGTTGTTAATTCGATAGCCTCTACCAGGTGCTCGATTACGGCCTGCTTTATTATGTCTCCCTCTTTTTCTTCGTGTTTGTTTAGCTCCGCAGTCATATCCAGTTTTTGGGAACTGTCTAGCCATTTTTGTGCCAGCACCTGGCCGGTTTGGCGATACTCTTGTCTTTCTTGCTGTTCCTTTTCCTCGGCTGACAGCTTGCCCAATCTATTTGCTCGCTCTTGAGCAATTTCCCAAGCGCTCTTTAGCTCACTCATACAGTTCCTTCTCCCTACGTCATTGCGAGCCGAAGGCGAAGCAACCTCACATGCCATTCCTCGAGATTGCTTCAGCACTATCGTGCTTCGCAATGACAGGGTAGTGACATTATTAGCATTAGCAGTGCATTTTAGCCTATAATATTGGTGGGTTCAACAAAGTGAGTTTGAGGTTATAGTTATGATTTACTATGAATCGGTGAAATTGACGGAGTATTTTTATTGTTATGTATGGCAAGGCAGGGGCAATAACTGCAATGCCATTCTCTGGCCCTCGGTTTTAAGGGGGGAGCATCCGCACGTATTAATCGACCCTGGCCATATCACGAATGAGCTTGGGGAACCCTGTTTTGATTCACTGACTCAGGCTATGGAGAGGGATGGCTTCAAAATGGAGGATATTGGTCTGGTGATTGGCACCCATAGCCATCCCGACCATATTGAAGCCACCGATTTGGTGGTGGAAAAAAGCGATGCTTTGTTTACTTTATCCCGTGAGGAGGATGAATTTTATCGCACGATGGGAAAGATGTTCTTTCAGGCGTTTGGCGGTACGCCGCCGCAGGTTAACCCCTCCTTTTATCTTAAGGAGGGCGATTTGTCCCTGGGGGCTAAAAATAATAAAGTGGCGGTCAAGGTTTTCTTTACCCCGGGACATTCCCCCGGTTCTATTTCCCTTTATCTAGAAGAGGATAAAATATTGATCAGCGGTGACGTGGTCTTTGCCGGCAGCATAGGCAGGACTGACTTCCCTGGTGGCAGCCCTTCCTTGCTACGGAAGAGTATTGACGAGCTGTCTCAGCTTGATGTGGAATACCTTGTTCCTGGTCATAGTACCGAAGCAGGCAGCATAATTGCTGGCAAGGATAAGGTGAAGCGTAACTTTTACACGGTCAAGATGTTTATTTAAAATATAGAATGGTGGAATTGACATGGAGACGGATGACAAAATCAAATATGCTCTGGAGCACACGGAATTAGTCCGGGCACCACGGCAAGAGCTGGACACTTTTGGCAGTTCTGTAATTGACTATTACGTCGTCACTGAACTGGTGGGAAATCTTAGCGTGGTTCGGGATGGAAAGGTAATTGCGGAAAGGCCCAAAATTGTCACCCCTGCTTACCTCGTCAATGTAGAAGGCTTCAGCGAGCAGGCAAAAAAATATATAGCAATGATGGCCCGGGAGCGCTCTTATGAATCGGGCATCTTCTACCGATATAAGAACGAACCAAAGGGGATGAATGTTGTCTCCGAGCCTATCAGGCAGGTAATAGAAAAGCTCAGCTCTCAAATAGAGGAGGAACATAACCCCTTAAGCACCATAATCAGGGGGGTAGAGGAGCTATGGGATGTATCCTTGCTCGTGTTCATCTATGAGCTAACTACTCAGTCGATCCGCACTAACGTAGCTGAATTTAATCGCCGGGGTTTTTTAGACATAGATGCCAGTGGTGTGCCCCAGGGTGCCCGCGATTATATTGAAGAACTTTTTGAGCAAGCAGGCCGCAACCTTTCCCGGGCCCCGGAGTTGGTGATTGAGTTAAACCGCTGGGGTCTATTCCCGGAGTATCAGGACCGTTTCTTTGCCCTGTTCGGAAGAAAGTGAGCCTGCCCTGGCTTTACATAAAGTGCGTTAGGTGGTTACACGTAACCCAAAGAGATTAGTTCCTAAATCCTAATATCTAAATCCTAAACAAATTTCAAATCCTAATTTCAAAATTCAAAACCTTCATGTTTTGGTCATTAGAACTTGGATGAGAGGAATTAAATTTTTCCTTTCTTTTGTTTAGTATTTCGTATTTAGTGCTTAGGATTTTCTTTATTTGTCCATGACCTTCACCATACTACATTAGTCCCAGGTACCAACTTAGTATATTGCTTCCCCAGAGCAGCGTTACCATGGTGGTCAGGGCCAGGAAGGGACCGAAAGGAATTGTCTCCCGGCGTTTTCTCCTCTTAGCTATCACCAGAGCCACGGCTACTATGCCACCGAGGATAGCCGCCATAATAATGGCAACAAAAACCAGAGGAAAGCCAGTCGCCAAGCCAATCAAAGCAGCAAGCTTGACATCTCCCCAGCCCATGCCGCCACGGGAGATTAGGGCAATCAAAAGGAATATACCAAAGCCAATACCTCCGCCTAGAGCAGCACTGGCAATCCCTGGCTTTATAGTCTGGGTGAGCCAGATCTCCTGGGTAAGCCAGGACTGCGGCAATAAAGCCAGAAGCAAAGCTATAACCATGCCGGGATAAACCACCTTATTCAGGATGAGCCCGTGCTCCAGGTCAATAACGAAAATGATAGTGAATAGGCAGGCGTAGAAAGCCATAACTCCAAAAGCCACAATCCCCAGCTCGGGGTTAAAGACAACACACCACCAGTAGAGTAAAGCGAATATCAGGCCAGTGGCAAGCTCCACCCAGAATAACTTACGTGGTATGGCAACCTGACAGTAACGACAACGACCACGAAGCCTGAGGTAGCTAAATACGGGGATAAGGTCTTTGGCGGATAGCTTGTGCTGGCAAGCTTCGCAATGTGATGGTGGAAATACAATGGACTTGTTCCGGGGCAGACGATCAATGCACACATTAAGGAAACTGCCTACGGCCAGACCCAGAACGGCAAATAGGATTATCAAAATTATTGCCATGCGTGCTTATTGTGGACGTATCATAGGCTGGAAGTCAATACTTGGCGGGCATTATTGCCAGGCGTAGCTTCTTCTGTCATTGCCAGTCCCGATTTATCGAGACGAAGCAATCTGGGTGGAAAATAGAATTGCCCTCATTTTAAACAGGCTGCCAGCTCAGGAATGGATAGGTCACGTTATTAACGATATTCCAGATGTAGGCGGGGTTAGTCTCATTCGGAGCGACTGCGATTATGTTCCAGCCTGCATCTAAGAAAGTGATAATGTCCTTCATTTCTGCTGTGGTCTTGCCTGTCCCGCCAGCCGAAGTAGCTTGTCCGCTGGTTTCGATATCCCAGAAGGAGTTGCTCACGGTGCCCCAATTAGCTCCTACCAGACCGCCAACTCCCCAACCTATGCCGCTCACGGTACCGTTGGAATAGCAGTTAATCACAGTGCCCGAATTAGCCCCTGCCAGACCGCCAACACAATCTACGCCAGTCACGCTGCCTGTGTAAGAGGAATTCCTTACAGTGCCATAGCTATATCCCACCAGACCGCCAACATGCTTGTGACCAATCACAGTGGCTTTCACCATGCCGATATCCTGTATGACTGATCCACCCGCGTCGACAAGACCAAAAAGCCCGACAACATCCTCGTCAAGGCGGTTTATATACAGGTCACGTATCTCGTATCCTTGCCCATCGAAAGTACCTATGAAGCCTGTATAAGCGGTGGCACCATACGGGTGATAGATTCTAATTGGCCGCCAGCCTTTTCCTCCATTGGCTGTCGGGCTTGCCAGCTCCTCATAACCGAGAGTAGTGGAATCGAGGTCGTTCATCAGAATGTGGTCGCCGGCTAGGTTGTCTCTGACGTTATCCAAATCATACCAGTTCCGTATTTCCAAGTTTTGTGAAGGATGATCATAGCCATCACAGCCTGCCATCCCAGCAATTAAAGCCGCCATAATCAAAAAGACGCAAACCTTTACCAGGTAACGGTTTAGTTTTCCTAGCATCACTAGATTGCAATATTATAAGCTACTAATGTTAAAATCCTGTTAAATTGAAGCGTGTGTTACAATTTTTTAAGTGAGAATATCGCATCACTTGCACTGCTAAGGGAATTGATTTGGTGCGTGCAGCAGTTGGCATATCACCTCACAGGCGAGCCTACTTGCCTTGTCGTATAAAGAGTTACTTCCCCATCTGTCATTGCGAGTCCCGATTTATCGGGACGAAGCAACCTCATTTATGAGACTGGACACCGGATTAGATGATAATATAATAATAATGTAGTTATGTCTGAGGAATCAGGTAACTATATAAATCGGGGTGAGGGCAATATGACTGTAAAATACTATGTTGGTTGCAGCGGCTGGCATTATGAGCACTGGCGCGGGCTTTATTACCCCGAGGAATTACCTAAGCCGAAGTGGTTGTCGTTTTATGCCACGCAGTTCACTACCGTAGAACTTAATAACAGTTTTTATCATTTGCCCTCGGAGAAAGCTTTCACCACCTGGCGAGAATCCACACCCGACGACTTCATTTTCGCTGTCAAAGTGAGTCGGTTTATCACGCACATCAAAAGGTTAAGGAATCTAGGTTCCGCGGTGGAGAATTTTCTATCTCGGGCTGGTCTTCTGGGTGGCAAGCTGGGTCCGTTGCTATATCAGTTGCCGCCCAGCATGAAGCGCAACGATGAGCTGTTACAGAATTTCTTGTCTACGTTGCCGTCAGAATATCAGCATGTAATTGAATTTCGCCATGAATCCTGGATTCATGAGGCAGTGTTCGATATTCTACGAACACACAATGTTGGGTTGTGTGTTTTTGACATGCCTGGCTTCAGCTGCCCCCTTGTTGCTACCAGTGATTTTGCCTATGTCCGTTTCCATGGCAGCGAGGGTCTATATTCCAGCCGTTATTCTGACGAAGAGCTCTCTCAATGGGCACAGAGAATTGCCGGGCTGGGGAAAAAAGTTAAGGCTAGCTACATCTATTTTAATAACGATGCCGAGGCATTTGCAGTTGAGAATGCTATAACGTTGAGGAACTTCCTACAGTCGCTCCGCTCCAAATTCTAAATTCCAAGCACCAAATACTAAACAAATTCCAAATGTCAAAATCCAAATGACAAATGAAATCCAAATGCTTAAATGCCAAAACTATTTCTTTTCATCCTTTGGGTTTTGAGCTTGATTTGATATTTGAGCTTTGTCATTTGTCATTGTTTAACGAGTTCTTCTTTAACTTTCTGTGCCAGGGCCAAGGTTATGCCTTCTGTGCGTCTGAGCTCCTCTAACGAAGCCTCCTTGATAGCTTCAATTGAGCCAAACTTTTTTAGCAAAGCCTTTTTTCGCCTTGGCCCGATGCCGGGGATGTTATCCAGAGCGGACGTAATGAGTTCTTTGTGACGCAACCTCCGGTGGTAACTTATAGCGAAGCGATGGGCTTCATCCCTGGCTCTTTGTAGTATATGGAGGGCTGGAGAATCTTTAGCTATATAAACTGGCTTAGAGTTGCCGGGTATAAATACCTCCTCGTTTTCTTTAGCTAGGCTGACCATGGGGATAGAGTCTAGCCCTAATTCTTGTCTCACCTCCAGGGCGGCATTAAGTTGTCCCTTGCCGCCATCAATGAGGACAAGGTCGGGAATGATTGCCCATGCACCTTCGCCTGTCAAGCCTCGTTTAAATCTGCGCCTCAATGTCTCTTGAATCATGGCATAATCGTCAGCACCAGCCACAGTTTTGATGCGGAAGCATTCTATTCTCCGGGGCATTTTGGGCAGGCGCAGTCTGTTTTTTAACTCTCGTAAGCCGGAACTTATAACCTCTACCTTCATCTCTTTAGCCTGGGCAAATTGTAAACCTCGGGTGGCGTTTTCAGCTGCTGTATCCACCAGCTTCTTTTTGGCTCCTCGCTGGGGCACTTGAAGCTCCACCCTGCTCCTTCTTTGCTGTCCAAGCCATTCAGAGAGCACTTCTGGCTCGTCCACCGGGTGCTGAAGCAATATCAGCGGTGGGATATATGAAGCCGAGGCATAGTATTGTTTCACAAAGCTGGTCATTATTTGCCCGAGAGACTCACCCTGGATGCCTTCCATAATAAAATGGTCCTGGCCGATAAGTTTATTATTGCGAATGGAAAAGAGCTCGACATAAGCCTGTTTTTCATTTTGTGCCAGACCAATGATGTCCTTTTCCCCCTGTAGGGCTATGGCAATCCTCTGTCCCTCTATGACTTCTTCTATGGCCTTAATTTGGTCGCGTAACAAAGCTGCCTTCTCAAACTGAAGCTGCTGCGCTGCGGCTTTCATCTTGGTGTTTAATTCACGAAGAATAAGTTCCTGCTTCCCCTGTAAAAATAAGATGACTTGGTTTATTACGTCGTGGTATTCCTGTTTTTCCACTGCTCCAATGCATGGTCCGAGACAGCGGCGGATATAATAATCCAAACAAGGACGCTTATCTTTACCTTCGATGCGCTTGCTGCAACTACGAAAAGGAAAGATTTTCTTTATTAACCTTAAAGTTTTGCGTACTGAGCCAGCGCTGGCAAAAGGTCCAAAGTATCTGGCTCCGTCTTTCTGGACCCGGCGGGTGATGTAAACACCAGGCCAATCTTCGTTAATGTCTATCTTGAGGTAAGGGAAAGTCTTGTTATCTTTAAGGCGCACATTGTACCGGGGGTTATATTTCTTTATCATGTTGCATTCTAAGATAAGCGCCTCTTGCTCGGAATTGGTAACTACGAACTCGAAATCCTGTATTTTCGACACTAATCGTTGAATCTTGGATGACAGGTTAGAAGTAGCGCCAAAATAACTCCTTACCCGACTCTTCAAGTTAGTAGCTTTGCCAACGTAGATAACGTTACCATCTTTGTCCTTAAACAGATAGATTCCGGGCTTTGCTGGCAAAGCTCTTAATTTAGCCCCGGTCGATTTGGTTTTAGATTCGCCGGGTTCCCACGAAAATCTTGCGGTTTTCCTGGGTGGACTTAATTGCTCTGATTTCACGGCAAATTTATTGTAGCAAGTGGCTTGTATAGAGGCAAAATAACTTGCATTATGTTAAAATGACTCTGATGAAGCTGGATATCGATGCCTTCCTTAAATATTTGACTCAAGAGAAAGGCTATTCTCAGAATACTTTGGCTGCTTACCGCAATGATTTGACTCAAATGGCAGCCTTTATTACCGCAGAGCAGGCAAAGGGCATAATCACGTCCTATGGTGAGCTTTTGAAGAGCTATTTGCTCAAGCTCAGGGAGAAGAGATACTCTGTGGCAACAACCGCTCGCAAGGTCGCATCAGCCAAATCATTCTTCAAATTTATGGTTGATTCGGGGAGGATGAGGGAGAATCCAACACAAAATTTACCCTCTCCTCAAGTTAGCAAACATTCACTCAAATTCTTATCTCCATCTGAGTACCAAAAGTTGCTTGCCGAGGCAGCAAAGCTATCCACTCCGGAAGCTAAAAGAGATGCGATGATGCTGGAATTACTTTATGCTACCGGTGTACGCATAAGCGAATTAGTGTCATTAAGTGTCAAAAACATTGATTTGAAGCAAAATTGCGTGCATATTAATTCTAAGAGAGAGGTTACTTTTGACCATCGCTTAAGCTTGATTTTAGGAAATTTCCTCAGAAGTGATAGGCTGGATTTATTATATGATGAGAGAGAGGAAGCCTTATTTCTTAACCGACGTGGTAAGAGGTTGACTCGGCAGGGGTTCTGGCAGATTATAAAGAGTTATGCCTCCAAGGCAGGTCTGGGTGGCAAGGTCACACCGCAGACCTTGCGGCATAGCTTCGCCAGACGTAAATTACAAAATGGCATTGAGCTCCGTCAACTCCAGCAACTTTTAGGTCATGCCTATATCTCCAGCACAAGAGTGTATAAGTAATCTGCACCAAGGAGAGGATAATGGCGAAAAAATCACGACGTGCTAAAGCCAAACATCGGGCTAGAGTGGAGAAAGCGGTGCAGGAGGGGCGTTTGCAACAACCGAGGCCGTTGTCTGCTGAGGTACAATCGCCCACCCGAGTATCACCAAAAGTTCAAGATTTAACCAACCGCTATCAATATGTTATACCTGAAGTAAAACGCATCGGCATCATTGCCGGAGCTATAATTCTGGTCATCATAATCCTGTCTTTCGTTCTTGGTTGACATCTTCGGGTGGTGAACTGTGGCGGATTTAGAGTGGGCTAGAGAAAATTTACTTAAATATCTTGGCCACGAAATCACCGACAAGCGTGTAGTTGAAGCTATGAAGCATGTTCCCCGTGAGGCCTTTGTATCACCAGAGCAATATCATGCTGCTTATGACGATAGACCATTGGGCATTGGCTTTGGGCAAACTATCTCGCAACCCTTCATTGTGGCTCTGATGGTACAAGCTTTGGAGCTCAAGGGGGATGAAAAAGTGCTGGAGCTGGGTACTGGAAGCGGCTACGAGGCAGCGATATTAACTGAGTTAGCTCAAAAAGTGGTTACCGTGGAGTGTATACCTGAATTGGCGGAATCGGCTAAGCAGGTTCTGGATAAGCTTGGTTATTCCAACATTGAAGTTCACGTAGCTGGCAAAACTTTGGGTTGGCCAGAGGGAGCCCCTTACGATGTTATTATAGTTTCTGCTGGTGCTCCCACTGTGCCTCAAGTTCTTTTGGAGCAACTAACTTGGGATGGGCGGTTGGTAATCCCTGTCGGCTCTCGATGGCAGCAAGAATTACTTAGGATCACTAAACTAAGGAAAAAAAACCACATAGAAAACTTAGGTGGTTGCTATTTCGTGCCCCTTATTGGTGAAGGTGCTTGGGGGAAGTGAAGAGGTGGATGAAACTGTGAAAAACTCAGGAAAAAACATTTGACTGTGTGAGGGGCAGACCATATAATCCATAAATCTTGAAATTTCGTGGAAAACTAAATTATTGAGGCCGTTTAATTGTCACCCTGACCCTGAGTGAAACGAAGGAGAAGGGTTTCTAAATTCTTCTGGCGCCCAGGGCAACCTCAGAATGATAGGGGATTATTAAACAACATCGACGGATAATAGGAGATGACAATGAAAAATAGAAAAAACCTCTTAACAGCGCTACTCTCTATTGTTCTGGTCTTCAGCTTTGTTTTACCTGTGTCAGTCGCTGAAGCCTCATCAACCGTGTATCTGCCAGATGACAGTTCGATTATTCATTCAGTGGTAGATAGCTCCAGCCTTGCTTCGGCAATGGCGCTGAATACGCCTCAAGGGCAGGTAACGCCCATGGTCGCCGCGGGCGGCTATCACACGGTGGGGCTTCAGGCTGACGGCACCGTGGTCGCCGAGGGATTGAACAACTCCGGTCAGTGCAATGTCGGCAACTGGACGGACATCATCCAGGTCGCCGCGGGCGGCTATCACACGGTGGGAGTTAAGTCCAACGGCACTGTGATTAACGTGGGGAACAACGATTATGGTCAGTGCAATGTCGCCAACTGGACGGACATCATCCAGGTCGCCGCGGGCGTCTATCATACGGTGGGGCTTAAGTCTAACG
>Ga0307438_1002512_pt1 | contig 10647 bp, 9 predicted proteins | sample SalMarWE160110MG_FD_202144 | JGI IMG/M metagenome (GOLD analysis project Ga0307438, IMG submission 202144) | Salt marsh sediment microbial communities from the Plum Island Ecosystem LTER, Massachusetts, United States - WE1603-110 | ecosystem: Environmental > Aquatic > Marine > Intertidal zone >...
AGGGCGTGTAACAGGGTTTGGGAGGTGTTAAATCGTTTTCAGGTACCCTATCGCCATGGATAGATCAAGTCTTAAGAGGAGGCTGCTCGACGCCGTCGAGGCTAGGGCGGATGACATCGTCGCCGCGGGGGAGTGGATATGGGGGCACCCCGAGGTGGGTTTCAAGGAGTACAAGACCGCCGAGTACGCGGCAGGCGTCTTCAGGGGCCTCGGCCTGGAGGTCGAGGAGAACATCGGCTTAACGGGTGTGCGGGCAAGGGTCCCGGGGCGCGCGGAGCGTCCCAACGTGGCGGTTATAGGGGAGCTCGATGCATTGTTGATCCCCGAGCACCCCGAAGCGGACCCCGTGACGGGGGCGGTTCACTCTTGTGGCCATAACTGCCAGATGGCTAACCTGATGGGTGTGGCGATGGCGCTGGTGGACTCGGGGGTCATGGAGCACCTGGACGGCTCGGTGACGTGCATGGCGGTCCCCTCCGAGGAGCCCATCGAGATCGAGTGGAGGCGGGAGCAGCACCTGCTGGGCAGGCTGTTCTTCCTGGGCGGCAAGCAGGAGTTCATCAAGGACGGGTACTTCGACGACGTGGACATCAGCCTCTCCGACCACATGAGCACGGAGGAGGGGTGGAAGATCGGGGTACGCGGGGGAGAGGGGCCCACCCCGGGCGGCGTGGGTTTCATGGGGAAGATGATAGCCTTCAAGGGGGCCGAGGCCCACAGCGGCGCGGCTCCATGGAACGGGGTGAACGCGTTGAACGCCGCGAACATAGCCATGTCTGCGATAGACGCGCAGAGGGACACCTTCAAGGACTCGGACGCGGTGAGGGTCCACTACTTCATCACCAAGGGCGGCGACGCCGTGAACATCGTGCCCAGCGAGGTGCGCATGGAGATGATGATACGGGCGGCCTCCGTGGAGGCCATCAAGGACGCGTCCATGAAGGTGGACCGCGCCCTCAGGGGCGGAGCCATGGCGCTGGGCGCCGAGGTGGTCATAGAGAACATCCCGGGGTACCTCCCGAGCCCCGTGCAGGGCAGCCCGGCCCTCTGGAGGTGCATGAGGGACAACGCCCTGGAGATATTCGACGAGTCAGAGGTGGTGATCGGGAGAGGCGACCCCAGCCCCGTCAGAGTCCCCCACGGGGCGGTCTCAGACATCAACGACGTCGCCAACATCATGCCCAAGGCCAGCTTCCGCGTCGGCGGCGCCGTCGGGGTAGGCCACAGCAGGAGCTACCTCATCGAGGACAAGTACAACGCATACGTGAACCCCGTGAAGCTGTACGTCGCCATGATCTTCGATCTCCTCTGGGACGGCGCCAAGCTGGCGAGGACGGTCATCGACGAGTACCAGCCGCAGGTCTCAAAGGAGGGGTACATGGATCACTGGAGAGACATCCTCGAGAGTTAATCCTTCTCTTGGTTTTGGCCCCCATTCTTTCTGGGTTTGGTGCTTTTTTTTCTCAGGGGTGATGGGTGATCCGTATAGATGTATAGGTGGTGTGTTCGTTTGATCGGTGGGCGGGGTTCCGGTATTGGAACTGGTCACATGGAATAACTGAATTTAGATTATCAATTAATATGAGCGTGTAGCGTTATCGCTTCATCTTATTTATCTAGTTGAGTGCATTTTGGACATGGTGGAATATGGGAGGGCTTGTTTTTAAATATCAATACGGTCTCTTTTCCTCTTCGTGGATAGTCAGGACACTCTCTGTGCCAGTGATAGTATTCCTCTTGATCAGATTGTTCACTGTGAACCCTTTTCACATACTCGACCATTAATAATGATAACTGAGTGATTACATATAACATCATGTGCATGCAGGTGTGCGGAATCAGAGGTCTACTAAATGGGTATGAAGTTCGAGAACCAAGAATCCCAGATGCCATATTAAATGATAAAAATGATTGATATTTGAGGAGACGTTTCTCTTGGACAAAGAATTCGATTCAAATAAGAAGAATGAAGCTAAGAAACATCTTCTGAGAAGCGGCATTCCATGCACGGTTCACAACTGTGTCAGATGCTGCATAGAGACCCGTATGCCTCTAACGAGTCTTGATATAGAGAGAATCTCAAAACAGGGATACAGGATCAAAGATTTTGTCGTGAAACGAGGAAGAGAGCGTCAATTGAAAAATGTTAACGGAAGATGCGTTTTTCTCGGAGATGACGGGTGTAAAATATACTCTTTCAGACCTATAGGATGCCGGCTTTATCCGCTGGTATATGATGAAGACGATGGGAAAGGCGTTATGCATGACTTTTGTCCATACCGTCATGAGTTCAAAGTGAGCAGAGACGATATGGAGAATTTATTTTCTCTCATCAAGGAACTCTATAAAAAGGTGTAATATCAAAGACGCGCTCTTCTGAATCTCTTCATCTAGTAAGCATCTTTGTATGTGTATTTTTTTCGGGTGTTTTGGTGCTTAGAGAATTACACTTAAAAAGATACATCGTTTTTAGAAGTTGTTTTTATCGTGTTCTGGAGAAAGGGATACTCCAATGACTGAATCTATCATTAGAGATCCAGAGACCGCCCATTTGTTTGACATGGTTATTCATTTTACGCCAATCAAGTCTCGATAGTTCTCCTGGGCTTATGGTTATATACCCTGAATCTTGGAGCAACATCGTGACTTTTGATAGAAGGTCTTGTGGTAGGTGTTTTCGTACCTCTGCGCGTGCAAACATTGAACTGTGCTTATCCTGGGCTTTTTTGTTTATTGTCTGATTCATTTTGCTTGCACCCACAGCGTCCGAAGAGATATGGAAGCGTTCAAGTTCATGCATGTTTAGCTATTCGCAGATGGCACACCTATTAGATGTTCACGGGCATGTTCAGTGATTTCGGGAGTTTTCCATCCCTGAGCGATGATTCCATTACGCTTCAATGTTTTTCTAACGCTATTAGGCAGGTCTCTAATCGCGGCGCACTCGTTTTCAGCGTTAAGTATCTTCGTGAGCTCAGGTTTATAAAAGCTCATCATGTTGTTGAACGTCTTCTCCTTGAAGGTCATACCAGTCATTCGCTGGAACCTCTTAGCGAGTGAGGTAGTGCTTCTTTGTTTCTTTGCCTGGACCCGTTCCTGAGCCTTTCTGTACGCCTTCTTGAGTTCTGGGTCTCTTCTCACGACCCATGGAGGAACTCCTAGTTTTGCTGCTATCTCTGAGTTTTCAATGCCTCCGTTTATTCCTTCAAGAATGATTAAACGGCGCTTCTCGTGCTCAATACTTTTTATCATATTTCTGTTCTCCTTTTCCTTTTTTTCGTTTACTTAGCGCCTCGCGCATTGAATATAAAGAGATTAGAAATCACTGTAGTAGCAATACTGCAATGTAGAGACTGGACCCGAGCCGCTGAAGAATATTACGTCGTTTTCCCAATCGAAGTACACCTTCACGAAGCCCGTGTCCTGTTTCATCTTCTTCACATCGTCCGCCAATCTGCTAGACTGCCTTGAAGTCACGACATCGCTTTCACCCTTGAAAGCATCAAAGCTGTAGTACTCGACAGTGTAGCCCTCACAACCACTGAAATAATCTACCCATTGATTGAATCTAGCGTTCTCTGATTCTGTGATGTACTTCGGATGGTATAACCTATCCGAGAACATGAATAGCGACGCGATGATGAGAATACCAAACGCGAGATACTTCGTTCCCACTGTTCTTTTCACTTTTTTCGCCCTCGTCAGTGCGCGCTCCTTTTTCTCTCGTTGCGCACTCGCAAAAAGAAAGGGCATGTGCTACCACACTGCAGTCAACTATAGTGGGTCTAAGCATATAAGAGTATCCTTTTTTCCATCATGGTATAAAAAGAGTTATTAATGTAGACTATAGTAGAATATCGTGGGATATGATGAAGAAGATCACCTTGTCGATCCCCGACGATCTCGACGAGCTATTTCGCAGATACGTCGAGACTGAGTATAGGGGAATAAAGGGAGCCATATCGATTGTGGGCGTTAAAGCCATCGAGAATTATCTCGAACAAGTGGGGCATGAGTCGATAGAGTAGCCTCGTGTACAAAACTTACAGATATATTAGTATTAATGGTTTAGAATAAGGAGATTTTATATTCAAAAGGCTTATCATTTAATGAAATAGAAGGTTGGGTATGTTACTATTTTCATATTATCTACTTCTACCTTGCCTTCTTCAAGCGGCCTCTGCTCAAAACGAAAAAGTAGATATCGCTATACCTGTTCTAATGGGATTATTATTCATACCTTTAATTCTAATTGCTTATTTTCAAAATAGACGCACAACAAAAGGATAATCTTTCTTTAAATAAAAAAACATACTTTAATATTTGAAGGAAAATGTACACCGACGTCTCACTTTCGTGAACTTTATGACAGAGTTATATTAATTATATCGAGAATTTCAATATCCTTGTCACATGGAACTATGAGCCCGAAAAAAATGATATTTAGCTACGAATGGAGTTCCATTTGATCGTTTTCTCTAACTGTGATGCTATCCTGAATAATGTTGCTTCGTCACCGAATCTACCGATAAACTGTGTACCAATGGGGAGACCCCCTCTACCCAGGCCAAGCGGAACTGACATAGTGGGATTACCCGAGGCATTGCTCATCGCAGTCAAACTTGCATACCGCACAACCTTATCGAAGTTTTTCAGAGGCTCATCGTAAGTTGGGTTGACTTCGCCAAGCTTAAACGGAGGATCAGGGACAGTAGCGGTTAAAATCGCGTCATAATCATTCATATAGTGATTGAAGTTGCGCCCAAACTGTTCAAGAACGTCATGTGACATCTTGTAATCGATAGCAGATAGCCTAGTGCTCTTCTGATAGAGCCCCCACGTCAGATCTTCAACCCATTCTCTCTGAGGAGCCCCTGCTCTCAAAGACACAGTCTTCATAATAGTTCCGGCAATAGTGCTCCATACATTCAGAAAAGAGTCTATGAACAACTGAGGCTCAAGGCCAATAATATCATTGATTTCAACCTCTGTAACGCTGTGCCCAAGCTCGGTGCAAACCTCAGCAGCTCGCCTCACCACCTTTTCAACGTCTGGGTGAAAATCTCCCCCTATCGCTGAATTAGTCAATAATGTTATCTTTAGCTTCCCAGGCTCAACTCCTATTTCTTCAAGGTAAGATCGATTCTTGGGAGGCGCAGCGTAGGGTTCACCAGTGCAGAATCCGTCTATTATATCTAAGAAGGCGGCGCTGTCCCTTACAGAGTTGGTCAAGGCATGGTTAATGCTCAACCCCAGATTTGCTGCACCGGAACGAGGACTATGAGGCACTCTTCCCCTTGTGGGCTTCAAACCAAACAGTCCGCAGAAAGATGAAGGAATCCGGATAGAGCCTCCTCCATCGCTACCATGGGCAATCGACACCATGCCGCTGGCTACCGCGGCTGCTGCCCCACCGCTTGAGCCTCCGCTACTGTATTCGGTGTTCCATGGGTTATGGGTTGGGCCGTGGAGTCTGGGCTCAGTGGTGCACGTAAGCCCAAACTCAGGTACATTCGTAACTCCGAGAATTATTATTCCCGCGTTTTTCATCCGTTTGACTATCTCAGAGTCGAAAGATGCGACGTTATCCTTGAAGAGAGCTGCTCCGCTGGTGTTTCTTACGCCTTTCACTTGTATGAGATCCTTGACTAGAATCGGGATGCCCGATAGAGGGCTTTCGGGTAGCTGTTTTGAGGCGGTTTCTCGTGCCTCTTCATATGTTTTCGTGACAACGGCGTTAATGGACGGGTTGATCTTCTCTATTCTATCGATGGCTTCCTCGACAAGCTCGATCGCTGATTTTGATCCATTTTTAATTTGAAGCGACTGCTCAAAACCATCACTTTCAAGTTGAAACAATTTTCTCATATAAGAATTATCTTAAATTATGAAATAACACTTTCGCATACGGCGATATGTTTTATAATAGAACAGTTTCACCCACCTATTCCCACATAGAATAGGTAAACGATAATAAACGGAGTCTACGATGATCAATCGATGTATCATATCACCCCCGAGGACGAAAAGAAGCTCGCGACCCTCAGCCCCTATCAACAAGCCATCCTCAGGATACTAGCCGAGGTACCCAAAGGCAGGGTAACCACCTACGGAGACCTGGCCAAGGAACTATCGAGAAGAGACCCGAAATGGTCGCCAAACGCGTATCGGGCGGTGGGCACAACCATGAGGAACAACCTCTGTGGACCCCAGATCCCGTGCCACCGCGTAGTAAAGTCAGATGGGAGCGTCGGTAGCTTCAGAGGAGGAGCGGAGGGCGCCGTCGACGAAAAAATCAGGATGCTGAGAGACGAAGGAGTCACGGTGTCTAACGGGGAAATAGATCTGAATAGGCATCGACACACGTTCAGAAGGATCTGAGCTCAGTTACCCTGAAAAATTCATAAAAAACCGACTGCCTCTCTTAGGCGTCGATTGTAGGATAAGATGCTGGTGTGTCTTCGGGTACGCCTCTCATTGGAGGTGTTGGGCTGCCCACCCGATGGACAGCCGGTAAAGCGTCCCCTCGGTTGGCACCCCGTCCCCGTCCCAGCCCATCATCTCGTAGTATGTGTCCACTGCCTTCCCGAACACGTCGGGGTCCACGCTGGTCTCGCTCAACGCGCCCGAGGTCTGGGGCTGGAAGAACCGCGGCGGCAGCCAGTCGTCCTCCTTCCCGAAGCCCGACCTCAGGTTGAATATCTTCGCGAGGGCCAGCGTCCTCTCAGCCACCTGCACCAGCTCGTGCATGGAGACGTCCCAGCCCGTGACCGCCTGGACCAGGTCCCTGTACTCCGTGACCCTCCACGGCGGGAACATGCATACGCATAGGCAGTTGGCCAGTATCCTCATCTGCATAAAGCTCTTGAACAGCCTGACCTTGTCCGGGCCAAGGCTGTCTATGGGCACCATGTCGTACTCCCCGACTGACCTCAGCTTGGCGATGTTGCTTTCTCTCATACCCGTGTCGTGCATGTTGTGCATGTGGTCCGCGCCTGTCGGGGACACGGCGTACCCCAGGCCGAGGGCGCGCTTGTATCTGGGCTCGTGCATGGGCGCCTCCTGCCCCTTGACCTCCACGAGGAACTTACGGGACTCCTCCCCGAAAACCTCGGAGGCACGCCTGCTGCCATCAGCGAGCACGTCGCCGATGCCCTCCCTCTTACAGATGAGCTCCACGGTCTTTAGCATGGCCTCGGCGTTGCCGAACTCCAGCTTTATGCCCCCCGTGGTCTCGTCGTCGATGATGCCCTCCTCGTAGCACTCCATGGCGAAGGCTATGGTGGTGCCGGCCCCGATGGTGTCGACACCGTACCTCTGGCAAAGCTCGTTCGCCTTGCAGATGGCGGCTAGATCAGAGACACCGCAGTCGGAGCCAAACGCCCCCAGGGTCTCGTACTCCGGACCGCCGTACCGTCTCTCCACCTTGTAGGGCTGCTGGAGCTCCACCTCCTTCTTGCACCTCACGGCGCAGCTGTAACACGTGCCCATGCCCGCCCTGTACCTCTCCTTGATGGCTATGGCGTCGATCTCGCTGGCGTGGGGCCAGGCGCCGTCCCTGAAGTTGTGGGTGGGGAGGTTGCCCGTCTTGGCGCCGGCGTCCATGCCTGCGCCGGTGCCGTACTCGTGTAGTCCCCTGGCCTCCGTGGGTATCCTCTTGATCAATGTCATGGCCAGCTCCCTAACCCTCTCGGGGTCCGCCAGCTCCGGTGGGTTTCTGCCCCTCACGGCCACCCCTTTGAGGTTCTTGGAGCCCATTATCGCCCCCATCCCGCTTCTACCGGCCACGTGGTTGAGGTCGTTGATGACACACGCAGTCCGGGCCAGCTTCTCCCCGGCCGGGCCGATCAACGCGGTCTTGGCCTGAGTCTCCCCGGTTATCTCCCTCATCCTGTCCTGGCACTCCCCGACCTCTAGGCCCCAGAGAGATGAGGCGTCCATGAGCTCGGCCTCCCCGTCGTGCACCCAGAGCCACGCAGGCTCGGCTGCCTTACCCGTGAATATGATCTCGTCGAACCCCGCGTGCTTCAGCTCCGCGTTCCAGAAGCCGCCAGCCTCGGCCACGCCGAAGCCTCCCGTCAGGGGAGACTTTCCTCCCACGGAGTTGCGTCCGCTTCCCGAGAAAGGGGCGCCGGTGATGACCCCTGTGGACATGACGAGGATGTTCTCAGGGCCCAGTGAGTCAACGTCTGCGTTAACCATGTTCACCAGGTGATAGGCTATGGAGCCCCACCCCCCCAGATATTTGCGGTACCAGACCTCGTCCGGCTCCTCGGACCGGGTCTTCATGTTAGTCAAGTCAACTACTAGTCTCTTCCCGTTGTAACCGAAAGTCAATGATTATCACCCCATTACTTGAAGGGGTAGATTATAATGTTACTAGTCAAGGCTCGATACTTCTTGAACGTGTATTCAAAACGTTATTCCCAAGCCCTTCACCACGTTATGAGGGACAAGCACTATGCCCTGGTATGGCTCACACGCGTACCTGAACGCGTTCATCAAGGAGAACCGCTGCAGGAAGATAATGGAGATCGGCGTCTACAACGGCGAGAACGCCAGAAGCATGGTCAGAGCCGCCGCCGAGAACACGCCCCCAGACATGATAACGTACTACGGGTTCGACCTCTTCGCACACTACAGCGCCGCCCGGGTCGGCCGGAAGCTGGACGAGACCGGGTGCAGATACACGCTCATAGAAGGCGACACCGTGGAGACCCTCCCCGAAGCCGTCGAGACGCTGCCCAAGATGGACGTGATATTCATCGACGCCGGCAAGTCCTACAGGGAGGCTAGAAACGACTGGGTGTACTCAGCGCAGCTCATGCACGACGGGACGGGGATCTACGTTCACAACGTAGGCTTCCCGGGCGTAGGCAGGATGATAGACGAGGTCCCCAGAGACAGGTACATTGTCGAGACGTTCTACGCACCCGCAGAGGGATCAGTTGCCCTGATCAAGAAAAAAAGTTGATGTAAAGGTCAGCGCCCATTGGCTGCCGGGGATGAAGCATCCCGCGACTCTATTTTTTCAGGAAATAGACCGCGGCCCCTATCACCGCGAGCCCAACCACCGAGGCGGCGACTATCGTGGTCGTGCTAAGCCCTCTGGTCTTCACCTCGTAAGTCACGTCTTCGAGGCCCTCGATGTCATCCATCTCCCAGACAGCCATGCCCTCCTCATCTAGCATGGGCTCCGTGGTTCCCTCTGGCACCGTGAAAACCACGTACTGGCTGCCACTGCTCTCCCCCACAAACACCAGCTTGAACCCATCAAGCGGCTCTTTCCTCGACAGCTCCTCTAGGAAAGCCATGAGCGACTCGAAGGACGGGGGCTTCAACCCCAGACCCTCGACGGAAAACGTCGACGTGGCGGAGTCTTCTCCGAACGAGGACGCCGATTCTATGAGCAGGTGCTGCACGTGCAGGTCTATCGGTAGCGCGCGGGCGACCAGCGTCTTGTCCTCGTCTTCTATCTCGTCGCTTTCCAGCAGCTCCTCCAGTGACATGTCTTTGTAGACGTTGAGCTGGCCGTTGAAGTCCCCCGACACGGTGCCCCCGGTGTCGGCTTCAAGAGAGAAGGCGGCGCCGTTGAAGGTGACGTGGTAGTCGATGGACTCCACCGATAACGGGGTAACCTCTTCGGCCTCCTCCGGGGGAGTGAGCTCTGCACCTATCCCCTCCAGCGCGGACATTAGACCCTCCTGCAGGTCGCCTGACAGCCTAAGGCTCACAGTTAACGCCGCGTGGTCCGGCTCTTCCTCGTAGTCCAGGAGCTCAAGCGATTCCAGGGTGATGTTACCGTCGGACGCGGAAACGATCTGGGACGCCAGCTGCGTCTCAAGCAGCGGGATCATGGCTATGATCATCTGCAGTTCCTCCCTCGGGTAGAAGGTGTAGTACAGCTTCGCCTCAACCAAGGCATCCAAAACGAAGCCATGGGGCGGCTCAACGACCACGAACCCCAGGCTGGCGTTGACGCCCAGATACCCCGGGTAGTCCACCAAGGCGGTCAAGTTTGTACGGGTTTCACCGCTGTGGCCCTCCAGATCCACTTCGAGGTTCGCTAGGTCCGCGTAGTCAGCGGGGTTTAAACAGACACGGATCTCGCTGTCTACGGCGGTGACGTCCTCCTCTTCCACGGTGACGTCGAGGGTCAGACCGAGTTCTTCGAGGGTTGACCGCTCCCAGGGTGAGAGGATTTCGACGTGGCTCCCATGGATAGTCATGATGATGCTCTCATCGGGGTAAACTGTAATCGCGATATAGTTGTCGTAGTCCAGCTCGTCGGTTTCCGCGCCTCCTACGAGCATGTAGCAGGGGACAGACACCAATACACCGATTAAAAGCCCTATGAATGCCAGACGTCTCCACAAACGTTTCATGCTAACATCCCACCAACTTAGTGACGCTTAGAGTAATTAATCTATTATGTGCAATGACAAACACACTCAATCAGTTTTGAGGGAACGCTCTCCCGGGACGAGGTGAAAGACGACCCCCAGAATGAAACGCTAGTCGGTTCCATATGTTGGTGGGCCGGGCCGGACCTATACCTGTAAGGGTTCAAGCCCATTCTCGTAAGCGGGTTATATCAGAAAACGTGTTCGATGGGTTGCGCGCGGCGGATTTAGTTTAAAAAATTTA
>Ga0307438_1002515_pt1 | contig 10637 bp, 10 predicted proteins | sample SalMarWE160110MG_FD_202144 | JGI IMG/M metagenome (GOLD analysis project Ga0307438, IMG submission 202144) | Salt marsh sediment microbial communities from the Plum Island Ecosystem LTER, Massachusetts, United States - WE1603-110 | ecosystem: Environmental > Aquatic > Marine > Intertidal zone >...
AGAAGTGGTCGGTGTGGGGAATGAGGCGCAGCGTCTTGGGCGGGCGCAGCCGCGCCACGTACTCGCGCAGCGCGTCGGAAGATGCCCAGGGGTCGTGCTCGCCGGCGATGAACAATTTGGGCCGCGGGTCCGCGTCGAGGAAGGGGTCGGTGTAGTACTCCTGCACCAGCGAGATGCCGGCCAGCCAGCCCACACGGAGGTCACGGACGGCGTGGCGCAACCCCACCCCCGCGCCGAAGGAGTAGCCCACCACCGCCAGCCGGTCCGGGTCTACTTCCGCCTGGGTGCGCAGGAAATCCAATGCGCCGACTACGTCGTCCATCTCGTCGTGCCCCTCGTCGAAGGAGCCCGCGCTGCGGCCCGTGCCTCGGAAGTTGTACTGATGGACACAATGAACAAACGCCGCTTATCCTGACCGCCCGCTTGGTGCTCGATTCTACCCTGCCGGTCCCATCCGTGCAAGTCGGCACGAAGGAAGGGGGCAACCGGTGACCAGTGGAGTGGTGGTACCCAAGAGCACAGGGAGCTACTCAGCTCAGACTGTGCTCTTGGTGTTCTGGCAAGATATTGTGAGCTGAATCGGATGCACGGTGCCTGCCCCGGCTCAGCCGAGGTGTTCCATTATGATTTTCGACGAAATCTCTCTGGCGGCCTTTCTTACACAGGAAGCAACGGCCTGGACGTGGTCCGAGGTCAACCGGGTCGTAGGGCCTGAGACACTTACTGCTGCCATAGCACTCTGGTCATGTCCAAGAATCGGTGCCGCTATGCAGCGCACGCCGGGAAGGTACTCCTCGTTATCAACTGCGTAGCCTTGAGAGCGGATCATCTGTAGATGCGCCTTGAGCGTTGCCACATCGGTGATCGTGTTCGGAGTATAGCGTGTGAGAGGTTGAGCCTCCAGGATTGTTTTCTGCTCTTCCTCTGGAAGATGGGCCAGCATAGCCTTGCCCATGCCTGTGCAGTGCAAGGGTACCCGTGCGCCCAGGTGGGTCACCATTCGCAGAAACTCCTGGCTTTCAATCTTGTCAATGAAGAGTACCTCTCCCCCACGTAAAATACACAAGTTTACTGTCTCATCGGTCTCCGATGCCAGTTGCTCGAGATAGGGGCGCGTTTTCTCGCCGAAGCCCAGACGCTGAACGGCCCGCGCTCCATATTCGATCAGGCGGATTCCGAGCATATACTTGAGCGTCCTGGGATCCTGCTCCACCAAGTCGTACCAATGGAGGGTGTCTAGGTGCCGGTAGACAGCGTTTACTGTCAATCCCAATGCAACGCTCAGTTCTGTTACACCCATCGGCTCGCTGGCGTCTCTGAGGGCGTCCAGAATGCTGATGGTCTTTTCCAACGAGCGAACGGGGTAAGTCGGTCTCGATTTCTTCGTCGTCACCGCGCCAATTTCCTGGCCTCTTCTTCCCGCATGTGGAAGCTGTTCTCCTCGCCCGGGAAGTGGCCTTCCTTCACCTCGGTTCGATAACGTGCTAGGGCTTCGCCAATGGCCGCTCGAAGATCGCAGTACTGCCGGGCATGTCTGACAGGAGACGGGTACAGACCCAGCATGTCGTGCGTAACCAGAGCTTGGCCATCGCACTCCACACCCGCACCGATTCCGATTACAGGAATGCTCGCCTCGGTTGTGATCAGCCCGGCGAGTTCCAAGGGCACGCATTCCAAGAGCAGAGCAAAGATTCCCTCCTGCTCCAAACCGCGAGCGTGTTCCAGAATCCGGCGGGCCGCGTCGGCTTGCCTGCCTTGGACCCGATAGCCACCCATCAACGCGGCGGTCTGCGGAGTAAGCCCCAGGTGACCCATGACCGGTACGCCGGCCTGGACGATAGCCCCTACCCGCCGTCGGATCAGTTCGTTGCCTCTCTCCACTTTGACTGCTTGCGCTCCGCCTTCCTTCACCAGGCGTTGGGCGTTTCGGATCGCTTGCTCGTCGCTGGCTTCGTAGGAACCAAAGGGCATGTCTGCGATCAGCATAGCGTGGTTTGTCGTGGCGGCCGCAGCCTGTGTGTGATGGATGACTTGTTCCAGGGTCACTGGCACTGTGTTCTCATAGCCCATGACCACCATCCCCAGCGAGTCGCCGACCAAAATGGTATCGATAAGTGCTGCGTCAATCAGGCTCGCGAAAAGGCAGTCATAGGCGGTCAGCAAAGTGATTTTCTTGCCCTGTTCTTTCATCTGTTGCAAATCGGGTATGGTAATCCTATTCATTGCCATTGAATTCTACGCCTTTTTTCTGGAATTTCAAGCTGGCGAAGGAACGGCTTCCTTTGTGATGTAGTTTCGCCGTCCTTTCTCAGATCTCGACTGCCCCGCCCAGGTAAGCTTCTTGAACGGCCCGGTTATCTGTCAGTCCCTGTGAAGATCCGGACAGGACGATCCTACCCGTCTCCAGCACGTAGCCTCGCTGTGCTACCGAAAGGGCCATCTGAGCGTTCTGCTCCACGAGTAGAATGGTGGTACCCCCGGTGTTGATATCCTCGATGATATCGTAAATCTCTTCGACCAGAATCGGAGCCAGTCCCATGGACGGCTCGTCGAGCAACAACAAGCGTGGGCGGGACATCAGGCCGCGGCCAATGGCCAGCATCTGTTGCTCGCCACCGGACAGCGTGCCGGCCAGTTGTCTGTGTCGCTCTTTCAGCCGAGGGAAGCGATGGTAGACGCGTTCCAGCCTCTGCTGGACCTCGCACTTATCGGAACAGGCATAGGCCCCCAGGATCAGGTTTTCTTGGATGGTCATCTGACCGAAGACCCGGCGCCCCTCCGGCACGTGCGAGATGCCGAGCGCTACGATGTTGTGTGGCTTCTCTTGGAGGATCTCCCTTCCCTCAAAAAGGATGCCGCCGGATTGGGCAGGCACCAGTCCGGAGATGGTGCGCAAGGTGGTGCTTTTTCCTGCTCCGTTGGCTCCAATCAGCGTGACAATCTCTCCCTCCCGCACATTGAGGGAGATGCCTTGCAAGGCGTGAATGGAATCGTAGAATACGTCCAGACGGTCAATTTGCAGCAGCATGTTGACCTGCTTGCCTGCCCAGATATGCTTCGATCACCCGTGGGTCTCTCTGAATCTCGTGGGGGCTCCCTCGGGCGATGATCTCGCCAAAGTCCATCACCAGGATGCTCTGGCAAATGCCCATCACCACCCTCATCTGATGTTCGATAAGGAGGATCGTGAGGTGAAACCGCTCTTTGACGAGCTCGATTAGCTGCATCAGGCTCTCGATTTCCTGAGGGTTCATACCCGCTGCTGGCTCGTCCAGCAGCAACAACCGAGGCTGCATGGCCAGTGCGCGGGCGATCTCCAGCTTGCGTTGCTCTCCATACGGGAGGTTCCTGGCGACTTCTCCCGCCCGATCCTGGAGGCCGAAGGTGGCGAGGAGTTCCCGGGCTTCCTCGGCTAGCCTCTTCTCTCCCCATCGAAACTTCCTGGTCCGGACAACGGAGTCGAGCAGGCTATACCCGGCGTAGGGATGGTGAGCAATTCGGACGTTCTCCAGAACGGTGAGTTCCTTGAAGAGACGGATGTTCTGAAAGGTCCGGGCGATCCCCCGCGCTGCTACCTGGTGCGACTTCAGCCCGGTGATCTCCTCCCCGCAGAACTGGATCGAGCCTTCGGTGGGGCGGTAGATGCCACTGATGAGGTTGAAAACCGTCGTCTTTCCCGCACCGTTTGGCCCGATCAGTCCCACCAAGTTCCCCTCGCGCAACGCCAGGCTGGCCCCCTTGACGGCCTGCAGACCTCCAAAGGACTTGTTGAGTTCCTGGATCTCCAACAGTGGTATAGCGCTATCTCCCATTTCCATCCGCCAGTGCGGTTCTTGCCCTTCTCCACACCTGATCTGTGATGTGCTTGATGCGGGGAAGCGGATTGTAAAGGACGAAGATGATCAAAATGACAGGATAGATAACGAGGCGCAGGTCCTGTGAGAAACGGAGCACCTCCGGCAAGATCGTCAGCGCGATGGCGGCGATAATCGAGCCAGGGATACTGGCCATCCCGCCGACGACGAGCATCAACAGGATGTCGATGGACTTGAGAAAGGTGAACTGGCTGGGGTGGGCCAGTTGCAACAAGTGGGCCAGGAGTCCTCCGGCCAGGCCGGCAAAGAAAGAAGCCAGCGTGAAGGCCAGATTCTTGTAACGGGCGGTGTTCACCCCGAGGGACTCTGCGGCAACCTCGTCCTCGCGGATGGCAACACACTGGCTGCCGTAGATGGACCAGACAAAGTTTCGCATGACAAGCACACTGCCCACAGTCAGCAGAGTGACCCAGGTGAAGTTGGTCAACTTCGGGATGGCCGTGAATCCCCGCGGGCCACCGACGAAGTCGAGGTTGTTGAAGAGCACTATCACCACCTGGTTGAATCCCAACGTCGCGATCGCAAGGTAGTCTCCCTTCAATCTCAGAGTGGGGATGCCGATCAGGTAGGCCGCCAGGGCGGCGGCGAGTGCACCGGCGAGGAGGCTGGCCAGGAAGGTGGGTCCCCGCATGGCGAAGGGAGTGGCTGGCCCTATATCGAAGATCAGCTTGCTGAACATCGCCGAAACGTAGGCCCCAATCGCCATGAATCCGGCATGGCCGAGGGAGAATTGTCCGGTGAAACCGGTGATCACGTTGAGGCTAACGGTCAGGATGGCGTTGGTCAGCCCTACCATGACAATGAATAGGACATAGTTGGATAGCAACCCGGCCGAGTTCAAGCCTTGCAGAAGTGCGTAGGTGAGCAGGGTCGCTATCGTGTAGATCCCGTTCTTTCGTGTCAGGAATTGCACCTAGACTTTCTCTGCAGTCGGTTCGCCGAGCAGGCCCGTGGGACGGAATAGCAGGACGGCGATCAACACGACGAAGAAAATACCTTCTGCCACCTGGGAATAGGCTGCTGTAGCGAAGGTCTCTACGATCCCCATGATCAGTCCCCCCACCATCGCTCCGGGGATATTCCCAATTCCCCCGAATACGGCCGCCACAAATGCCTTCAGGCCTGGCACGATCCCCATGTAGGGACTCAACCGGGGATAGGCCACGCTCATCAGGATGCCTGCCGCACCCGCCAGGATGCCGCCGATGGCGAAAGTGACGGCTATCACGAAGTCCACGTTTATACCCATGAGACGGGCGGCGTCCGAATCTTGAGAGACGGCCCGCATCGCCATACCAATCTTAGTCCTTTTAATGACGTATTGCAGAATCGCCATGAGTACGACGGCAACCACGATATTGAATACCTGGATGTTGGTCACGACAACGTTCGGGGTGACAGCGTAGTTTTGAGTGGTGATGACGTCGGGGAAGCGGCGGAAGCCGGGGCCGATGAAAGGCAAGGTGCGCGCTCCGTTTTCCAGGAATAGAGATACTCCCATGGCGGTGACCAGCGCATAGAGGCGGGGCTGGTTGCGCAGAGGTTTGTACGCGATCCGGTCCATCAGCACGCCGCCCAGCCCACAAACGAGCATGGCCAGGAGAGAGGCAACTGGGAACGGTACGGCAAGGTAGACGATACTGAGATAGGCGACGTAACTGCCGATCATAATCAGATCGCCGTGGGCAAAGTTGATGAGTTTAATGATGCCATACACCATGGTGTAGCCCAGGGCAATGAGGGCGTAGATGGTTCCAACTTGGATACCGTTGATCAACTGGCTCAGCAATTGCTCCATAGTTGAGGCAGATCCCTTTGTCAGAGCCGAGGGTGCGAGGGCAAGCCACCTCGCCCTCGCACCTGGATGCAGAAGCCGGTTACGGCTGGAAGCTCATGACGTAGACAGTAGTGCCATTCTCGATCTGCAAGATGGCGGCCGGCAGTGTCGTCGGGTCACCGTTTTCATTGAAGCTGATGTCGCCCTGCGCGGCAGCCAGGTTGCTCGTGGCCGCCATTGCTGCCCGAATGGCTTCTCCGTCTGTGCTCTCCGCTCTCCGGATGGCGTCGAGGGCTGTCAGAGCGGCGTCGTAGCCCATGATCGCCAGCAGGTCGGGCTCCGCTCCGTACTTCTCGGTATAGGCTTCGACGAAGGCCCTTGTCTCCGCGCGGGGGTCCTCTTTGGAGAAGTGACTGGTGTAGTAGGCCCCATCCAGGGTAGCAAGGTCAAGGTCAGGGGAGTCCCATCCATCGGCGCCGAGGAACTGCGCTTCCAGTCCAACCTCCCGGGCCTGCCTGCCGATCAAATTGGCATCGTTGTAGAAATCAGGGAAGAAGAAAACGTCGGGCGAGGTGGCTTTGATATTGGTGAGCTGGGCGCGGAAGTCGATCGCATCCGTCGGGTGGGTTTCGATCGTCGTGATCATACCACCCAGTTCCTCAAAGGTCTCTGCGAATATCTCGGAGACGCTCTTGGCGTAGTCATTTCCAAGATCGTAGAGGATGGCTGCTGAGGTGGCGCCCAGTTCCTCGTACGCGAACTTCGCCATCACCAAACCCTGGAAGTCATCGGTCCAGCAGCTGCGGAACACGAAATCCTTCCCGGGCGTGATGTCCGGGTTCGTGCCCGTGACCACGATCGGGATTTCGGCTTCCTCGGCAATTGGAGCCGCAGCCATGCCGACCTTGCTCGGGATAGGTCCCACGATCGCCACGACGTGGTCCTGCTCGATCAGCTTCTGGGTAGCGTTGGCTCCGATCAGGGGGTCACCCTGGGAGTCCTCGTGGATGACCACGACGGTTCTCCCGAGCAATCCACCCTGTTCGTTGACCTGCTCGACGGCTAGATCTACGGCGTTCTTGTGGGACTGACCGTAGGTGGAGATTGGGCCGGTCAGAGGGGCAACGCTGCCGATCTTGATCTCTTGGGCCTCCTGGCCCCCGCAGCTGGTGAAGAAGGCGGAGGCTAGAAAGGCTATCAACACCGGAATTGAGACAACCCGTGGAATTCTGTGCATCCTGTCATCCCTCCTGGATTAGTTTACTTGGATTCGCTTCTCGTTTCCGTCTTGAGGCATACTAAGCAATGCATTCTGGGACACTGGTTCCATGGTATCACCTCCTTCCGACCGATCCAATGCCGTCTGGTGCCATCTGGACTACCTGCGATGGCCTACTCTCGTTTTGGCGCCAGTAGGCCATGGAAGCGTCAATTCGTGGGCGTGACTGGGCCTACCACATCGTGTGAGTCTCGGCTTTCACTGACAGTTGGAGACGTGGGGGAACTGGGTTCAATAAACCGGCGTGCCCTCCTTCTGCACGAGTTCCTTGAAAGCGGCGATCAGTTGGCCAGTGATGGGGCCAGGCACACCGGTGCCAATAGGTCGCCCGTCCACCTCTATGACAGAGACAATTTCTGCCCCTGTGCCACACGCAAAAGCCTCGTCCGCGGTGTAGACATCGCCAAGCGTCAGATTCTTCTCTTCCGTCTTCAACCCAGCCTGTTGGGCTAAAGCCAGTACGGTCCTACGGGTGATCCCGTTGAGAATATTGACCGTGGTCGGAGAGATGAGTGCACCGTCCTTGACGATCAGAAAATTCTCCCCCGGCCCTTCGGCCACAAAGCCATAAATGTCGAGAATCAAAGCTTCGTCGGCGCTGGCTGCCCGGGCCTCCAGTTTGGCCAGGACGCTATTGAGATAGCCGACGTGCTTGACGCGAGAGTCGATACTCTGAGGCGGCACCCGGCGGACCGCCACCGTTTTCATAGTGATGCCTTCCTCGCCGAGGAAAGGCGCCCAGGGGTGGGCGAAAACAATCACGGTTGGGGAAAGGTCATCGCTTGGATCGACGCCCATGGCCCCGACGCCACGGGTTACGATGGGTCGGATGTGCGCATCCTGCAGCCTGTTGCGGCGCAGGGTCTCCAGGATGACCTCCTTCATCTCGGCCTTGCTCAGTGGGATCCTGAGGCATACGACATAGGCTGACTCGTACAGCCGGTCGAGGTGCTCATCAAGTTTGAAAACCCTACCCGAATACTCGCGTATCCCTTCGAAGACGGCGTCGCTGTACAGGAGCCCGCGGTCGAAAACGGATATCTTAGCTTCTGGCCCTGGTACGAACTGGCCATTGATGTAGACGATCAAGTCTGCGATGTTGAGCATTTGACATCCTCCGTGGCTTGGATTGGTTATCTCTGAGACGGCTTGATGGTTTGCTCCAGCCTGCTTTCGCCATAGAACGGGAGTCCCGGATCCACACGCGGGAGCGGTTGGATGGAGTGTTTGGCTTCCGCGCAGACGTGCATTCATGAGGCAAACAGGCCTCGACAAAAAGAGGAGCGATCCTTGGTTTCATACGTTGCAAAGGGAATGGCTTCTTTGTTAGGGGATTCTATATTACAGAATCTCATTCTATAATATAAATTATACCACATATTTCGCTGTTTGTCAACCAAGCGAGAGTGATGACTGTTCCAAGAATGGAGAAGTCTGTGGTAAGATAAGAGACTCCTCCCGCGTCTATCCGCCGCCCACCGGCGGGAAGACGCCCACCTCGTCCCCGTCGCTGAGCGCGTATTCCTCTCCCCGCACGATGCCGTTGACGAAGACGACCTTGACCTCGTCGGCGGGCAGGTGCAGATGCTCGATTAACTGTCCCATGGTTGTACCATCCGGCAGTTCCACCGGCATCGGTTCGCCGATCCCTAGGTTGGGGTAGTGGCGACGAAGGGTCGCGAATATCTTGACGTGCACAGTCATCACCTATACGTCTCCCCATGTTATTTGTTCAATTGTTCATTGCTTCATTGCTTCATTGTTCATTGCTTCATTGTCTCATTGTTCATTGCTTCATTGTCTCATTGTTCATTGCTCCTCCCCTTCATCACGTACCGCATCACCTCATCCACGCTCAACTGCTCGATGCCCAACTTGTCCAGCGTGCGCCCACGCCGCCAGTAATCGGTCTGGTGGACGATACATGCCAGCCGGATGATGCTGTCCATCCCCCGCACTCGCACGCCGTATCGCTGCCCCAGCGCGGCAATGGACACCAGGCTCATCGGTACATCTTCCGTGATGTAGCGGTGGTTCAGCGTGGGCGGGGCCTTGATGCCACGATAGCCGGGTTGGTTGTGGATCGCCTCGTGCAGGGTCGCGCCGTTGGCATCGTAGGCCATCTTCAACCACTCCATCCCCGTCCGGGCGCGGATGCCCAGTGCCGCAGCGACGGTCACCCTCTCCCGGTCCAGCGCCTCCAGGATGCGGGCCACCGATGGGGTCGCGCCGTCAATGTAGAACTGGAACTCGCCGGCTGTGGATTCGATGCGCCCGGCGTTGAGGAGAGTGAGGGCGGGATGGAAGATGGCCCCCATGTTGTTCAGGCTGGTGTGCAGCACGCTCGTGCCGTCAATGAACAGGGGGAAGGCCGCGGACAGCGCCTCCAGCACCCGCCCTGTGCGGGTGGCCGGCAGCGCCGCCACAGGCACCGCGTCTTTGATGCGAAAGATGCGGGCCTGGGCTGGGCCCTCGGAGCGGCTGGCGTAGACCAGCGTCTCCGCCTCGGCCACGGTGACGTCGGCCTGGCAGCCATTGTCGTTCAACACCTTGACAAACTCCAGGGCGCCGCCGGTGCGCCCTGGGTTCAGCACGACGATCTGTTCGTCGCGCAGATAGGGGGCGGCGGCCTTGGCGATGTCGGCGTGGGCTGTGGCGGGCACGACTACCATGATGACTTCGGCGTGCTCCAGTGCCTCGCCCATGTCTGAGGTGACCAGGGCCAGCGGGCCGAAGCCGTGTGGTCCTCCCTCGTAACTCTCCAACTCGATTCCACCCCGTGCTTTGATGGCGGCGACGTGCTCCGGCGTGCGGTTGTACAGCGTGACGGGGAAGCCCATCAGCGCCAGGTGCGCCGCCATGGCCTTGCCGCCGTGGCCGGCGCCGACGACTGTGTAGTGTGTCTCCTTGCTCATTCAGTTTTCCTCCTATTCCTATTCCTACCACTACAACGAGACTTCGTCATTCTGAGGAGCAAAGCGACGAAGAATCTCGCTTTACACTGATGAATTTCCAGCCGGGAACGAGATTCTTCGCTTCCTTCGGCTTCGCTCAGGACAGGCTCCTTCGGTCGCTCAGAATGACACAGAATCGGGAAATCTCGTTGTAGTACTACGATCTCGGCGCGATATGTAAAAAGTCCGCCTGATCCGTGACTATTCGTGTCCTATTTTGAGTTCTTAAATCACCCCATAGAACATGAAACGTGAAACGTGATAGGGGCGTAGAGGCCGCTTATCCGAGCCGGATGCCCAGGTCGGCGATGCGCTCTTCCTCCGACAGCGGCCGCTTGGTTGTCGGGTCCACTGCCACGCAGGCACCGCGCTGGTCTACGCGGGTGACGATCTGCCCGCGGGCGAAGGGGTTGTTGCGCAGGTGGGGGGCATCCATCACTCCCGCCGTGACTGCCCGCGCCAGCGTGGCCGAGTCGGTGAATGGGTCGGCCACGTCTGGCTTGGCCAGGGCGCGAATAGCCTCCAGCGTGACTTGGGCCTCTCGGATCAGTTCCTCCTTGCGCTCCTGGACGGCAGGGGCGGCGGTCATATCCGGCTGGCCGTGGAGCGCGTTCTCGACGGCGCGGCGAGCCAGTTTGCAGGCCTCGATCACGTCGTCGGCGGTGGCGGCGTGATGGGCCTCGGTGTGGCCGACGACGTGGAGGATGTGGGGGCGTAGTGCCATCTGCAGGTAGACGCTGGTCGCCAGGTGG
>Ga0307438_1002521_pt1 | contig 10621 bp, 7 predicted proteins | sample SalMarWE160110MG_FD_202144 | JGI IMG/M metagenome (GOLD analysis project Ga0307438, IMG submission 202144) | Salt marsh sediment microbial communities from the Plum Island Ecosystem LTER, Massachusetts, United States - WE1603-110 | ecosystem: Environmental > Aquatic > Marine > Intertidal zone >...
ATACTATATCGGCACGCAGGTAGCTTTAGAGATGGGAGTCTCTGTATTCATGGGGGAAATAATTTCGACAGGCGTGGGCGTGCTATTCGCAATAATCGGGCTAGTCTTTTACCTCGCGTTTAGGAAGAAGATGGAGGCTCCTCCTCCCTTCGAGGAATTCAGGGAAAAGATAATGAAAGTGGACGACGATGAAACAATACCTGAGGAGGAGTGGACTGAACTAAGGGCGCCAATGAGAGCGACTGGAGTGGCACTGAAGAAGATTAACCGACAGTATCGCATGATGCTGGCAGTTTGTCTGTCTCTTATCGCTATCACTGCGGCGTTCACAGCTTATCTCTATTTCACTTAATATAAAGGCTGATAGATGGCGAAAGGCTTGGTTAGCTTCGCTTCGGCAGTACTTATTCTTTTATGTTATAAAGTCCGCCCCATCGTCCCAGACATTTAAGGCAGCCTGGTTACTCGGTATGGAATATGCATTTAAGATTTAATAAGCTTAAAGAAATAAAATATACAAAGGGAGGTGTAACATGATGCTTAAAGATTTAATAGGGTTAAAGAAGAAGAAATGGGAGGCTATCCCTTTGGCTGAATTCAAGGAACGTGATAAAAAGGCAAGAGAGCTATTGGCCAAGCATAAAATAGATGCAATGATTCTATTTTCGCCGATAAATTGGTGGTACTATGGCGGTTGGACGGATGTGGGACAGATGCACAATTGGGTCTGGAGATCCTGTATGATCATATCCCAGGATCATGAGCCTGTTGTCGTCACACACGGAGCCTTCATCTGGCAGATTCTATTAACCACTTATATTGAGGATATCAGGGGCTGGAGCGAAAGCGAGCGCGGAAGGTTAATAGGGGATGTGCTTTTGGGGCTCAAGCAAATGCCCAGTGATTTTTGGAAATTATTACTGGACACTCTTAAGGATCTTAAGCTGGAGAGGGGAGTGATTGGAATCGAGAAAGGACCAGACATCGATACCTATCTTTCATTTGAGGAGTATGACCTTATAAATGAAAAGATCCCTGGTGCAAAGATCGTGTCGGCTGACCCCGTGATATGGGAGCAGAGAAGTATAAAAACACCCTTTGAAATCGAAATCATAAGAGAGGGTTGTAAAAGGGCATGTAGGGTCCTTAGGAGCGCGTTTGAAACTATCAGGCCAGGGGTAAATGAACTTGATGTTCACCGTGCTTTCTGGCGAGCCTGCGCGGAACAGGACCTCTTTGGGAGTCCCAATGTTTCAACATGGTTGTGCTGGTCAAGCAACGCTGAAGAGGATGGAGGTGTTCATAGATGGATAACGGGACCGGTGGATCGTATAATAAAAGAAGGAGACATGGGACTCAGCGACTGTGGTCCCTCTTACAAAGGGTACCAGATGGATTTTCAAAGAACGTTCTATGTTGGTAACCCACCTCAGAAACAGATAGATCTCAGCAAGATGGCTCTTGAAGCTGAGCAGGCAACAATAGACAGCCTGGTGCCAGGGGTTACGGCAGGAGAAGTACACCAAGCATCTCTTAATGCATTAAAAAAGCTCGATCCAAATCAGGACCACATTATAAATTTTGTAGGTCATGGTCATGGGTTTTCTAACCACGAGCCGCCGTGGATCATACCTGATGAGCCAACTGTAATAAAGGAGAATATGGTGCTTTCTATCGAGGTGGGGGCTTTTGACCTTGAAATGAAAGTATTAGGGGCAATGCCAGAGGACATTGTACTTGTAACAGACAATGGTGTAGAAGTCCTAACTGCGGATATGCCGAGAGAATTATGGATAGCAAAATAAAGTATTTCATGTGAAATTTAAGGCTATTCTGAAAAACTGCAATGTCTGTTAAAGAGTTTGTGAAATGTAGAAATAAAATTAACATCGATATCTTCCCCTGACATACTTAAAAGAGAGTGGAATTTTGCTCATGCGATATTGTTTAGTATTTAGAGTTTTTCCCCGAGATTGCCACGCCTTCGGCTCGCAATGACAAAAAAAGACGTTAATATAGTAATCATATAAACGGGTACATGCTCTTGTGGGTTATGTGGATCTTGGGTAAGATTCACTGGTGAAAATAAGGAGGTTAGCCACATGAAAGAAGCAAACAGGGTCCTTAAGTCTGTAGCAATAGATACCGGTGGAACTATGACCGACGTCGTGATCATGGATACCGAAGGGGAATTCACCGTGGGTAAGGCCGTGACCACTCCCAGGGATGAATCACAGGGAATCTTGAATGGAATGGGAAGCGCCTGTGGTTATTGGGGCCTTGACTTTGAGAAGGCAATCAAGGACATCGATATCTCGATTTATTCTGGCACCGTTATGGTCAACAGGCTTCTCCAGAGGGAGGGGAATGAGAATATCGGGGTGATAACAAGTGCCGGCTTTGAAGACCTTCACCAGCTTGGAAGGGGTATGCAATGCTGGGCGGGTTTGCCTTACGCCGGAAGGCTACATGCCCGGGAGCATAAGCATCCTGAGCCTCTTGTTCCCAGAGAGAAGATAAGAGGAGTTCGTGAGAGAGTCAACTTTATTGGTGAGGAGTTGATTCCCCTCTACGAGGATGATGTGAAAGAGGCGGTAGAGGAATTACTCGCTTTGGATGTCACTGTTATCTGTGTATGCCTTCTCAGCTCATATAGAGACCCAACCCATGAGCGAAGAGTAAAGGAAATTGCCGAGGATATCATCAAGGAAAAAGGCAGGGATGTCCGTGTGGTAATATCTTACGATGTTGCCCCTATCAGAGGTGAGACGCCAAGATTAAATACCATGATAGTGGAGCAATACGCTGCTGAACCGTCAAGAGAGCAATTACGCAGGATTCAGCAAAGTCTTAAACAAAAGGGGGCAAAGGCTCCGTTTAGAGTTCTAACCTGTTATGGTAGTACGGTTTCTCCCGAGCATGAAAGGTTAGTCACAACGTTAATGTCGGGACCAATCGGAGGGGCTGTTGGCGGCGCATATCTGGCAAACAAATTAGGGATAGCCAACATAATAGGTGTTGATGGTGGCGGAACAACCTTTGATGTTTCCCTTATATCGGAAAGATATGTTCCTACCAGGTGGGAGAGCATTGTAGGAGGTTTCCTGCTAAATATACCAATGATTGGTCTGAGGTCAACGGCTGCCGGGACTGGTGCATATCTAAGACATAATAAGATAACTAAAAGACTCGAATACGGGCCCGATTCCGCGGGATATCTGGTAGGAGTTTGCAACGACAAAGCCAATGTCCAGACTGTGACGGCAACCGATTGTGCCCTTATTTTAGGATATCTTAATCCTGATTACTTCATTGGAGGTGATATACCGTTAAACAAGGATAGAGCATTTAAAGCCGTCAAGGAGCAACTTGCTGACCCGGTGGGCAAAGAACCATATGAGACTGCCAGGGGCATGCTCGACCTGATCCAGCTAGATCAAGCGAGTTTTATAACAGGGCTGGTTGAGGGGATGGGCTATCGACCTGAGAATTACGTTCTGTTATGTTATGGTGGGGGAGGTCCCCTTCAAATCGCCGGTTTTACCAAAGGGATGAACTTCCAGGATATCCTGATCCCTTCGTGGGCTGCTGCCTTCTCAGCCTTTGGATGTGTGTGTGGTGATTATGCTTACCGCTATGAAAAGAGTCTGGACCTCATATTGCCGCCAGATGGGAGCTTCGATGCCATTGTAGCTATGTCCGGCACGGCAGGCTATGCCGAATTGAAAGAAAGGATTTGCAAAGAGTTTGAGCGAGATGGCATGAACCCAGAGGAGGTGGAATTCAGACCGTCTACCAGATTGCAATATATGGGAATGCTTGATGATCTGGAGGTTGATTCACCCTCTGACACGCTGGAAGCAGGGGACATGAAAGAGATTACAAGCAGGTATGACAAGCGCTTTGAGGAGATATTTAAAAGGGGTACGAAGAGCCCCGAGCTTGGATACGCTATCACAAAGCTAATAGGAGTTGGTGCGATGCCTGTGGTGAAACCGGAGATTCCTTCCTTCGCCCTGAGTGGGGAAAAGCCAGACGAAGCAGCGGCGAAAGGCAAAAGAAATATCTACTGGGAAGGGAAGTGGCATGAGGCATCGCTGTGGGAGTGGGACCTGCTAAAGCCCGGGAACAGGGTAAAAGGGCCTGCAGTGATAGAATCCCCGGTCACGACGCTATTGCTTCCTCCAAATTCAGAGACGTATCTGGATCAGTACAAGCTCTTTCATTTGAAAATTAAATAGGGGGTTAATACAAATGAAAAAAAGAAAACCAATAGGCTGGAACGGAAAGACTCTCAAGGACATGATCCAGGAGAGCGAGCAGTTGTTCAAAGAAACGGGGAGGTATTACGGGATAGATAAATTGGAGTTGAAGGAGAAGGACCCGTTTAAGTATGAGAGAGCTTATGCCAGGCTGAGGGGGGCTAGTGAATCTGCCTGGGAGACTGCCTTGCACGTAGCCGCCTCTCCAATCGTGAAGGAAATTGGAGAGCTCTGTTTTGCTCTGTACACTCCGGAGGGAGATTCTGTTGTCGTCTCTACTGGAATCATGGTCCATGTGCACACGATGAGCGAGGCTATAAAGTTCATAATAAGGGAGAACTACGAAGAGGATGTTGGCATCAATCCCGGAGATATTTTTCTTAACAACGACTGCTTGTGCGGGAACGTTCATACCACCGATGTCCAGACGCTCATTCCCATTTTCTGGGAAGACGAGCTCGTTGGTTGGGTGGGGGGAGTGACTCATCAGGTGGATATTGGAGGTATTGTCCCCGGGCATGATCTGACATGCACTGTTGAGCGCTTTGATGATGGCGTCTTCTATACATGTTTGAAGATAGGCTCCAACGATGAGCTATGGAAGGACCATATGATCAATGCTAGAAGGGCTGTGCGAACTCCTATGTTCTGGGAACTGGATGAAAAGTGCAGGTTGTCAGGATGTCTGATGATAAGGGATGCGACCCTCGATTTTATAAAGAATGAGGGGATAGAGTATTACAAGAGATTCATTCGGGAGACAATAGAGGATGGGAAGAGAACTTTCATTGCCCGCGTCAGGCAACTTTTGATTCCCGGAAGATATAGAGCTTCATCAGTTATGGATGCCCCCATGAAGGGCAAAGCGTTGAAGCCGCAGGCAGACAAAGATATTGCAACACATATGCCGGTAGAACTTGTAGTCAAGGCTGATGGCGGTTTGTCGCTGTCGTTCGATGGCTCAAGTGGAGCACAATCATTTTCATTCAACTGTGGGATAGGGGCTATGGAAGGAGGGCAGTGGGTTCTTCTAACTCAGTGCGTCATTCATCGTGATAAGGTAAACGATGGCGCTTACCTGGCTGTGGATAAGGACTATCCCTTGGGCACCTGGTGCAATCCAGGTGACCCTTACCTATCCTATAACAACCCGTGGGGCAACCTGATACCAGCTTATACCGGCATGATGAGGTGCATTTCTTACGGTTTCTTCAGCAGGGGATTTAGAGAGGAGGTTGTGCCCGGATATTCTCATACCGCGGATGCCATTCAGGGCGGTGGATTTTTCGACAAAGGACCTCTGGCGGGGCAATATTGGACTCTTTCAACCTTTGAGATAGCTGGACAGGGATACCCCGCCAGTGCTGTTACTGACGGGTTCAATAGTGGATATGCGATGTGGAATCCAGAGGGAAACCTGGGAGATGTGGAAACATGGGAAGTCATCCAGGGAGGCATCCCATATCTTTCACGGCAACTGAAGCCGAATATTGCCGGTCACGGCAAATATAGGGGAGGCTCAAATTTTGAGACAGTTGCAATGATTCATAACTCGCATAATGTCATATTCTTCAATGCTGCAGAAGGATTATGTTTCGCTGGCTGTGGTGGCATGCATGGAGGATATCCACAGGCAACCTCTTATATTCTTCGTGCTGAAAATACGAACATGCCTGATGTGGTCAAAGATAAGAAGCCATATCCGCTGGGAGACCCAGATCCAAGCCATGGAGAATTCGAGAGGTTCATAAAGGGCAAGATAACAAGGACGCCCGAAGGATTCATGACGCCCATAGGCCTTAAGAATCATGACCTTGTACACTGGAGGGAATCAGGAGCTCCAGGGTATGGCGACCCGCTGGAGCGCGAAGTAGACCTGGTGAAGAAAGACCTTAAAGATGCGATATTCACAAAGGAGATTGTCTACAGTGTCTATGGAGTTGTGGCTACATATGATGAGGCGAAGAGGGAGTGGGCGGTTGACTATGAACAGACCAAAAAGCGAAGGGAGCAGCTTCGCAAGGAAAGGAAAGATAAGTCAATGACCTTCGAGGAGTTTTATCAAAAGGAGAAGAAGAGAATAGCTGATGGCAACCTGATCGAGCCTGTCAAGCGGATGTATAACGAGAGCATCCAATTATCCAGAAGATGGGGGAAGGAGTTCCTGGAGTTTTGGAATCTGCCTGAGGATTTCAGGTTCAAATTAGAGGAGGAGTAAATGAAAAAATATGACAAATATGATGTCGAAACTATCGCAAGGATGATAGACGGTAAACTGCCGTGGCCTGAGTTGAGGCTAATATTATCTGAGGAAAAGGATAGCGATAGGTTCGAAAAGGTTATGGAGACCCTGCAAAAACGCGTTCCGTGGAAGGAGAAAATCCTTCTGCCCCTCCATGAACACTTATACATTGTGTCAAAAGGAGGGAAGAGGATAGTCAAGTGTGATTGTGGCTACGAATTCGGCGATTACCGGGAGAACTGGAAGACAAAGTGCCGGATAAGAGTGAGGGACACCAACGAAAGCCTCGATGAGATATATCCACCCTACATGCATTCGGATCCACAATGGGAGGAAATAAGGGAATATTACTGTCCTGGCTGTCTGGCGCTTTTAGATACCGAGCTGGCGTCTCCCGGCTACCCTCCGATATTCAATTTCCTCCCCGATATAGACACTTTCTATGAGGAATGGTTGGGGAAGTCGGCTCCCGATAAGAAGGGAGCGTAAGTAAGGCATACCCTCTCTTTAGATATTAGAGTATCCCACATAAGTTCGTATAAAAATCCCGCTAAATCCCCCTTTAGAAAAGGGGGACTAGGGGGGATTTGACATTCCTGAAAAAACAAGCAAAATTACAAATAGTTTTGTGGTTAACTATAGATAAATGTAATGGCTTGACCGAGATTGTAGTATCAGTTATCGGATAACGGGGATAGGAGGCCCTATTTATGAAGAATGTATTCATAACCGGCGTCTCAGGTTATTTTGGCTCCAAACTTGTCTCGCTGTTTGACCGAAAGGATGAGGTGGGAAGCATTGTAGGAATTGATATGAAACCACCTTCATATTCCTCGAAAAAACTGGAGTTTATACAACATGATGTCAGGGCCGATATGTACCCAATACTGTTAATAAGAGGCATAGATTGTGCTATCCATACAGCTTACATCTTGCCACCCATACACAATAAGACCTTGATGGAGGACATTAATATCAAAGGGACAAAGAACTTTTTGGATTCATGCGCCAGGGCTGGCGTGGGCCAGCTTTTATGTTGTTCTTCTACTACCGCGTACGGGTTCCATAAAGATAACCCATCTTTGTTGACGGAGGACTCTCCCCTGAGGGGAAATGACGATTTCACGTACTCCAAAAACAAAAAGGAGCTGGAGTTTATCTACAAAGAGTTTAGGGAAGCCCACCCCGATGTATGCCTGACTATTATAAGACCAAGTTTCGTAGTGGGTCCTGGATGGGATAATCCGCTCGCCAGGCATCTCAAAAAGAAGATGGTGTCACTGCCACAAGATACTGCGCCGTTTCAGTTCATACATGAAGATGACCTTATAGAGATTATCTATCAGCTCCTGTCGAACAAGAAGGAAGGGGCATACAATCTGGCTGCTGATGGCACCATGACCTTTGACGAAATGCTGCGCATCCTTGGCAATCGGCCTTTAAAATTACCGCCATCCGTGCTCTATCCGTTCAACAGTATAATGTGGTTTTTGCGTATTAAGTTTATATCAGAATTTCCAAGCCCTGCCTTAAACATGGTTCGTTATCCGTGGATTGCCAGTAATGAAAAGCTGAAGAAAGAACTAAATTATGAATTTAAGTACACTACAAAGCAGGCCTTTGAGGATTTCGCCAGGCATGTCAAGGGCAGAAGTTAGTCCCACCAGATTGTAATCTTCCTGTAGTCCATCCCCAGCTTTGCCCACATTGCCAGGGTTTCCTCTCTTGTGCCACGAGCATCTTGGCGAAGTCAGTATTACCGTGTTATATTTGTAGTAGCGGGTAAGGCCTGCGTTAAGTGTGTTACCGGAAGGTGGCATAAACTAGCTGTAAGCTAGTCGCTCGCAGGGGCCGCTTTTTATTTGACATTTTTGCTCCCGCTCCCTATTTATATATGGCATCATAGATATGGGTTAGCCTGTCTTTTATTTCGTTATCGATCTGCTCAGATTTTATTTCCTTGATAACTTTGTCTGCCAGTGGTCTTTTCCACCAATTCTTACCGAGAAGCTTATCAAGCTTACTAACTGTTTCCCCTACCTTTATCTCGTTGGGGATTTGATCAGTTTTACCTTTTTTCTCAGTATATTCCCGAGCAAATTGTAATACGATGTCACGAGGGTAGTAATCTTCAAGATCCCCTTCCCTTAAAACAACGATATTCTCGTCCGGGACTATCCCTTTGACGGCCTCTCTTAACGCATGTTCAAAATTCTTATCGGACAAGCCATATCTCTTAAAGGATGTTTGTTGTACCACCTCTGACTCTAAATATTTTTTAATGTTGCCTGCCCCTTTAGCATCGATGACAAGAATATGAGCCCTTTCAAATGGTTTTCCTACTTTCCTCGCCCAATCTGAATAAACATCTTTATCTGTAGGTCCTTCTACGATTAAAACCCCGTTTGCTAGGAGAAGGTCCGAGGGCTTAACAGCCAAGTCGCGGAACAATGTCGATAAGTTGTCACTGTTAAGAGGCTCAACCTGGGAATATTTCTGACCTGTCTCGCTGTCTTTGTTGATGTAAACGTAGAAAGTATTTCCTCCTATGGCCATAAATTCATCAATAAACACGTTGGAATGGGTAGCAATTAAATATTGGTGCCTGAAAGTATTTTGATTTTTAATCAGAAAGCGCACCAACTTCCTCTGTAAATCAGGGTGAAGGTGAGCCTCCGGTTCTTCTATTAAAACTACCTTATTAGGCCCATGCTGCACGATTTCAGTAGCCAGAGCAAGCACTTGCTCGACACCAGAGCCATAGTGGCCTAGTGGTAGTAGTAAATTCCCTGCTTTAATCTGTATATCGCGTTTTCCGCCTTGTTGTTGAGGGAAACTAAATTCAATATCCTCATCATCGCCAACAAAAATGAGTTGCTTCACGAAGCCTCGCACGCGTGACAAGATTTCTTGCTCATTTTGTCTGCCATCACGTAACCTCTCCAGTGACTCAATAGTCTTATCACCGGGTTCAATTTTGCGGATAGCGACGACACTCACACACAATTTCTCGACCATCTTATCATAAAGCTTTCTCAGAAATTCTCTGAGGCGAGTGTTTATCAATTTGTAATGTTCGTCCCTAATCTTGTCCCAAGTCTGGTCATCCAAAGCCCTTATGATCTTATAAACCATCCTGTTGGGAACACCTGGCACTAAAGCTAGGAGCTTCTTATTGTCCCTATTGAATAGGACAGGCTCTTTACTATAGGCCTTATGGTCATTAGGTATTTCTACCTTTGTAAGACTTGTATAAAAAGTTTCCGCTTTATGTTCAATAAATCCGCTTATCTTGATAATCTTGGGATAACCATCCTTAAGCCGAAGCATGAATAAAACAGGATTGTTAATTGTCTTTTCATCATGACGCTTAATCATATCAACTATAACTTGGTCGGTCTCTTCAATTTCTAGAGAGAAGCAAAATAGCATTTTCCTGGTTAAATCTTGACCGAAGAACCAGTCCTTGAAGTAAGAAGGGGCACCTTGGGGGAAGAGCGAAAAATTAAATAGGTTGTCAGAGCTTCTCACGGATAGCAATATCAGTTTAAGGAGTTCCATCAGTTTTAGAATGTTGGATTTTCCAGCATTGTTAGCACCTATGAGCAGGTTAAGATCTCCCAACCGAAGGCAATCTTCTTCATTTAGGCCTTTTTCACCAAAACTTAGGCAATTCTTAATCGATAACTCTCGAATCTTCACTTCGAATATTTTACTCCCTCAGCTTTGTTTAGCTTCTAACAATATTTTTACCAGATCGTCTATTTTCTTGGCCTTTCCCTTCAATTCCGTTCTTATTAGTCGGCGGGTGTGGCCAATGCTGCGGGATTTTGTCCGTGGAAGTAGTTGCTTTACCTTTTGGGTGCATTGCTCGCCGAGCTGAGATAATGCTTTATGATTTTCATCCGATGAATTGTATTGAGGAATGGGAATTTCTAGAACCTTTTTGTGAATGTCTCTGGGCCCCCATAAGCCTCGGCTCTGCATCGGTTTTAAGAGTTCGTCTACGATGGGGGAATTGAGAACGGCGGCCAAATAATAGGCTTCTTCTTTGTTATCAGTATCAAAATAATAGGTCTTGGATTCTGCTACAAAGCCCTGTATTTCAATGCCCTGT
>Ga0307438_1002525_pt1 | contig 10606 bp, 9 predicted proteins | sample SalMarWE160110MG_FD_202144 | JGI IMG/M metagenome (GOLD analysis project Ga0307438, IMG submission 202144) | Salt marsh sediment microbial communities from the Plum Island Ecosystem LTER, Massachusetts, United States - WE1603-110 | ecosystem: Environmental > Aquatic > Marine > Intertidal zone >...
GTAGTAAAATCGATAGTTGGTAGGGGCTGCTCAACCTCTACTTTATCTTCACGACTTGCTATTTCTACACTTATTGGAAAACCGGCATAGAGGTCATCAGATTCGCTGACAGCTTGAGCTTTGGCAGATTCATCTATGTGGTATATTGTAACGACCCCAGATTCGGCTTGTTCGGCAATTTCATACACAGTGTCGTGTAACTCCTGAATTTTAACTAAACAAATGAAGCAACTATACAAGTGTGAAGTAAGGGATTCCCGGAATTTGGCGTACTGGTCAGCCGCTGGATCAATTCCGTAGGGCAGACAGTAGTCGAAAATATCGCTCGCCAAGACCTCTTCACATGGAAATTCCTTTGGAGCCTTTTCGTAATGGTACAGGTCAGTAAGAACACTTTCACGATATTGATATAAAGCTTTCCGGCAGTTGGGACATGTGCAGAAGTGTTTCAAGACCGCTGCACTGGTTTCGCGAAAAGTCATTAAGGCAACGCATAATATAGAAGACCGAGCCTGCGAGCAGCTAACACTATCGTCAGCGGGTTTCTCTGCCAAGAACTGGCTAAAACGGCATAGCTGTTTAAGATTAAGATTTAGACTTCGAATTGTCTCCAGAGCTTCGGCGCACTGTGGGCAATTATCTAAGTGTGCTGTTATCGGTGTTGGTATCCGAATCTCTAAAGTGGGATCTAACAAGCCAGGGAGAAAAGGTCTGACGGTCTTGCAAGTTACACGCTCACCAATATATGCGAAATGAAGTTCCAGCATAGTGATAATGGCGGAGCTGACTTGCCCTTGCTCTGGTTCGATTCCGTCGGTTTGCGATAACACAACTTTAAGTTGGTCTGTCTTTTCGTGGCAGTGTTTACACTGCTCGATATGGTTCAGGATAGACTCTGGAATGAGTTCACGGCTTTCGTCACAGAGAAAGTCATAATAATACAGCTTAGCCTCTCCACATAATGAATTATTGTTTGGAGCGATCATTGTCGTTACCTCATTTTAGTTTCAAGGACTGGCGGATTTTCCCCAATCCTCTAGAAGTATATTCCCTGACGGATTTACACTTTACACCCATTATTTTTGCCACATTTTTGATGCTATAGTAACTCTTATATCGCAAAGTAATCGCTTGAAATTCGTTATTTCGTAGCCGCCCCTTGATAAGTTCGAACATCTTATTTGTTTCTTCCACATGAACAAAGGCGTCTTCCGGAGTTCTTTTGTTGATAGGATGATTAAGATTTTTACTATATTTATGCATATGGTCCCGGTATCTCTCTACTCGACGAACGGAGTCAATAATGTCATTGGTTATCGCTCTATAGAGATAGCCTTTGATATTCCTGACATTTTGGGGTACAGGTTTATGAACAAGAGAAAGAAAGAAATCCTGGAACATATCATCTGCTTGAGCTTCATTCCTAACCTGGGAATGAATAACTGCACGGATAAAATCGCCGTATCTGGCAAAAATCACAGTTGCTTGACCGACATTACATTGGCACTTACTTGAGTCTAACAACGCCACTGGGCTTTTGCTCCTCAAAAAGGTCTTCAAAACCACAAAGAAGATAAATTACAGACAGTGATTTCCTATTGATACTGAGCCAAAGCCCCTAAACACCATAGCAGATGTCTTGTACCCTGATAAATAGCAGGATGGGACCTGCTTCGGCTGTCAATTATCATTCTTATTATACGCCGATACAGCCGCGAGGTCAAAATATTGCCTGAACACTTCAGAAAATTTTGACGGGGTTGACAACAATTTAAGCGGCTGTTATAATGAATAAATGGTCAGAGTTCTGTTTTGTACCGCCTGCACCTGCGATTGCGCAGGTACAGGTAATTTCAAAGAGGAAGAAATGATGAGATGAAAGGCGTTTCTTTTTTTGTATCCCCGCTTTTGCGGGGACAAGTTTATCCCTGCAGAAGCAGGGGCAAGGTGATTCTTGTGCTACGTAGCGAACTTCGCAGAGTAGTATCGGCTATCGTTTTGTTCGTTTTTGTTTTTCTGCCCTATGGTTGTGGGTCTTATGCACAGCCGGGTGAGACAGCCGCTGAAGGACACAGAAGGCATCAACGCACTCTTCGTATTAATCAACAGCAGATGATGGCAGATTTAGACAAACTTATGCTTCTTGATAAGCCCAGCAGGCTCACTGACAAAAGGATACCCTGACAATTGACTATTGTCTATTTACTATTTATTATTGATTTCGATTTCTAATTTTTTGCAGCAATATTCAACATTCAATAGGAAATTGATTGTGGAAATGCTCATTGATTATTTCCGCCGCGTGGCCAATAATAATGATTGGTGGGAAGTTGGCATCGAGTTGATTCTTATCGGCCTGGTGGTTTACTGGATTGTGGACTTCCTCGAAGGCACTCGCGGAGAGAGATTATTCCGCGGCGTGATATTCATTCTCGTTATCGGCTTACTCGGCTCAAATTTGCTCGTCCGGCTGTTTGACTTCCCTCGGCTTCGATATCTTTACAAGGGCTTTTTGATTGGCGTTTTGATTATCGCCGTGGCCGCATTTCAGCCGGAGATTCGAAGAGTGCTTATACGTCTTGGCCAGCCGCGATTCTGGGCAGGCTCATTACAGCAGCTAACAAGAACCGTAGAAGAATTAATTACCGCTGTAACCGAGCTTTCCGCCGCTCGAGTCGGAGCCATTATTGTTATAGAACAGCGGGTGGCATTGGGCGAATTTATAGAAACCGGCATTCGCATCGATGCCAAGGTAACGGCAGACCTGCTCAGGACCATATTCCATCCCGGCACGGCCCTTCACGATATGGCTGTTATAATACGAGGCGACAGAGTAGTTGCCGCCAGTGTGCAGTTGCCTTTGGCTGAGGCCGGCAGTATCGGGGGCGTTGAACTCGGTTCGCGGCACAGGGCGGCTATAGGCATAACGACGGGTTCGGATGCCACCTGTTTGGTCGTAAGCGAGGAAACCGGAGTCGTTTCACTCGCTAAAGACGGCAAAATTACACGTAATATAGACGAATCTGCGTTGAGAAAGCATCTTGCAAACATGATTTCGTGAATTGTACAGCACCGGATACCTGCTGCCTCGTCTTGTGGCGAGAGTCGCAGAGGCAAGTGTGATACCAAATATGATGTTAGGAAAGATAAAATACGGCAAGATAGCAGTAGTGATATTTCTGACGGTACTGATATGGGTCTGGGCGGACCTGGCGCTGGACGAAAAATTAACCGTCCCCAAGGCCACAATAAATGTAGCTTTCAGTCCCAATCTTTTGGTCAGCTTCAACGGCAAACCAAAGGTTTCGATTGACAATATTGTGCTCAAAGGTCCGGCCTCCAAAACAACCGAGGTAAATCGCAGACTGGATGATGGCTCACTGGTACCTGATTTCTCTTTGAACCCTGAGCGAGAAGGAATGACTACCGCCGGCCGACACACTCTAAAAGTTCTGGATTTTATCAAAAGGAGTGACAAGATAAAAGAATTCGGCGGCCTTACAGTTGAGGCCTGCGAGCCGGAGATAATTGACGTCAATATTGTTGAGCTTGTTGAAAGACCATTGGATATTGAATGTTTTAATGTAGATGGAGTTCCTTTGGAGGTTGAGAGCATTGACCCGCCGAAAGTTGATATATTTGTGCCCAGAGATAGCAGGTTGCCAGCGCAGGTCCGGTTGACACCCAGCAATATCATCCAGGCGAGGCTCTCTGTCGCCGTAGTAACTCCATACGTCGAATTGGCACCAGGCCGGACAAGGCGGGCCTCACGCACAGTGAATATCAAAATGTCGCCGGAAGCGGACTCGTTAAGCGAATACACTATAGCACAAGCCAAGCTTGTAATCGCTATGAGTGTGAACCTCCTGGGCAAATACGATGTGGAATTCAATCACAACGAAGTGGTCAGCCCATTTCCTATATTAGCTACTCTGGAAGCCAAACAGGCTTATGAGAGTCAACAAGTCCAGATGACTTTGTATATTCTTGACGAAGACGCCAATAAGAAACCAGAGGAGGTAATACCGAGAAAGGTTTTTTGCAATTTCCCCGAAGAATTCGTCCGCAAAAACCAAATCAAGCTAAAAAATCCGCAGAAACCGGAAGAAGCAAAATTTAAGCTGATACGTCTAACTTCCGCCCCGACTTCGACGTCCGGGCCGGATTGAAAAAGGCTATCAGGGCTTCGATTGTCATCCACAACGCTAATGCAAATATCCCACCGCCGATTATAATGAGAAACCGGTTTTTTCCTGACAACAAGAATTACACGTTTTTTTCAGTTCAATCTTCCTGGGGTTTGCCGGTAAGATTTTTCCTTGCTCTTGCGACGGTATCTAACGCTGTATAGGCAAGGAATATCGCGAGAACTATGAGTATCACGTCTATTGTTGCAAGCAGGACGTTGGGTTTCTCAGCGGTAACAAAGCAGTATGTATTGTACACCAGCGCGCCAATTGTGGTCAGCAGCATTATGACAGCCGGAACAGCCGTAAAGAGAAAGCTGCGATTACGAGTGATTAAATATACACTCGCAACAATAAGAACAAGGCTTGCAATCAGTTGGTTTGCAGCACCGAATACGGGCCAGATTGCCTTCCAGTTGCCCAGAGCCAGGGCACTTGCCAAAATGCCGACAAGTATTGTGGCCATATATTTGTTTTTCATATAGGGTATTCCGAAAGTTTCTCCGAACAGTTCGTTGCAGATATAACGGGCAATCCGCGTTGCTGTATCAAGGCTTGTCATAACAAAGGTCTTGAGCATAGTTATGCCTATCAGCATCCCCAGGCCGCCGAAAATTACTTTTGTAAGCTGCCCATATCCGGTTCCGAATGCTCTAATCCAGTTTCCGCCTTTGTAAAGTTCTTGATATACCAGTCCCTCGCTGCCGGCCGGGGCGCTCTTCCAGTACAAGCCGGCCGTTACTGCTATAGTAGCCATCACTGCAAGTACGCACTCCATAATCATGCCGCCATAGCCGATAACCCTGGCATCTTTCATCCGCGGTACTTGTTTTGACGTGGTACCGCTCGCAACCAGACTATGGAATCCCGAGATAGCACCGCACGCAATAGTAACAAGCAGCATAGGCCACATCCATCCCTTGTCGGTGGAAAAGGAGATAACGCTTGGTGCTTTCATATCCGGGCGCGTTATAATAATGCCCAAAAATCCGAAGAACATACCCAGATACAGTACCGAACCGGCAAGATGGTCTCTTGGTTGAAGCAGCAGAGTTACAGGTGTTACAGATGCGATCATACCGTAGATAAGCAGTACCACAGTCCACAAGCTTGCTACATTTTCCTCATTTTCCAAAGGGAGCCTAATCGGAACATAATATCCTGCTACAATCAGCCCAACCAAAAGCAGCAATCCTATAATAGAACATAACAATACGGGTAATTGCATACGATATATCAAGATACCGACGATCAAAGCGACTACTATGAGTCCGAAAGTTGGAATTACAACCTCAGGGGTGGTTGCCAGGGTTTTTCCAGCCACCGCTGCGAAGACCGCAACCACGAGTATCAGAGTTAAAAAGGCGAAGCCACTGAAAAGAATCTTGCCCATTTTTCCCATCACAGACTCCGCAACAGTAGCAATAGACTTTCCCTTGTGTTTGAGTGACAGAACGAGAGCCGTAAAATCGTGTACGGCTCCAAAGAGAACTCCGCCAACTACAATCCAGATGATAGCGGGAAGCCATCCCCAGTACAGGCACGCAATTACAGGGCCTATTATAGGTGCAGCACCTGCAATAGAGGCAAAATGATGCCCAAACAGGATGGTCCAGTGCTTAGCCGGAACGTAGTCAACACCATCATTCATCGCTACTGAAGGGGGAACTTCATTATCATCAAGTCCTACCCACTGTTTGACTTTGCGACTGTAAAAAATATATCCTGAAAGTAATAGAAAAAGCGCGATTCCTGCAACGAACAGAGAATTCATTTGAAGAACTCCTTCATTATGTTCATAACAATTAGTTTGCAAGTTTTATTTAGTAGAAATTCGCCCATAGCTAACGAACGGATTCGATCAGTTTTACGATTTCGTCCTTTGCACGTTCCAATTGAACATCTTTGCCTGCGGCAAAACGCACGTCAAAAGGTACCTCGATATCAGGCTTAACGCCAACACCCTCTAAATGCTTTCCATCAACAACCTTCATCCATTTGCAGTAGAGAAGTAAAGAATCTCCAGATATTCGCTCCAATCCTCCGCCACTCACAAAACCAGCAGTACGTTCTCCAATTAAAACACCTCTTTTAGTTTTTCTGAAGTAATATGCAAGTACTTCTTTTGCACTGCGTGTCCCACTATTAACGATAATAATTACCGGCTTTTCGAATTTGCCCTTCTTTTCAAATTTGACGGTGGAACGGAATGTTTTGGTTCGACTTATTTCCTTGTGAGCAACTGTTTCAGAACTGTTTTTCAAAAAAGGCTCCATATACTCATCCGCTGGACCAGCTCCAAAACCATCACGAATATCAATAATTATTCCTTCGACCTTATCTGCATCAATGACTCCCCAATCTAATGCCTTACGCATTACCCGACCGCCAAGCCACCACAATCGGATATATGAAAAGTGATAGCCTTTATGCTCGATAGTTTTCATACGTTCTTGTGTGTCAATCTCAAAAAGTTCTCTTTCTTTCTTATCCAGTGGTATCACCGTAACCAGACGACGAGTAGATTCCGATGGACCTCTTTGAATAGTAAGTTCTACCTCTTGGCCAGCCTTATTTTGGAAAGATCGAATGGGATGAAATGGCTGACCATTAACTTTCACCAGTCGATCTCCAATAACGATACCTGTTTTTTCTGCTGGTGATGAAGCGAGAACAGCACTAACGTAGTAATGATCATCAATTTTTTTTGTCACTATGCCAATTCCTGTTCTATGAGGATTTGATCGCGAAGAGTACTTGCCCGGCGCAATTTTTTCAATAACCGAAGTATCTGAGGTTTTCATAACCGCCAAGAAGTCACTAATTAACGCTGCTTGCAAAGTATAATAGTTAGGTTCCCATTTAATGTAATAGTGGTTGTGAGACGTTTTTAGCTCAGCTAACATTTGGTTGATTATTATGGCAAATGATTCATGATCCTTAGCGGCTAAAGCTTTTGGTTTATATCGTATTCCTGCCTCTTCCCAATCCACACCGTTAAAGTTGGGGTCCCAGAATTCATCGTTGATAATCCCCCATACCTTATCGAAGCATTCAGCCGGATTAAACCTTTTCTCCTCTGACTCCTTCGCATCTGCTTTCGACTTGACCCCGACGATAGTTGAAGCTGCAATGTCGCAGTCAGCAATGTTCGTTCCCGCAGTGCCGTTCGCGCTATGTAAACCACAAAAGAGTAATACTAAGCCCACAATGTTAAATATCTTCGTCATCAATTTCCCTTTCATATTCCTTATCCGCTGAACACCATTTGCTACTCTCTGTGTTTTCGGGCCAATAGTCTTATTGGCACTTCTTCTATCGGCAGCATAGAACGTAACCGGTTTATGATAAATCGGCGATAGTTTTCTTCAAACAGTTCGGGCCTGTTAACGAACATAAGTATGGTAACCGGATTGACGGCAATTTGAGTAACGTAATAAATCTTTGGCCAACCCTTTTTTTTGCCTTTAGCCGTGCCGCTCTTTTCTTGTTTGATAATTTCAAAAGCCTTGTTTAGTTTGGCGGTGGGTATCCACATTGTAGTTTGCTTGAAGATTTCCGTCGCCAAATCCAGAACGCTCTGGACGTTCTTTGCTTCGGTTGCTGTCGTAAAGGCTATCGGTGCATATTTTAAGCCCGGCAGCAGTTTCGTCAAGTAGTCCTGGTAGTCATCGGTGCCAGCCGAACCTTCGGCCAGGTCCCATTTGTTGATGATTATTATGCAGCTTTTGTGTTCTTCTGCGATGAATCTGGCTAATTTCTTATCGACCTGCGAGACCGGCACAGTAGCATCAATCATAAACAGCACAACGTCGGCACGCCGAATCGACCGCGTCGCACGAACGTAGCTGTAAAACTCGATGCTGTCGGCCATCTTGCTTTTCTTTCTTATCCCTGCGGTATCGATGACGATAATAGTCTTGCCGTCTTTTTCGAAGCGCACATCCACAGCGTCTCTGGTTGTGCCCGGCGTCTCACTGACGATTACCCGCTCGGAGCCGACCATAGCATTAACAAGAGTGCTCTTGCCGGTGTTTCGCCTGCCGACAATAGCTATCTTCATAACCGGCTCTGTCGGCCTGCCCGGCCCCAGAGCCGCGAGTTTTTCAAAGATTCTATCTAATAGGACCGCTTTATTGAGATTGTTCGTCGCTGAAACGCACAGAAATTCACCGAAACCTAATTTGGAAAATTCAGCGGCGGCGGGGAACATCCTGGCCGTATCGGCCTTGTTGGCAACGCCGATGACGTCGAGGTCATTCTTGCGAAGAAGCCGTGCTATTGTTTTATCTAACGGCACCAGACCATCGCGAATATCGACCATAAACAGGACGAGCTGCGCCGATTCTATCGCCTGGAGGATTTGCTGTTCGATATGCTCACTCAACTGGTCGCTATCGACTATTCCGTATCCGCCGGTATCAATAAGCTCAAAATAACGGTCGTCTCTTCCAATGAAGGTGCTGACTCGGTCTCTCGTAACCCCGGCTGTCGGCTCGACGATACTTATCATCTGACCTGCTAACGCATTTAGCAGGCTGCTCTTACCCACATTCGGCCGACCAATTATTGCAACTACCGGCAGCGCCATAACTTTTTCTCGAGATTGGTTAAAATTTACAAGCAATGGTGATTATAACAAGGTCGCCAACTAAATTGAAGAGCTTACGATACAAACCTTGTAAATGATATGTGTAATCGAGACTTCCCTGAAATTTCTATATTGTCAGTTCTTCTCTGTTATATCGAAGTTCTCTCATTTTAAGGACACAATATGTTAGTCCTTGAGACTGACTGTGATTAGTTTTTTGTAAGTGATTAACAGTGACTTTTCGGGAAAAAACTGTTTTACGTGGCTTGAATCAATTTCTTTGCCCTGTTGCTAATTTCCCACCTATTCTCAATCGAACGACGGGCATCTTCCACGGAAATGTGCGGTTTTAGCTTATTTATCCGGTAAGATCTCTCCTCTATTTCGTCATGACTTGGTGCAGTATCATTTAATGTAACATAGAGAGCTGTCGCTAAGCGCTCCAGTTCAGATACTCCATAAGTGCCTATTTCGCCAGCCACGAATTCGACTTCTTCTTTGTACTTTTGAAGTGTTTTGGGAAATAATTGCTTGAGTCTATCGCTATTTGGTCCTGGTATGATACTTGGACCGTAGGGTGGGCGGGACTTCAGTTGGACCATATCATCAGCTCGCATAGCCATCAATTCATCACTCAGGTCAAACGAGAAGGGTCCGTGCTTATATAGAATATAATCGAAACCAAGAGGTACGCGCAACAACTCTTGGAGGAAATACGTAGCTTTCTGAATATGCGTCTCACCGCACCAACTGTCTTTTTGTAAAAGTGCCTCTACAAGAGATAGGATTACTGCAGACCTCTGCAATCGCTTCATTCCTCGATCTCCTCTTTAGACGTTATTATTTTGTTACGATTCTCTTCCAACCATTTCAGGGCTTCTGGCTGGAGTTTTCTGTCGATAAATACAAAATCAGATACCACAACTGGAACTTTTAATAGTGTATCAGATAAGTCAACGGATTGCAATACCCTGCCATCTTTACATAATACCGGGAAATATTGACTCCCTCCTTTCTGGCGATATTCATCGGGCCTGACGAAATCTGGGCCGTACTCCTTGCAGGCTGCCTCGTAAATTGCTACTCCTGCATTTGGGTTTATATCCTGGTCGTTTGGGTTCCGGGAATACAGAAGCTTGAAATGGCCTCTTTCAATGATTCGCTTTGCGTGAATGTGGCCCGGATGTTTTGTATCCGACCGTTTGGGCAACACAGCACGCGTGCTGACGCGGTCTCTCGTAACGCCGGCGGTCGGCTCGACGATACTTATCATCTGACCTGCCAGCGCATTTAACAAACTGCTTTTGCCGACATTCGGCCGACCAATTATTGCTACTATAGGTAACGCCATTTTCTATTGACTATGTTTGCTCTGTAGAAAACATTTGCAAAATGTCATTGCGAGGCCCGAAGGGCCGTGGCAATCTCTTGCGTGGCGGGCGGAAAAAAACATCGACGCGTGTGAGATTACTTCGCTCCGCTCGCAATGACGAACTCTGGCCTGATATTTTTTACACAGCAACTATTTTCTGTTATTGACTATCTGCTATTTATTATTTACTATTTTCAGTATCTAATAGTTAATGTTCAAATTTTAAGTTGTGAGGAGTTTTTTCAGGTGGGGTAAATCTTATGGACAATAATCGACGGGATTTTCTGAAAATGGTGGCCGCCGGGGCAGCGGCAGCGGCGCTGCCGGCGTATGCAGGCCAGCCGAAGGAGAAAAAAGCCAGTAAGTTACCAGCGCAAACGGTTCTGCCGCGCTGGCGGGGTTTCAATCTGCTGGATATGTTCACAATGCGAAGCAGAGGCGATTTCCGGGAAGATG
>Ga0307438_1002526_pt1 | contig 10602 bp, 11 predicted proteins | sample SalMarWE160110MG_FD_202144 | JGI IMG/M metagenome (GOLD analysis project Ga0307438, IMG submission 202144) | Salt marsh sediment microbial communities from the Plum Island Ecosystem LTER, Massachusetts, United States - WE1603-110 | ecosystem: Environmental > Aquatic > Marine > Intertidal zone >...
GAGGTGGCGTTCAACGAGATCCAGAGGAGCCCCCACTACGAGTCGGGGTACGCCCTCAGGTTCGCCCGCGTCACGCGGATCAGGGAGGACAAGGCGGCTCTGGAGGCGGACACCCTGCAGAGGGTGGAGGAGCTCTACGAGAGGCAGTTCAGGTACAAGGACAGGGTCCAGCTCTAGCGGCGCAGGGCCTCCGAGAGCCGGCTGAAGAGCCTTGACACTATGTTCTCCCCCGTGCCTATCCTTATGCCTCTGCGGTCGTCGAATCCCGTCTTGTTGAGCTCGCCGTTCACCATCTGGTACCTCAGGAGCAGCCACATCATCCAGAGGAGCGCAGCGAGGAGGAGCCACCAGCCGAAGCTGGTGACGTAGAGGACTGTGTCCAAGGGTAGGTGTATCCCGCTTGGGACGGTGAGCGCCGCCGCCGAGACCAGTACCGAGGCGATTAGGACGTAGTAGGTCAAGTGGACCTTGCCTTCGAGCTCCCTCCGCCTCTCAAGCACCTCGTCGATGCTCGCCAGCCTGTGCCGCCACTTCTCGCCGAAGCCCGACGCCTCCACTGACTCCGGGTCCCTGTCGATGACGCTCTGCATGGAGCTCACGAACATCTCGTTCTCCCTGACGAGTAGGCTTCTCTGCCTGTCCTGGTACACGCCGAACCTGGCCTCGAAGTCGTCGTCGAAGACCAGCCTGAAGACGGCGAAGTGGCAGACGGCCAGCGTGACCGTCAGCAGGATGAGTATGTAGGGCTCCATCAACCTAACCAGATAGACGTCCTTGGGTTTAAAAAACTAGTCCGCCGCCTCGCCGAGGTCGGCCTCGACCTCCCTCAGTGCCCTGTCCAGCCTCCGGAACGACAACTGGTACAATATGAGCAGGACCCCCGCGAACAACGCGAAGCCCCAACCTAATGTGACGGGGTAGACCTTGACGCCCTGGGCCTCGAAGATGGGCAGCGGGTGGAGCAGCCCGAGGGCGGCGTGGATGAGCCCGAACCCGAGGATGTAGTAGATGAACCTTATGTGGCCGTTCATCCTCTCCCTCTCCGCTTTGAGGGTGTTTATGACCTGGAGCCGTTTCCTCCATATCTCCCCGAACTCTAAGAGCTCCTCGGGCTCCTCGCCGCCGATCCTGCTGCCTAGCCGTGCCTCCATCTCCCGGTTCGCTTGGATCATGCGCTGCCTCATGCCCTCGGTGGCTATGTTGACTCTTTCCTGGAACTTTTCTCCGGTGAAGGAGCTGAAGATGAGCCTGTTCCCCACCGCGGTCAAGCATATGTAAACGATCAAGGCATATGCGGCGATCAACCTAAAGCCGTATTGACTTAAACACTAAAAGGCTTTGTCGTAGGTGAAGCTCACACCGGATAAAAAGGGGGTGGGGCGCCTCTAGGCGTCCTTGAGCTGGTCCAGCGGCGGCTTGAGGTCCATGGGGATGGGCGGCTTGTACTCGCGACCCGCGAGCCTCTCCACCCACTCGTCCTTGACCTTCTTGAGCAGCTCAGGCTTGGTGAGAAGCTCGAGGGCCGTGGCTGCGTGGACCTTGGTGCTGTAGATGAGGCCCTTGTGGCCTATGCTCATGCCGTTCTGGGCGACGAACTGCCAGCTGTGCCCCGGGGTGCCCAGCATGCAGCAGGTGGTGCCGAACTCGATGGTGGGAGCCACCCAGCTTACGTCGCTTACGTCCGTGCTGCCGGCGCTCACCATGCCGGCCCGGTAGTCGTCGAGGACGCGCTCGTCGAAGTGGACGTCCCTGAGCTTCTGCCAGTCCGGCCTGTTGCTCTTCTGGAGGCTGTTCATCTTCTTGTCGATGTCTATGCTCTCGGCCATCTTGTCTGCGAACTCCAGCTCCTCCTCCGTGTGGGTGGGGGCGCCTATCTCCCTCATCTGGCTGACGACCAGGTCCGCCAGCACCTTGTTGGGGATCTTGTTGTAGCAGCCCGTGAGGAACTCGATCTTGCTGGTGGTCCGGGCCATGAGGTCCGCGCCCTTGACGATGTCCAGCACCCAGCCGTATATCTCCTCGACCTGCGCCCGTTCAGGTGCGCGGACGTAGTACCACGTCCTGGCGTAGGCGGGGACAACGTTGGGCTGGCCGCCGGCCTCCTCGTGGATGTAGTGGATCCTGGCCTTCTCGATTATGTGCTCCCGCATGAAGTTGACGCCGTTGCTCATGAGTTCCACGGCGTCCAGGGCGCTGATGCCGTTCTCGGGGTCGCCCGCCGAGTGAGCCGTCCTGCCGTAGAAGTGGACCTTGAAGCTGTTCATGGCGTTGCCGCTGCCGGTGCCCGCGGTGTTGGCGCTTCCCGGGTGGCAGGCCAGCACGGCGTCCACGCCGTCGAAGAGCCCGTGCTTCACCATCCATATCTTGCCGACGAGGGTCTCCTCGGCGGGGCACCCATACACCTTCACGGTGCCCTTCACCTTGTTCTCCTCCATGGCGGTCTTGAGGGCGATGGCCGCCGCTATGGAGCCTGCGCCGTAGATGTTGTGCCCGCAGCCGTGGCCGGGCGCCCCCTCCTTTATGGGGTCCCTGTACGGCACCGCCTTCTGGCTTAGGCCGGCCAGGGCGTCCAGCTCCCCCAGGATGCCTAGGGTGGGGCCCTTGCCGTTGCTCCACGTGCCCATGAAGGCGGTGGGCATCTCGGCGACGCCTCGGTCCACCTTGAACCCGTGCCTCTCGGCGACGCCTGAGAGGTACTCAGCCGTCTTGAACTCCAGGAGCCCTAGCTCGGCGAACCCCCAGGCCTTGTCGCTCCACTCGATTATGTTCTTCTCGTTCTCGTCTACCCATTGGTAAGCGGTTTCCTTCAACTCGATCAACAGGATAACGATTTCAGAGAATTTAAGACTACGTGGCTCAGCGGGGGAGCCTCTTCTCGACGGCGTCGAAGAGGTAGCTGCCCAGGCCGAGGGAAATGAGCCCCTGGGCGACGTTGAAGCCGGCTATGAGGGGCGTCAGGCCGTAGGCCACCTCCAGGGGGACCCCCCAGAAGTTGGGGAGAACGATGATGTTGGCCACGGACATAACGACGACTCGGCATAGGAGGCCCACGCTGTACGCGGCGACCCTGCTCTTGACCCCCTCCACGCCGGAGACTCCGGCAAAGTAGAGGCCGAGCCAGAACCCTGCGACGGTGGAGAGTTCGGCCGCCGCCTTCATAATGGCCGATATGGGGTTGCCGCTCCTGGCGAATATGCCGAGGCCCGCCACCAGCGACGTCGTCGTCGCCGAAGGAAGCCCGTACATGAGGAGGCTGAGGGCTATGGGGACCCCGGTGAAGTCGAATTTGAGGTCAGGGAACCACGGGAAAGGTATCTTCAGACCCGAGTACTTGAGGGTATAGTCGAAGACCAGCACCAGCGCCGCCAGGATCGCTGTGCCTGTGAGGCGGGCCGTGGGGTTGACTCTCTGCTCCATGATCTAACCCGGATGTTCATACTGCGTTTCACCGAATATTTCAAACTAGTTACAGAAAATTGGGCGCCCTCGTTCACAGCTTTAGCCTGTGCCCGAACCGCTCCTTCTTTGTCCTCAAGTAATGTTCGTCGTACTCCTGTGAGGGGACCTCCAGCGGCACACGCTCCAAGACCTGTACGCCGAACCTCTCGAGCTGGGTCACCTTGTCCGGGTTGTTGGTTAGCAGCCTCACGCTCTGTATCCCCAGCTTGTCCAGCATGGCGGCGGACACCTCGTAGTCCCTCTCGTCGGGCTCGAAGCCCAGGTGGAGGTTGGCGTCGTATGTGTCGAACCCCGCGTCCTGAAGCTGGTAAGCCCTTATCTTGTTGACTAGGCCGATGCCCCTGCCCTCCTGCTGCATGTAGAGGAGAATCCCGTGTCTCTCCTGCTCGAGGAGCGCGAGGGCGGTGTGGAGCTGTGGCCCGCAGTCGCACCGGAGAGAGCCCAGCGCGTCTCCTGTGAGGCACGAGGAGTGAAGCCTGGTGAGCACGCCGTCCTTCCCTGAGACCTCGCCCTTGACCACGGCGACGTGGTCCTTCTGGTCCTTGTTGTTGGCGAACCCAAGTATCCTGAAGTGGCCGTAGAGGGAAGGCAGCTCCGCCACCCCTACGAGGCTTATGCAGAGGTTCTTGGTGCAGTTCTCGCAGTCCCAGTGGAAGCTGCAGGACCTGTATTCTTTGATGTCGTGGTCCAGTATCTGTAGGAAGGGGTCGTCCGACAATCCGATCAAATCCCTTTATCTGAACCGTCGATGATAACGGTTTCCCGGTTACGGGCTGGACAGGTCCAGCTACCCAACAATCTTAAAAAGGCTGAGCGTGGCTATCTTGCAAGTGATGGACGTGCATCAGTTCCAATATCTTCGGGCGGAGTCGACAAACTCCGCAATCTGATTCTCCGTACACTTAACGACAACCAGCTTCTCGTGTTAAACGCGGTCTCCGAGAGAGACCAGTCGCTGACCAGCATCCTGAAGCAGCTGTCGGAGGAGTACGGTATACCCCTTTCCACACTGAAGTTGAACGCAAGGATACTCCGAGAGCTGAACCTCATATCGTATGGGTCAATACACAACAAACGAAGCGCACGGCTCGAGAACCTGGGCAACTTCGTCATGGGCCTCGTGAACCATAGCAGGGGAGGACTGGGAATCCAGTTCTCAGACTAGTTCCATGCACTTACCATTTTTTATTCAACTTCTCTATGCGACATCAGGGTGCCTCATCAGACGCTTCGCCGCCTTGCATGAGTTCCCTGATCCTATCATCCACCTCGGCGATTACGGCTGCTCGGTCCACCTTCCCCATGGCGGTCATGGGAAGCTCTTCCCTGAACACTATCGCCGTGGGAACCTGGTACTCCTCAAGCCGATGGGCGCAGAGCGTGATGAGTTCACGCTCCAGCTCATTTGACGGCTCGTAGCCGTCCACCAGCTTGACGGCGGCCCGGATGTCGGTTGAGCACCTGAGGGGGTCGGGGACGCCGAAGGCGACGGACGCCTCGACGGCGCCGTGGCTCTCTAGGGCTTCCTCCACCATGGTGGGCCAGACCGTGTGGCCCTGGGCCACTATCCTGTCCCGTTTGCGTCCGACTATGTACAGGTAGCCGTCGGCGTCCATGTACCCTATGTCGCCGGTGTAGAGCCACCCGTCCCTCAGCGCCTCGGCGGTCTCCTCCGGGCTTCCCCAGTAGCCCTTCATGAGCTGGGGGCCCCTCACCTTGATCTCGCCCTTCTCGCCGGGGGGCATCTCCACCTCCCCGAGCTGGAGGTCCACTATCCTCGCCTCGGTGTCCGGGTACAGTAGGCCGGCGCTGGCGTAGTTGGGCTCCCCCTCGATGGGGGTGGCGGATACGCTGGGACCCGCCTCGGTGAGCCCATACCCCTGATACATCCTGGCGCCTGTGACGGCCTCGAACCCCTGCATGTGCTCGGCCTGTATCATGGCTCCGCCGGAGGCGCAGTGGGTCAGACACGTGAGGTCGTACCTGTCCAGGTCGGGGTGGCGCAGTATCTCCCTGATGAGCCTGGGAACCAGTGGGAAATGGGTTACCCTGTGCCTGTCCGTCGCCTTCATTATCTCCAGCGGCGTCGGGTTGGGCAGCAGCACCAGGGTGCACCCGAAGCTCACTGCCTCGTTCAACACCACCAGGCCGTAGCTGTGGAAGAACGGCAAGGCGCACAGCACGACGGGCCACCCCGCTGGCTGGGGCTTGGCGCTATACCCCCACCCCCTGAGCCAGTGGTAGGACTGCAACGCGTTGGCGACTAGGCTGTAGTTTGTGAGCATAACGCCTTTAGGCTGCCCCGTGGTGCCGCTCGTATACATAACGACGGCCACATCCTCCCGCGGCTCAGACTCGGGACACTCCTCGATTGGAGGCCCCCCCGTCAGGTCCTCGAACCTCAACGAGCCGTCTGGGGGCCTGTGTACTTGCTTGAGCCTGCCGAGGAGCCTCAGGTGTGTGGGCGCGTAGCCGGCCGCCTCCGCCACTATGACCGTCTCCGGGGTTTCCTCGGGCAGCCTGTCGAGCAGCCGGTCTAGGACGACTAGGACGCCGCACCCCGTCTCCTCCATCTCCCGCCCTATCTCTGGGGCCGGCATCAGGGGGTTCAGCGCGACGAGGGTCCCCCCAAGCACGTTGACTGCGTTATAGGCGACTATGAACTGGGGGCAGTTGGGCAGGAGCACGGCGACGCGGTCCCCCCTCTTCACGCCGAGCCCCTGTAGGTTTGCCGCGAAGCCGAGCGTCTGCCGCCACAGCGCCTCGTAGCTGTGCCTCGCGCCGAGGTATATGACGGCGTCCCTGTCCGGGAACTTGCGGGCGGTGTTCCTCCAGAACTCGTACACCGGCATCTCGGGGTACTTTATGCTTATGGGCACGCCGCGGGGATAGCCGTCCTTCGCCGTCATCCACCATGGGGGAGCGGCGCACCGTATAAAAACCGTGCCACCAACTGTTTTATCCATCGAGCCGCCCCTTAGAGATGATCGCATTGAAGCCCACCGGAGTCTATGTGCCCACCGTAACCCCCTTCGACAAACACGGAGAGATCAAGTTCGACGCGCTTGAAGCGCTCATCGAGCACTGGCTCGGCGGCGGCGTAAGCGGGTTGATCGCCAACGCCAGCACCGGGGAGGCCCCCTACCTGAGCAGGGACGAGAAGAAACGTATCATCGAGTTCATGGTGGACAAGGTTGACGGCCGCGCCCAGGTGTACGCGGGCACCGGGGCCATGAGCACCCGGGAGACCATCACCCTCACCATGGACGCCAAGGCGGCTGGAGCCGAGGCCGCCCTCGTCACGACTCCCTTCTTCTTCAAGCCCACCGGGGACGAGATAGCAGAGCACTATATAGCCCTGATGGACGCGGTCGACCTGCCCGTGATACTGTACAACGTGCCAAAGTTCACCGGGTACAGCGTGGACCCCAGGACCGTGGCGAGGATAGCCGAGGAGAGCAACTGCCTCGTCGCCATGAAGGACAGCGGCGGAAACCCGGGCACCATGGCCGAGGTCATCAGGCTGTGCGGGGACAGGATAAACGCCCTCTCTGGCTCAGCGGACATGATCCTGCCGGCCCTCATGCTCGGCGGCAAAGGCGCCATAGTGGCCGTCGCCAACGTGATCCCGGCGCAGTGCGTCGGCATAGTGGAAGCCTACAGGAGAAACGACCTTGCCGCCGCCGGTGAGGGGCAGCACACCGCCAGCTACGTGAACAAGGTCCTAGTACGGGAGAACCCCCAGATAGCCGCGATAAAGACGGCCCTGAACCAGATGGGTTACGGCGCCGGTGAGCCCCGCAGGCCGTTGAAGCCGCTGGACGAGGCGGCCGCCGAGAAGGTCAGGGCCGCCATGAGGGATGTTTAGCCGATCCTCTTCAACATGGAGGTCTTCCCGGCGTAGAACAGCCTACCCGTCTCATTGAACCCCATCTCGATCCAGAAACCCACGGCATCGGCCTCCGAGTCTATCTGTATCCACTCCGCGCCGACGTTCTCCGCGAACCTCTCGGCCTTAAGGTATAGCGCCCTGCCGTGGCCGCGGCCCCTGCGGCCGGGCTTCACCTCCATGTTCTCTATGTAAAGCGTGTCCGGGTGTATGGCCCGTGAGTCGTGGAGGAGAGTCGCCTGGAGGTAGCCGTGCTTGTCCCCGAGCACCCAGATCGAGCCCTTCCCGTAGCTCTCCCCGGGCCCCTTGACCACGATGAGGCCCTCGGGGGTGTAGCTTCTGCGGCGCCTGGCCTCCCCACGTTTTTGCATCCGGCTGCCTCCACTCTCAGTAAGCCGAGCCACTGTATATATGTGGGGCGGCCGGCTACCTGATGACCTGGCTGTGGAGCGCGGTCACCACGGTGTCTCTGGTCAGCTCGACCTCGACGCAGCCGTTCATGCCTGTGGCCCTCGTCACGCCCTCACCCGCCCTGCTTACCGTCCACTCCCTGAACACCCAGCCATGGCTCCCAGACGACGCGCACAGACAGACCGTCGAGCCCTCGTCAACCAGGTAGACGCCCGGCTCGGGCGTGGTAGCCAGCCCTGGCATGTTGTATGGCTGGACCGTGACGGTGAGCTTCACCTTTCCCGCCGGCGCCGTGAGCCAGGTGGTGGGCCCCGGGTCTACGCCCACCACCCTCTCAAGCGTGACGGTCGTCGAGTTCCCATGTCTGCCGGCGACGGTCATCTGCTGGAGGGTCACGTTCACTCCGGGTGCCTCGGGAGGTCCCTGTTCCCCTGGGGCGCCCTTGAAGGTTATGGGTCGGGATATCCTGAATACCGTGTTGTTGTGCCGGTCCCTCATCGCCGCGTAGAGCTGTACACGGCCGGCTGAGGCGTTGAGGGTGTACCTCTTGTGGACGGTGAGACCCGTTTCGAGGCCGCTTGAGACGATCCAGCTATACGTCTCTACGGTCTCGCCGTCCACCATCATGCCGTAGCTGAGTTCCACCGCGCCGCCTGGGCTTGTGTAGTTCATGGAGGCGGAAACCGTCGGGGGCGTGCCGGGCTCGGCTTTGACGTCCGTGAAGCGGATGCCCTGCGGCGAGCCGCCGGCGGGTCCACATGTCAGGGCGATGGTTGGTGAGGTGTACCGCGTCCACTGGTTTTCGGTGTTCCGGGCGTAGCTTTCCAGCTGTAGCAGGTGGGCGCCCTCCCTGAGTGTGATGGTCCTGTTGACGCCGAGGATGGTTGGGGCTGTGACTGCGGGGCTCGCCCAGGGCACGTCGGGGAGGTCGCTCCAGCACGCGGCCTCCACGATGAAGCCGTCGACCATCAGGTCGAGGCTGCAGTACTCCATCTCCGGGGCCTGGCTTTCTAGGTACACCTCGGCGCATACCTGTACGTGGGGGCCCGACTGGGTGACGTTGAGCGAGTGTAGCTGGGCCTGTATCTCGGGCTCCGTGCCCTGGTTCAGCGTGGGTAACAGGATGGATAACAGGAGAAATGGCAGGATGTAGCCAGGCCTCATCTACATCGGTTACAGTTTAAGCCTTGAAGGGGGGATTAAGCCGCTGTACCCGGGACGAGCCGCCGGCGAGGACACGCCCTATACTTGATATTTATATGACATGACCTAGTCTACAACATTACCGGGTGATCGTAGTGGTGCTGGATAAGCTGGGAAGCAACCTATACAACGCCATACAGAAGATAATGAAGGCGCCGGTCGTGGACGAGGCCCTGGTGAAGGAGCTCGTCAGGGACTTCCAGAGGGCGCTCCTCCAGGCAGACGTCAACGTTAGCCTGGTGATGGAGCTCAGCCAGAACATACAGAAACGCACCCTCGAAGAGAAGCTGCCCCCGGGCATAAGCCGCCGCGAGCACCTCATCAAGGTCATATACAACGAGCTCACAAGGTTCGTGGGCGAGAAGCCCCAGGAGCTCAAGATCCAGCCCGGCAAGCTGAACGTCCTCATGATGGTGGGCATCCAGGGCAGCGGTAAGACCACCCACAGCGCCAAGCTGGCCCGCTACTACCAGAAGCGCGGCCTCAAAACCGGCATAATATGCGCCGACACCTTCAGGCCGGGGGCCTACAGCCAGCTCAAACAGCTAGCCGACAGCATCAACGTGCCCTTCTACGGCGAGGAAGACGCCAAAGACCCGGTGGCCCTCGCCAGGCGCGGCGTCGAGCACTTCAGGGACAGGGAGGTGGTGGTCCTGGACACCTCGGGCCGCCACAAGGAGGAGACGGGGCTCATACGGGAGATGCAGGAGATAGCCGCCGCCGTCAAGCCCCAGGAGATCATACTGGTGCTGGACGGCACCATAGGCCAGCAGGCCGCCGCCCAGGCCGCGGCGTTCAAGGAGGCCACCGACGTGGGCAGCATAATAGTCTCCAAGCTGGACGGCACCGCCCGGGGCGGGGGCGCCCTCAGCGGGGTGGCCGCCACCGGAGCCCCCATCAAGTTCATAGGCACAGGCGAGAAGGTGGAGGACCTTGAGGCGTTCGACCCGGGCAGGTTCATCGGCCGCCTCCTGGGCATGGGGGACATAGAGGGACTCGTCACCAAGGTCAAGGAGGCTGAGATGCCTGTCTCGGACAAGGACGTCGCGGCGATGCTCAGCGGAAAGTTCAGCCTCCAGGACATGTACAACCAGTTCGAGGCCATGAGCAACATGGGACCCCTCCAGAAGGTGCTGGGCATGATACCGGGCTTCAGCTACCAGCTGCCCACCGACGAGATGGAGGACGCCGAGGATAGGCTCGCTAAATACAAGGTCGTCATCCAGAGCATGACGGTCGAGGAGAAGGAGGACCCCAAGATCCTCAACAGGAGCCGCATCAGGCGGATAGCCCGGGGCAGCGGCACCGACGAGCGGGAAGTAAGAGAACTTATAAAACAGTATAACACTATGAGGAAAATGCTCAGACAGATGAAGGGCAGCCGAAGGATGCGGCGCCAGATGCCCTTCAAGCTGGGTTGAGGAGACGATAACAATGGGAAAAAGCAGTGGAACACGGAGAAAGAGCAGGAGCGCACTCACAAAGAAGATCAGAGAGAAGGGGAGGCTCCCCTTGAGCAGGCTGCTGACAAAATACGAGGAAGGCGAGAAGGTAGTCATAAACATAGACCCCGCCATCCACAAAGCCATGCCGCATAAGCGTTACCAGGGCAAGGTAGCCACCATCGTGGGGCAGAGGGG
>Ga0307438_1002532_pt1 | contig 10590 bp, 14 predicted proteins | sample SalMarWE160110MG_FD_202144 | JGI IMG/M metagenome (GOLD analysis project Ga0307438, IMG submission 202144) | Salt marsh sediment microbial communities from the Plum Island Ecosystem LTER, Massachusetts, United States - WE1603-110 | ecosystem: Environmental > Aquatic > Marine > Intertidal zone >...
GATAAATTCTTACTTTTGAGATAGCAGAATCAGTCCAGATTCCTTACCTTCTACTCAAAGCATTTCTCAAATTCATCTCACAATAAGAATAATCGAATTTTTTTATTATATTTCTCGAATTGTTACCCATCTTTTCAATACTAATGGGATTTTCAAGAAATCTTTCAATATAGGAAGCAAGTTGAAGAAACTTACCATTTTCAAAACAGAATCCATTTTTGCCTACCTTTAAAAGATCTCCCCGGCATCCTACTTTATCGGAAAGAATGAGAGGGAGAGCACAAGCCATTGCCTCTGTTGTTACAACTCCCCAGGGTTCATTACGGGATGGCAGTACGAAGATATCTGCTATCGCATAGTAACGGGGAAGCTTCTTGTTTTTTATGAATCCTTCAAAACGAACATTGTCTATTTCTTTTTTACCTGTGAAATTTTCTAAAGTGTCTCTTAGTCTACCTTCTCCGACAATTAAAAGAGTTACATTATCATAGCTGCTACTAATTTTTTTGAATGCTTTGAGAAGTGTAAATAAACCTTTCTCTTTTGTTAAACGCCCTACGTAGAGTACGACATATTTGCTCTTTATTCCCAATTCTTTTTTTAATTCTTTCTTTTTGCCCCTGTATTTATTTGATTCGACAACAAAAAAATCAACGTCAGAGGTATTGGGAAAATAGTATATATCTTTTACCTCTGCACCGTAATGGATAAGATATTCTGCCTGAAGTTTTCCCAGTGGCAGTAAAAAAGCGGCGTGCTTGATAATAAACGGTAGAAGAAATTTTTTAAGCGAAGATTTAAATTTACTTCTCGGATTTAGCAAATGACTTTCTGAAATTATTGTGTAGGGAACGGAATGAATAAGAGCCCAGAGAATGGCAAAAAGCATTGTAATATGATAATATCCTCCTACCGCAATATAGTTAAAGTTCCCTTCGGATAGCTTACTCCATATACGAGGATTATATTTCATCTCTTTTTTAAAGAAAGGAATCTTAACCCGGTTTCCCGGAAGTATTTCGGAGAAATGGGAACTTTCTCCCAAATCCAGCTTTCCTCCTCTGTTGGGATGCGCTTTCTCGCAATAGAAGACGGCAGGTTTTATATCTCTACTTCTGTTAAGTTTCCGAAAGAATGGAATTCTGTATGGATCTACTTCCTCATGAATAAAGGCAATTCGCTTTACCATTTACCTCAATTCTCTCAACATCTTCGCATATTTTTCTATGGAATGTTTAATTGTATAATGTTCCTCAAAATATTTCCGTGCTTTTTTACCCATTTTCTTCAACTCATCCCTGTTTTTAAGGTAGAACCTCAGGTGCTTTACTACCTGGTTAACATCTCCCTGATTAACTATAAAGCCGCAATTGCAACGCTGTATTGTATCAGCTATGTCTGAATCTTTATTAACCAGAGCGAGTACTGCCTGTCCGCTTGCAAGAGAACTGTAGAACTTGCTGGAAGAACAGAGCCCATTTACCCTTTTGTCTTCCGATACTACAGAAATATCCGCGCAGGTTAAAATCAGAGGAAGCCTGTTAAATGGCTGGTAAGGATGGAAGTCCACATTTTTTAAATCTTTATCTCGGGCAATTTTCTTCAATTTTTTCTTCTGAGCTCCGTCGCCTATAAAGACGAATTTTATAGGTAATTTCTGAACTTTTTCTGCGGCGTAAATTATTGTACATAAATCATTGTATAATCCAAAGTTTCCGGAATATAGAACGGTCAAAACCTCATTATATCCGTTTTTCTTTGCAAAAGTATTATCTTCTTTCTTAAGAGGTTTTATGAAATCAGGGTTTTCCCAGTTATATATAACTTCGATTTTTGATTCAAAAGAGTCCGCTTTAGTATTTTTGATTATCGTTTGCTTCATTTGTTTACTGATCACAACAATCCTGGAAGCTCTTCTGTATAGTATATTGTTTAACCTTTTCCATAACTTTACAAAAAATCCGTTTTTCCCTGCTACTTCAAGCGCTACCGCAATATCAGGATATATATCGTATATTATAGGAATAAATCGTTGACCTTTTACGATATTAAAAAATAGTCCTACAAAGGGCAAAATCGGAGGATTGGTTACAATAAGCAAGATATCCTTACCACTCTTCAAAGACAAACTAATAAGTAAATGAAATGAAAACGAGAGCCAGTTGATTATTCTAAATAATAAATTTTCTTTATTTAATTGAATACAGGGTAATCGGTTAATTTTAACACCATTATAAATCTCTTTACCGGTAAGCTTTACCTTGCTTTCTGCCCTTTGATTAGTTCGACGGGTGTAGACTTCCACGTTAAATCCTTTTTTACTCAGCTCACCTGCGAGTTGGGTCATTAATTTTCCTGTAGCTGTTGGCCCAGGATAGAAATATTCCGATAATAATTTTATAGATTTTTCCATATAAAAAGATCAGCCCCGCGCACTAAGAAAAGTTTTCTTCATTCTGTTCCCTTATCACTTATCATAAACGAAACGCCAAATTTGTCAATCTTTGATTAACCTTTCCTTTTTACCATATGGATGAAGGTTGCACTTTCAGGCTATTTTGCTTATAATTAAGGAAACGCTCGGAGGTTGCAATAAAAACAAAAATAACAAAAGCATCTAATGATGTAGTAAAAAGAACCTGCGATATTATTCTTTCAGGAATCGGACTTGTAGTTTCTGTTCCTGTATGGGTAATTTCTTCTATCGCTATTTTAATGGAAAGCGGAGGTCCAATCTTTATAACTCAGGAAAGAGTTGGGAAGGATAAAAGAATATTCAAGATTTTAAAATTCAGATCTATGGATAAAAAAGCTCACGAGGAATCACCAACCAATCATAAAGCAAACAGGACAGAGAGAATTACGAAAGTCGGAAAAATACTCCGGGCAACAGCTATGGATGAGCTTCCGCAACTTCTTTCAATTTTCTCTGGGGATATGAGTTTTGTTGGACCCAGACCCATCCATCCGGAAGAGTTAAGAATAAATGGAAGCAGATACAGGAAATTGGAAGAAATACCCGATTTCGATATGAGGTGTACAATAAGGCCCGGATTAACAGGAATAGCACAGGTTTACAGAGGTAAATATGACCGTCTTGAGCGTAAAATCAAATACGATCTCCTTTATATGAAAAAGCAATCCTTCCTGCTCGACACAAAACTAGTTTTGCTTTCTTTTTTTGTGACTTTATTTGGTAAGTGGGAATAGCAAAAAAAGACCGCTGACAGCTGACGGCAATACAAAGGTTAGTGTGTTAGTGGGTTGGTGTGAGTTAAAGTTTCGTGTTTGAGTTAAAAAGAACAATCCAACTAACCAACAATCCCACAAACCAACGATCTAAATTCTTGTGCAATCTCTCAGTTTTTAGTTAGCCTCTTACTTTTTCCTTGGCTTTTAAGTGTTTTTTATATGTTTCGCTGAATATGTGATCGCCTTTGCCTGTGGCTACATAAAAAAGGTAATTGGTTCTCGAAGGATGAAGAGCCGCCATTATAGATTGGAATCCGGGACTTGCGATTGGACCGGGCGGTAAACCTCTGTTTCGGTACGTGTTGTAGGGAGATTTTACTCTAAGGTCCTTAATCATTACTCTGGTTTTATGTCTGCCTAACGCGTAAATAACGGTGGCATCGATTTGAAGAGGCATGTTTTTCTCCAATCTATTGTAAATAACGGAAGCTATAATTGGTTTTTCTCTGTCTACCATTGCTTCTCTTTCAATCATGGAAGCTATGGTTAGAATTTCATGCGCGGTGAACTCCATCGATTTGATTTTGAATGTTTGATAAGGTTTTATAACTTCGAATAGTTTTGAAACCATCTTTTTTATAATATTTTCCGGTTTTTCTCCCTTATAGAAGATATATGTGTTTGGAAAAAGATACCCCTCCATAGTAAATTGATTTATTCCGAATTTTTTGATAAAACTTGTATCTTCGATGAGAGACTTTAATTTAGAAATATCTATATCTGCATCTTTATGCCTGCGGAACGCGTATATTGTTTCGTTTACCTTTAAGCCTTCAGGAATTGCGACTTTTACCGTTAGTCTTCTTCCTTTGATTAAAGTTTTCAGTATCTCTCTGGGGTCTTCGTATATTTTGAGTTTATACCATCCGTAAGAAAGACAGGTAGATTTTTCAAAAACCATAACCATTATTTTGAAACCGATTCTGTCCTGAATAATTCGCGCTTCTTTTAATTTTCTTGAAATAATATTGAGATTATCACCCTCATCAATTTTTATTATTGCATCTCCGTATTTAGGCGACTTTGTCACAGGATACAATATAAAGCCAATTGCTATAATTATAAGTATTGCTTTAATTCTCATCGATATAACTTTTAAGTATTAAAGATGCGGAAATTTTATCTATGAGTTTTTTGTCTTTCTTTTTACCCAACTCGGCGGCAATTTTGGTCGCTTCTTTTGTGGTAAAGCGTTCATCCTGAAGTTTTATGGGTATATTCAATTCTTTTTCGATTTCTTCTTTTATTTTCTGCACAAATTTTGCCCTTTGCCCTATTTTCCCTTTTGTTGTCAAAGGAAAACCCAGTACTAATCCTTTGAAATCGTATTCTTTGTGTAAATCTTTAATCTCTTTTAGTAAGTGTTCGGTTTTAACGGTTTTTTCTGGCTTGACTATATTGAGATTATTGCTTATCGCAATTCCTGTCCATTTAATTCCTATGTCGAGTCCAATCCAGTAATTCATAATCTAATATAATAGTTTTAGCTTTAATTTCAAGCTGATAGCCGTCGGCGTTCAGCTTTTTAATTTTCCTACTCAACAACTAAACAACTTAACTACTTAACCGATTCGGAGACCTAAAACCTAACACCAAACACCTAATACCTAAACAGGGGGGTCTTGACAAAAGGGGTTGTTTTTATTAATCTTTAGAAATTTAGTTGATTTAATGAAAGATATTGTAAAATTAAAAATTCTCTAAAAATGAAGAAGATTGAGGAGGTAGAGTGTCAGTTAAGATAAGATTGAGGGTTGTTGGCAAAAGGAAACAACGCAGCTACAGGATTGTTGCGATTGATTCGAGAAATCCCAGAGATGGTAAATATTTAGAACAGTTAGGATGGTATAATCCACGTTCTAAAGAAATGCAGATAGACCGGGAAGGAATTAAAAAATGGCAGGATAAAGGGGCTATTTTGGCCGATGCGGTAGAAGCCTTATTGAAAAGACCTGATGAAGACGCGGGTGCAGGTAAAAGCGCTAAGACAAACAAAAAAGAAAGTAAAAAGAAAAGCAAAAAGAAGAAAATGAAGGAAAGCGCAAAGGAAAGTACTAAGGAAGGCGCAAAGGAAAGCACTAAGGCGAAAACGAAAGAAAGTACCGCAGAAAATATTGAAGAAGATACCGAGGAAAATACCGAAGAAAGTAAAGACACAGATAAAACGGAGGAGGTAAACGATGTTGAAGGAACTGATAATTTACATAGCGAAGTCTCTGGTGGATCAACCTGACGACGTAGAAGTAGAAGAAATATCAGGAGAAAGGACTGTTATGTATGAGCTCAAAGTGAGCAAAAAAGACATTGGAAAAATAATAGGTAAGGGAGGAAAGACGGCAAAAGCTATAAGAACAATTGTTACGGCAGCTTCTATGAAGATTGGGAAGAGGGCAGTGCTCGAGATTTTAGAACCTTCGTAAATATTTTTCTTCTTCTTGCCTGACTGCTGAGATGAAAATTAATATATTGAGTATTTTCCCTTCCTTATTTCAACCTTTTTTGGAAACAGGAATAATTGGAAGGGCAAAAGAAAAAAGGATTATTACTTTTAACCTAATTGACATAAGAGATTTTTCCTCAGATTCTTATGGAACCGTAGATGATTATCCGTACGGCGGAGGAGCTGGTATGGTTATGAAAGTCGAGCCGATTTTTAAGGCACTGGAAAGCCTTGATGATAAAGGTGAAGCTTATTTACTCTCTCCTCGGGGGAGGCGTTTCGATCAGAATATGGCAAGGGAATTATCCCGGAGGAAAATTCTGAGTTTGATTTGCGGTAGATATAAAGGCGTAGATGAAAGAGTAAGAGGTTTTGTTGACGGGGAAATATCTATTGGAGATTATATTTTAAGTGGAGGAGAAGTTGCGGCTATGGTTATTGTTGAAGCGTTAACCAGACTCCTTCCGGGTGCGGTCGGAGATGTTGATTCGGTTAATACCGACTCTTTTGAGAAAGGGCTTTTGGATTCTCCGGTTTATACCAGGCCGCAGGAGTTCAGAGGGAAAAAGGTCCCGGAAGTTTTGCTTTCGGGAAATCACGGAGAAATTGAGCGTTGGAGAGAAGAAGAAGCAATTAAATTAACAAAAAAATATAGAAAGGACATTATGGAGAATTAACATCATGTTCAAAAGGAGATAAAAGTGGATGAGCTAAAAATTGTAGAAGGTGAACATTTATCAGATAAGATGCCCGAGTTTGGCCCTGGTGATTTAGTTCGGGTTGTTACGGCGGTTAAGAGGGGAGATAGAGAAAGAACTCACCGATTCGAAGGCGTAGTTATAAAAATAAGGGGTTCAGGAACCGGTAAAAGTTTTACAGTAAGGAAAGTAACTCAGGGTGTAGGAGTGGAGAAAGTTTACCCATTTAACTCCCCAACAATAAAATCAATAAATGTTCTCAAAAAAGGCAAAGTAAGAAGAGCGAAACTTTACTATCTAAGAGAAAAAGAAGGAAAGGCAGCGAAGATAAAAGAGAAAAAATGACTGGTAGCGATGAAGAGTGGGTTTCTTCTGAAGCAACCTTGATTTGCGGGGTGGATGAGGTTGGAAGAGGTTCTCTCGCAGGGCCGGTTGCTTCAGCTGCAGTTGTTTTCGAAAGGGGTGTTTATGTCCCCGGTGTCAATGATTCAAAAAAGCTTTGCCCTAATAAAAGGCTAAAGCTTTTCCCTGAAATATTAAAAAGTGCTGTCTCGGTTGCTATTGGTTACGTTGATTCCTGTTTGATAGATAAATTGGGAATAAACTATGCGGTTACTCTTGCCATGTATCGAGCTATAAGCTCACTTTCTGTGATGCCTGACTGGGTTCTTGTGGATGGTTACCCCATACCCGAATTGCCCTTTTCTCAAACGGCTATACACGGCGGCGATGGTGTCTCGCATGCTATAGGCGCCGCTTCTATTGTAGCCAAGGTTCTAAGGGACAGGGTCATGGAATTTTATGATATTTTCTTTCCCGTGTTTGGTTTCGCTAAGAATAAAGGGTATGGAACAGCGGAGCATATGCAAAAAATAGATGAGTATGGCTTCAGCAAAATACACAGGAAGAGTTATTATCCAATGAGAAGATTGTTCAGGTGAGTTTCAGGGATAAAGGCGAGGAGATAGCTGCTTCTTATCTCCGGGGTAAAGGATATAAAATTCTTGCCAGCAATTTTAACGGAAAGGGATTCGAGATAGATCTTATAACCAAAAAAGGAGAAATCATAGCCTTCGTGGAAGTTAAGAGAAGAAAATCTTCTAATTTCATGAATCCTCTTCTTAGTATCGACAGAAAGAGAAAGGAACATATGATAAAAGGGGCAAAATACTTTTTGTTGACAAATGACCTTTATGACAGGTGTGACGTAAGATTTGATATTCTTACCATAATTGGAAAAAGTGAAAGCATAGAATATTACGAAGATGCTTTTAGAGCTTAAATTAGCCACGGATTAACACGGATGTACAAAGATAAAGTATTTATATTTTTGTTTCTTTTATTCTTTGTCTCGGATTGTGCTAAAATAGCCCCTCCTACTCCCCTGCGGGCCGATTATTCGGAATTGGAGAGAAGAGAGGTTATTTCTAATGTATCGGTTTCCGGAACTGTTGTAAAAAAGCAGGATTCCGTTGGGGTTCAAAAATTTGATGAAGCAAGCTGGATTAATCTGCAATTTGAGGTTGAAATAGACACAACTTCCGGGGGGGTAAAAGTTATCGATGCTGCCGGTCGTGAAATTCCCTTTACCCGGGAATGGAATGTTTCTCCCGAGGTAACCAAACTTGTGTTGAAGCCCGCTGAAAGATTAAATTACAATACAGTTTATGCGTTGAAGATTTCCGGAATAGAGATTTATAAGTTAAATGGAGAATACGCGGATATCAATAGAAATGGGGTGGGCGGAGAATTGGGAGATGACGATTTTGTTTTCCCTTTTGTTACTTTTAAGAACGATAATTCTAAAGGCGACTGGCAGGGTGTCGGGTTAGATGAAATTCCGCCGTTCCTAGCTCCTTCTCTGAAATTCCTTATAGAAGGGCAACCAACCGATTATGGGTGGACTGATGCGGATATAGCACTCGCTATTTACGACTACACCTGGGAGACGGCTGATACTTCAATAATCGTCGCATCTGTAGATACTGCTACTCTGGATAAGGATAAATTTAAAATTGTTGAGGAAAGCACCAAAAAAGAAGTGCTTATAAAGGGTATAAACTATATAAGCAATCCCGATACTGCAGATTTCGGGAGAGTTGTTATCGAACCTTTAGGTAATCTTGAGCCGGAAAGCTATTATATTTTAAAGATTATGGGGGGTATTTCGGATTTTTCCGGCAATAAACTCGGAAGAGAAGATTCGGTTGTTTTTGAGAAAAGATTTAAAACATTTTCCTGTAATCATGACAGCAGTGAATGTGCCAGAGATACAACAGCTCCTGTTGTTACAAACTGGAGAAATCTTGGTCCTTCTTTTGAGATTTCTTTTTCAGAGTTGATTAACCCTGAAAGTGTGACCGATAGTTCGATTTATGTGTCGGAACTTAAAGGGAAACTTTACTTAAGAAACGAAGGGGGGCAGACTCTAGTTCGTTTTACCACGACGAGGCGCAGAAGTATTTTTGGTTATACTGCTTTTGTTACGGAAAAAGTAGAAGATATGGCAGGCAATAAAGCAAAGGAGGTCAGTTATTATTTTGAAAGAAAAATTGATTGAAGCTGCAGTAAAGGCAAAGGAAAAGGCGTACGCGCCATATTCGAACTTTAGTGTAGGAGCTGCTCTTCTTGCGGACGGCAAGATATTTACCGGTTTTAACATAGAAAATGCTTCTTATTCTTTGACTGTTTGCGCCGAGAGAGTGGCGGCTATAAATGCCATTGTCGATGGTTCGAAGAATTTTGATAAAATAGCTATTGCTTCCGGGGAGAGAAATTTTATTGTTCCCTGTGGTGCCTGTTTACAGTTTCTCGCTGAGTTTTCAAAGGATATGGAGGTTATACTTGTAAACGCTAAAGGAGATTCTAAAGTTACTACTCTCAGGAGGCTACTGCCTTCTCCTTTTTCGATGTAAACTGTTATTGTTAGCTTTATTTGATGTTTATTATTCCTATTTCTTTTCTCAGGAATTCTATCTTTTTCTTTGCTATTTCTCGTGCTTTCTTTGAACCTGCTTTTAGGATTTCGTCTATTTTATCTTTATTGTCCATAAAATAATCGAATTTTTCTCGCATTGGTTTTAGAAATTCATTCATTACTTCAAAAAGTTGTTGTTTCGCGTATGAGTAAGCCATCCCCCCTGCGCGATATTTGTCGGCTAATTCTTTTTGCTGTTTTTTTGATGAAAATAATTTGTATAGTTCAAAAACGTTACAGCCCTCAGGTTCTTTTTTCGCTTCGACGCTCACGGGCTTTGTGACAATCTTCATTATTTTTTTTCCGAGTTTTTTTTCCGGTAAAAATAATTCGATTGTGTTATCATAACTGCTGCTCATCTTTCTACCGTCGATTCCAACAATATACTGAGTCTCTGAACCTATTTTTGCCGCGGGTATTTTAAAGAGTTGTTTTTTGTAATTTTTGTTTGCAGCTTCGGCTATATCCGCAGTCATTTCTAAATGCTGTTTTTGGTCCTTTCCTATTGGTACAACATCGCTGTCAAATAGAAGAATGTCGGCAGCCATTAGAATCGGATAGGTGAAAAGCCCCATATTTATGTTGGCGTCCGGGTCTTCATTTTTGGCTGTATTTTCGTCTACTTTAGCTTTGTATGCATGAGCGCGATTCATTAAACCTTTCGGAGTAAATGCAGCCAATATGGTAGATAATTCAAAGGTTTCCGAAATATCCGATTGTTTGTATATAAGGCTTTTCTCAGGGTCCAGCCCGCACGCAAGCCAGCTTGCCGCGACTTCATAAGTCATGTAGTTTAGTTTTTCTTTATCTTTTACTGCGTTTAAAGCGTGGTAATCTGCTATAAAATATCTTGATTCGTAGTCTTCTGCTAAATCTAATGCCGGTTTTATGGCACCGAAATAATTTCCTATATGCGGCATTCCCGTCGGTTTTATACCTGTAAGCGAAACTTTTTTAGCCATCTATTATCCTCCGATTAAAATTTTAGCCGTCAATTTACATCGTTGCGTTAATTCTAGGTTGTATATTAGGGGATTTGTGTTTTATGTCAAGAGCACCACTTAAAGGCTGACAGCTGACCGCCGACGGCTGACGGCATAATAAAGTTGGTGGGTTTTTGACTCATGACTCAAGACTTGTGACGAGTGACTCTAATGTCTCTGTGGTTATGAGAAAAAGTCAACCCCTTTATTTATTTTTCACCAAAAACCTTTTATATTCCC
>Ga0307438_1002535_pt1 | contig 10586 bp, 7 predicted proteins | sample SalMarWE160110MG_FD_202144 | JGI IMG/M metagenome (GOLD analysis project Ga0307438, IMG submission 202144) | Salt marsh sediment microbial communities from the Plum Island Ecosystem LTER, Massachusetts, United States - WE1603-110 | ecosystem: Environmental > Aquatic > Marine > Intertidal zone >...
GAAGGATTCCAGGCTTACTTTCTCTGGAAAATAAGGGAATATACTATACAATAACTAGCCTTATCCCTCCAAAAGATTCCCTAGTAATGATCTACTACCCCACCTACCGCGTACGCTCCATTAATCTTGACAAAACTTTTATTTGATATATACTTATTATAAGACTTTTATAAAAGTCTTTATAAAGTTATCCCATTCAGCGAGAGTTAAAGTGAACAAATTACGGTTTATTTGTGCGTTGAGAGAAAAGGGAAGATTATCTAAAAAAGAGATGACCAACATTTGTGACCTCTCTATACCTACAGTGAACAAAATTATAAGGTTCTACCTACAGAAAAAAGTAGTTAAGGAAAGTGAATTTGGCCAATCCTCAGGGGGACGCAGGCCCATACTCTACGAGTTTAATGAGAAGGTAAAGTATGTTATAGGTGTGGATTTCGAGATTCCCGAGTTGACCCTGGTGGTTACTGATTTAAAAGGGAGAGTGGTAGAGAAAGATTTCTCCCATATTCCAACCAGGGGAAGTGCTCAATCTGCCACAGAGTATGTTGGTGAGAAGATAGTTTCTTTGATAGCCAAAAGCGGATTAACAAGGGAGGATGTAGTAGGAATTGGATTTGGCGCTCCTGCATTTCTAAAAGATGAAAAGATAACTATTTCTGGAAAAAATCTTCCTTCCTGGAAGGATGTCCCGGCCAAAAGGATTTTACAGGAGATAACAGAAATACCAGTTGTTGTTGATAATGACGTGAATCTTATGACACTATCTGAGAGTTATCATATGGACTATCGAGATACAGTCCTGGTGTATCTGACCCTGAGGAGGGGAACAAAGGGTGATATTAGGATGGGCGGTGGGGTACTGATAAACGGTGAGGTTTTTGATGGAGCTCATGGAAATGCAGCAACTCTTCGTCATGCCTATATGGACTTTTCAGCCAGCAGGAAGCCGGAGGAACTAATTGAGGATGTAATGAAAATAGAAAATCCCCAGGAAATGGTATTGAAGCTCAGGGACCACCTATTGATGCCTATGCTCAATATGGTGATTCTCTTTGACCCGGACCGGGTAGTAATAAATGCTGGTATTCTGGAACAATGGGAACCAACGTTTGTTGAGGAATGCGAGAAGGGTTTAAAACATCGCCTTCGAGGATTATCTGACTGGGAGTTTAAAGTAGAAATGGCTCGGGATAGGGAGATGCCTTGTGCGAAAGGAGCCGCTCTTCGTGTCCTGCAGCAGATTTTCAGTGACCCGCATCTTTTTCAGGAGAGATTCCAATAGGAGAATATAAATAAAAGGCCTGGAGAAGGTGCCTGTGGAGAAAAAGATCAATTATGGCAAAGATAGAAAAACAAGATGAAAATGATATTTGGGGAAGGAGGTGAAAAAGTAAGTTAATCTTTCTAAAGTATAGGAGTTAAAGGAGAAAAAAATGAGTAAGAAGCTTATTTTCTTTTTGGTGTTGGTTTTATTGACAGGAGCATTCTGCACAGCGACTTTTGCCCAAAAGACTGTAACTGTCCTTGGTACATGGGGAGGTGCTGAGAGAGATGCTTTTATGAAGATGCTAGAACCTTTTGAAGCGGCAACGGGCATTAAAGTGGAATTCACCGGTACACGTGATCTTCCCACAATACTTACCACACGAGTAGCGGCCGGTAATCCTCCCGATGTTTCTGCTATACCCAATCCTGGGCAGATGCAGGAATTTGCTGAGATAGGAGCGCTAGTTGACCTCAGCGAATTTATGGACGTAGGTAAACTGCAAGACGAATATTCCAAAACATGGATTGACCTGGGAAGCTACGGAGGAAAGCTGTATTCCATTTTCATCTCAGCGGATTTGAAGAGTCTGGTCTGGTATAATCTCAAGGCATTCGCCAGTGCAGGATACCAGATACCAGAAACCTGGGATGAACTTATGACTCTTTCTGATAAGATGGTTGCTCAGGGCAAAACTCCCTGGTCTATTGGTCTTGAGTCTGGCGCTGCCAGCGGCTGGCCCGGAACGGACTGGATCGAGGATATTATGCTCCGAACTGCCAAACCAGAGGTTTATGATAAATGGGTCAATCACGAAATACCCTGGACAGATTCGGCGGTGAAGCGTGCCTGGGAGATTTTCGGTGATATTGCCCGAAGTGATAAATATGTATATGGAGGAGCGGCAACTGCGCTCACTACCAACTTTGGCGATGCTCCCGGTGTTCTATTTACCAGTCCACCTCGCGCCTACATGCACAAACAGGCTACTTTCATTAAGAGCTTTATCTTGAATTACGACCCTACTCTTAAGCCAGGCGAGGATTTCAGCTTCTTCCCCTTCCCATCCATTGACCCAGAGTATGGCACTCCTGCCTTAGGAGCTGCTGATATGTTTGCCGTGTTTAACAATACTCCAGAGGCACAGGCTCTTATGCGCTATCTGGCAACTGCTGGTGCTCAGGAGATCTGGGTTGTCCAACTGGGAAAGCTATCAGCTAACAGAAGAGTTAATCCTAGTGCCTATCCTGATGACCTCACTCGCAAGGCTGCTGAGATATTAGCCAGTGCTCAAACGTTTCGTTTTGATGGCTCTGACTTAATGCCTGCTGCTGTAGGGTCTGGTTCTTTCTGGAGCGGGATACTGGATTATGTAGGTGGTGAAGATCTGGATTCTGTCCTGAAAAGAATCGAAGAAACCGCTGTTGATGCTTACAAGAAATAGATTCAAGAGGGGATTTGTGGCCACCAGAGGTGACCACAAATCCTTTTTCCATCCACAGAAAGATAAAAATGTACACAAAGAAATCAACTCCCTGGTTATATCTGGCTCCAGCCTTAACTTTGCTCGGGTTTTTTCTCATTTATCCTTCTTTTCATACTCTGTATCTTTCTTTTTTTGATAAAGGTTCCAATGCCTTTGTGGGAGCCGGTAACTATATCTATGCTTTCACAAATAGAGTTATGCTAACAGCATTCCGCAACAATGCTCTGTGGGTGGTGGTTTTTAGTGCCATAACGGTTTTCCTTGGCCTCGTCCTTGCTGTGCTTTTAGATAGAGTAAGATATGAGGTTATTATTAAATCCATCATCTTTATGCCAATGGCCATCTCTTTTGTAGGCGCTAGCGTTATATGGAAATTTGTCTATGCTTTCAGGCCTGCCGGGGCTCCCCAAATTGGCATTCTTAATGCTCTCCTTCAGACATTTCATCTGCCTCCTGTGGCCTGGTTGATTGAAAGACCCTGGGTCAATAATCTTTGTCTGATATTAGTTGGCATATGGGTATGGACAGGATTTTGTTTGGTGGTACTCTCGGCTTCATACAAGAGTATTCCTAGACAGTTCTTGGAAGCAGCGCGAGTTGATGGAGCTAGCGAATGGAGGATTTTCTGGCGAGTTATTCTCCCCTTACTTGTGCCCACCATTACTGTACTTACCACTACCATGGCAGTCTTTGTGCTTAAGGTATTTGATATTATCTATGTTATGACCAACGGTAACTTCGGCACCGAAGTTATTGCCAATCGTATGTATAAGGAAATGTTCCAGTTTGGAAACTTTGGTAGGTCAAGTGCCATTGCTGTAGTCTTACTAGTGCTTGTTCTTCCTATGATGCTTCTCAACCTGCGTCGGTTTAAAAGGGAGGAGAAGTAATGAGCGAGAAGACGAGCAGAGTCTTATCTCGTGGGCTCCTGCATACGGTAATTATTCTCATTGCTGTCTTGTGGTTGATCCCCACAATTGGCGTGCTTATCACATCCTTTAGGCCTGCCCAGGATGTGGCAAATAGCGGCTGGTGGACAGTATTGGGAAATATGTTTGATTCAGCTCGCCTTACTTTAAGAAATTATGATATGGTTCTTAGTCGGCTAGGTGTGGGGAGAGCTTTCTTAAACAGCTTCATCATTACCATTCCTGCCACCATAATACCCTTAAGCATAGCCCTGTTGGCAGCTTATGCTCTTGGCTGGATGAAGTTTTTTGGGCATACATTTGTTTTTATGGCTCTAATAGCACTTCTGGTTGTTCCTCTCCAGATGACCTTCATTCCAGTCTTGCGAATTTTTAACAAATCAGGTCTTGCCGGCAGCTTCCCGGGAATTTGGTTAGCTCACAGCGGTTACGGACTTCCTCTGGCTATATATATGCTATATAATTCTATTTCGGGATTGCCTAAAGAGCTTTTTGATTCTGCCTCTATTGACGGGGCATCCTCATTTCATACTTTCTTATATATTGTACTTCCGCTTTCTGTGCCTATTGTTGCCTCTCTTGCTATCTTTCAATTCTTATGGGTATGGAATGACCTTCTGGTTGCACTTATTTACCTGGGAGGGACACCAGATGTAGCACCCATTACTGTTCAGATAAGCAGTTTGGTTGGCTCCTACGGTCAGGATTGGGAACTTCTCACCGCAGCGGTATTTATCTCCATCGTTCCCTCTCTTATCATCTTCTTCAGTTTGCAGCGTTATTTTGTGCGAGGGATATTAGCTGGTTCAGTGAAAGGATAAGGATAAAAATATGTCATTTTCTCAGCTCTCAGCATATGAGGAGATTGTCGGATGCGGTGAAATCGAGGAATTGCTTGCACTTGCAGATGAAATCAAGGGTATCTCAGTTACGCATGTCAACTCGACATCCACAGGTGGGGGAGTGGTGGAGATTTTACGCAGTCTTGTGCCTTTATTCAGACTTGTAGGTATTCCTTGCCGCTGGGAGGTAATCCAGGGGACAGATAAGTTCTTTCGCACAACTAAGCTTTTTCATAATCTGTTGCAAGGCCTTTCTCTTAAAGAGGGAGAGAAGATAACCCAGGATATGTTGGATGAGTATAGGAGAGTAAACGATGAGAATATGAGAAAAGTTGACCTTGCCTCTGATGTGGTAATTATTCATGACCCTCAACCTGCAGCTCTCATTAGGGCTAGGGGAAACAATAAATGGGTTTGGAGATGCCACATAGACCTTTCCAGCCCCGATAAAAAAACCTGGGATTTTCTATATTCTTATATTGGACAATACGATACGGCCATTTTCTCCCTGCAGGATTTTGTCCAGCCTTCATCTTTGGCCCATTATATAATTCCTCCTTCTATAGACCCTCTTAGCGAAAAAAATAAAGAGCTTTCAGCCCAACAGGTAAAGAATGTATTTGAAAAATTAGGAATTCCTCAGGATAGACCAATATTACTTCAAGTTTCCCGCTTTGATTATTTCAAGGACCCTATTGGAGTAATAAAGGTATATCGGCAGGTGAAAAAAAGAGCCAATTGTCGATTGATTCTGGCAGGAGGAACAGCCGAGGATGATCCGGAAGGTTCGCAGGTTCTCAAGCAGGTAAAACAAGAGGCGAAAGGTGATTCAGATATTCATATTCTAAATCTTTCTCCCGACAGCTTCTTTGAGATAAATGCTTTGCAAAGAGGGGCTGATATTGTAATTCAAAAATCATTGAAAGAAGGATTTGGATTAACAGTTACCGAAGCTTTGTGGAAAGCTCGCCCTGTTGTAGGAGGTAATGTTGGAGGGATAAAACTGCAGATAAAAAACGGTGAAAATGGATTTTTAGTTAACTCAATTGAGGAGGCAACAGACAAAGCTCTCTATCTATTGAAGAATCCTTCTTATGCACGAGAAATGGGAGAGGCTGGTAGAAAAGTGGTTAAAGACAAATTTCTTATCACACGCCATTTTAAAGATTATCTGAGACTAATAGGAGAGCTGTGTAGTTGAGTTAAGTATTTTGCTGCTTGTTCGGGTGTTATGTAGTTTATGTAAAAGCCAGTTCCCCATTCAAACCCAGCAACTCTGGTAAGGCGAGGTATAATTTCCAGATGCCAATGGTAGAACTCTAAATTTGGTCTGCTAGAAGGAGAAGTATGAATTATATAGTTATAAGGAACGTGAGGAAGAATTTTATCAAGGGATGTGATGCATTTTTTTAGTATTCTAGCCAGGCTTTTTATCTCACTTTTTTTAATTTCCCTGAAATCAGAGTAGTGTCTTTTAGGCAGGATACACATCTCATAAGGAAAACACGAGGCAAAAGGGCATAAGCTTATAAAGTTTTCATCCTCCCACAGGAGTCTTTCTTTAAAAGCTATCTCCTGCTCTATAATATGGCAAAAAAGACATCCTCCCTTGAGCTCAAAATACTCCTTAGAGCCTTCAAGCTCCTCCTCTACACGTTTAGGAACTAGAGGAGTAGCAATTAATTGAGAATGGGAGTGGCTTAGAGATGCTCCAGCTACTATGCCCCTGTTCTTAAAAATTAATACATATTGGAAATGAGGATTTTTCATAAGCTCTATTATCCTCTCCCGATAAACCCAGAGCACCTCTTCTACAACCTTGTCTTCAAGAGAAAATATGTCCTCTATATGATGAGGAGTCTCAATTATTACCTCATGAGCGCCAACTCCACTCATCATCCTGTATATTCCCTTTTCTCTTTTATTTGAATCACTCCCTATTTTTAAAGCAGGATACTTATTGGGCACTACCCTTATCCGCCAACCAGGGGTATTAGGTCTGGTGCCTTTTTTGCGGTAAGAAATGATTTCAGGGGGAGTGAGAGTCTCATTTCCTTCACAAAAGGGGCACTTTTTTTCTTTACTTGGCCTGGGCTTCTCAACGGCAAAGTGTAAGGGTTTTTCCCCCCGCTCTGTGGAGATAATTACCCACCTTGCAATTACAGGGTCCTTTCTTAGTTCAGCTATTTTATCCCTCCTGAGGTCTCTATTATAAATATAGCGGAGAAAGAGAATAAGTCTAGCTTCGTTTGACACAAAAAATATAAAGTTTATAGTAATGGAAGAAAGATTAATTATGAATCGAATTACTTATAGAAAACAAATACAGTTACTAGTTGTTAGCTTTGCTGTGACTATTGTCCTGAGAATTGTCATTGAGCAAACCTTATATGAGACAGTTGGCAAGCAAGTACTTTTGAATTTGGTGATTCGCAGACTGTTCTATAAATTTGTTTTCCAAAGAATCCTCTGTCCTATTGTTGTAATAAAGGTTCCTAGCTGGTTTGCCCAAATAATTCTACTTTTTGTCTTTATAACGAGCAGAATAACCATTGTGGGTGAGAAAGAACTAGAAAGGATTGAAAAGGAAAAACAGAGAGTTATCTTTGCCTTCTGGCACGGCAATTATACATTACTGCTTTTCTCCTTTCGCATGAAAAACGCAGTGGCCTTAGTTCATTCATCCTTTCGAGGAGACCTTATGGCTCAATTGGCCTCTGTCTTTAAATATCGTATAGTACGCATATCCAGACATCGAAGGTCTATAATGCCATTTATCAAGGCAATTAAAGAGGGCTATCCAGGATTTATTGCCGTGGATGGTCCTCTGGGGCCACCTCGTGAGACTAAAGCAGGAGCAATCCACATTGCCCGGAAATCAGGAGCTGAGATTATTCCTCTAGCAGTACAAGCTCGTAGAGGATTTCTGCTGAATCGATGGGATAATCATTGCATTCCCCTGCCCTTTAATGATATCACTGTATCTATTGGCAAGCCAATAGTGGTGAAAGACGGTGACTCTCTTGAGGTGAAAAGAGAAGAAGTAACTAGCTCTCTCTTAGAATTAACCCAAGTGAATTAAGAGAGAGAGTTCTTCTCCTTCAGATTCTTTCTGAGAACACCAGCCTTCCCTTTTTCTTACTTTACTGAAACTCTGCTGCTAGGGCGTCACATAATCAAAACTAGAACGGGCTATATGAAAAACTCACCCTGGGCCAAAATTGGACAAAATCGTCAATTTGTGCTATGGGTAGTGCTCATCGCAGATGATTTCTCGCTGTTCTGGTCAGAGCATTATCTCGACCCGAAGTTACTACTTTGTGAGAAATCAAGCAGAGTCTTTTGCTTTGTTCATACCAGAAGATACTATCATTCCACAAATCGAAGAGGAAAAATAAAATGATCAAAATATATTCCATTCTTCATGTTGATAGGATTTGCTCATGAGTGGATGGCATTCTCCAAAGCTAAAAGAGGTCTTCGATAGGCTTAGGACGGAACGGATTGGTTTAACGCAGAAAGAGGCGGAAGGAAGGCTGTTAAAATATAGTGCTAATGAGATACAGGTAGGAAAAAAGATTTCCCCTTTTAGAATTTTTGCTGAACAATTCAGAAGTTTGTTAGTTATTATTTTGATAATGGCTGCTGTTGTTAGCTATGTTATCGGGATTTTTCCCGGACAGGAAGCGAGAGTTGTTGATTCTCTCTTAATCTTGTCAATAGTCCTGGCTAATGGCATTTTTGGGTTCCTGCAAAACTATAAGGCAGAGAAAAGTATCGAAGCACTAAGGAGACTGGTTGCTCCCAGGGCAAAGGTGATAAGAGATGGGTTGGTGCAGGAGGTCGCTTCCAGGGATGTAGTCAAAGGAGATATAGTTTTAATTGAAGAGGGAGATGAAGTTCCGGCCGATGCAAGGTTAATAGAGAGTAAAGATTTAGCTGTTGATGAATCAAGCCTTACCGGAGAAAGTGAGAGTGTAAAGAAGGAAGCTAAAATCTTAAAAGAGGATATACCTTTGGTAGAAAGAAGAAATCTCCTTTTTATGACCACTGTTGTAAGCAGGGGTAAAGGAAGAGCGGTAGTTGTGGAAACAGGGATGAACACAGAGGTGGGGAAAATTGCTGAAGAGATTAGAGAAAGCAAAGAAAGGCCAACATCCTTTCAACTAGAATTGAATGCTCTGGGGAAGAAAATAACCTATGCAGTAATAGGAATAATTGCTTTTATTCTGCCGGTGCAGTTTCTAATAGGTGTTGCTGATTTTGCTACTATTTTTCTCACAGCTATAGCTTTAGCGGTAGCATCAATTCCGGAGGGTCTGCCTGCTGTGGTTACAATTGCTTTAGCTTTGGGCACAAGAAGAATGGTCAAAAGAAATAGTTTAGTTAAGAAACTGCCGGTTGTAGAGAGCCTTGGTTCTGTTGATACTATCTGTACTGATAAAACAGGAACTTTGACTGAAGGTTTAATGACAGTAAGAAAACTGAGCTTTGATGGTGAAGTAATAGATGTCAGCGGTGTTGGTTATAGTCTAGATGGGGATTTTCTCATCAATGGAAAAAAGATAGATGCAAGGAGAGTTTCACCTTTGCTCAATTGCGGTTTGCTTTGTAATAATGCTGTTATGGGAAAAGATGAGAATCAAAAGAAAAAATACATTGGAGATCCTACTGAAATCGCTCTCCTGGTCGCTGCCAGGAAAGCAGGCCTTCAACCTGATGAATATGTAAGAGTAGATGAGATTCCTTTTTCTTCTGAAAGAAAAAGGATGACTACTGTTCATAGAAAGAATAAGGAGCTTTTAGTCTTTACAAAGGGTGCCCCTGAGGTAATTTTGGAGGGATGTAGTTTTATTCTTGAAGACGGAAAAGTGAGAAGGCTCAGCAAGGGAGATAAGGAAATTATAGCATCAAGAAATAGGGATTTGGCCAAAGACGCTCTAAGGGTTCTGGCTTTTGCTTATAAAGCACTCAATGAAGAGGAAGAGAAGAAGGAAAATATTGAAAATGACCTCATTTTTCTTGGCTTACAGGGAATGATAGATGCTCCAAGGAGAGGGGTTAAGGAAGCTATTGAGACTTGCAAAAGAGCAGGGATAAGGGTTGTGATGATAACCGGGGATAATAAAATAACTGCACAGGTTGTAGCAAAGGAGATTGGTATCGGCAAAAATACATTGGAAGGAAAAGACCTGGACGGTATTTCTAGTGAGCAGTTAAGGGCAAGGGTCAAAGAGGTGGATATTTTTGCCAGAGTTTCCCCAATGCATAAAGTAGGGATTCTAAAAGCACTACAAGAGAATGGACATGTAGTCGCTATGACTGGCGATGGTGTGAACGATGCTCCTGCCTTAAAAAATGCAGATATTGGGGTGTCGATGGGCATAAGGGGGACCGATGTCGCTAAGCAAACATCTGATATGGTTTTACTTGATGATAACTTTGCAACCATTGTAGATGCTGTAAGGAATGGGAGAACAATTTTTGACAACATAAGAAATTTTGTTAGATATCTACTTACAACTAATCTTGCTGAGGTTTTTGTAGTATTCCTCGCTTCTTTATTTGGCTATTTACCTATAATGCCTGTGCAGCTTCTCTTGATTAATTTTCTTACAGATGGCTTACCAGCTTTAGCTTTAGGTATTGACCCTACAAGAAAGGGCACAATGCAAAGAAAGCCAAGAAAAAAAGCAGAGGGCATTATGAACAGAAAATCAATTTATTGGATTATGGGTATCGGTATTGAGTTGGCTCTTGTTTTGTTAGCTATATTCTTTATCGGGCTTAAAAATGGATTGGCAACGGCCAGGACTATGGTTTTCACCGGTTTCGTTTTATATGAATTTGTGAAAATCTCTGTCATTAGATATCAACAACAGTTGAGTTGGTTTTCGAATAAATGGTTGGTTTTAGCAACAACTGGCTGCATAGCCCTGCAATTAGCAATACTCTATACACCATTGAATCGTTTGTTCCATGTTGTTCCATTGGGTCTCTTTGAATGGCTTATTCTCTTGCTAGGTGCTGGAATAAGTTGGATATTGGCAGTTCTAATTACA
>Ga0307438_1002538_pt1 | contig 10580 bp, 8 predicted proteins | sample SalMarWE160110MG_FD_202144 | JGI IMG/M metagenome (GOLD analysis project Ga0307438, IMG submission 202144) | Salt marsh sediment microbial communities from the Plum Island Ecosystem LTER, Massachusetts, United States - WE1603-110 | ecosystem: Environmental > Aquatic > Marine > Intertidal zone >...
GTTCGTTTTCATCAATATGGGTAACCCACTGATCTGCAGACCACCAGGTCCAGGATGAATTATCAGGATGAATAGCCCACTGCTTAAAATCATTTTCAGGCGTAACATAGCTGAATTCTCGATCTAAGATTCTCCCTGTATTCGAGTTTAAAAGCCATGCCGCGGTCGTACCGCCAATGATTATACGGCCATCCGCATACCTGTCTTCCAAAATTTCTCGCAGTCTTCGACCCTCCGGTACCGGCTGAGCCTGAACATTTAAAGAATAAATGAAACAAAAAGCCAATGAAATAATAATTATACGTTTAAACACTTTTAATGCCTCCTGAATATTAAAATTTTACTTACTTGTCATTAAAAACACAACTCTACCTTATATATATAATTTTCTTATTTAAAACAATATCACCGATTACCATCTTACAGAAGTAAATCCCTGACGGAAAATAAGTTGCATCCCAATACAATCCATATGTAACATTTCCAACTCTATCTCCGGAAACCAAAGTTGTTATTTCCTGCCCTAAAACATTATATACTTTAATATTAACATACTCATCCTGAATTATACCATATTGTATTCTGATGACAGAATTAAAAGGATTAGGACTAACTTCAAGAAAATTGCCAAAAGGTGGCCGATTAGCCTGTATGCTTCCTTTAGGAGTATTCACATCGAGAAGAGCTTGAAATTTGGGAGCAATCTCCATATAATCGCCGACCGAACCTATCTGCTGTAAAGACTCGAGGTGCCCCCAGGAACCCCATCGTGACTCGCGTTCACTAACGTAACTAAATGCCATAAAAAGCTTACAGTCGACATCTTCTTCGGTATGTTTATTGAAATTATACATATATAAAGAATACATATCAGGATGTATTTGTGCGTCCCAGACCGCCTGATTATAACCGTATTCGCCCTGCAGCCAGGGCTGCATATGCTGCCCGCCTTCATAAACAAGATAATCGATATCGAACACATTAACAAATTCAGCCGTCCCATCAGTCCAGGCGCCTGAGGTCGTGTCATAAACTGAAAATACTGCATCGATTATCATCTCCGGAGTAACATCATCAGGGTCCATACTATTCCACTCCTCGTGATGAGCCTCCGAGAAATTAAAATATCCCGCTACAGAAAACGCGTCACAACCTGCCCCGCTACTCGTCTCGTAAAAAGCTTCTGTATGGGGATTACCTTCCAAATCCCTTTTAAACAGGTACTCAAGAATACGTCCCGTATTACCGTACCAGGCATGCTGCCCGGTTCCGACTCTTACCAAACGGTCACGATCCAATCCGGTAAAGACATCCATCCAGAGACGGAAAGTGCGCTGCATCATATACGCATCTTTTTCCGGGTGACAATATTCAACAGGGTCTATAGACGTAAGATCATCGATAACATACTGATTATTATGCCCCGGAGCATTCTCTCCGACGTAATGAGATTGAGAAAATCCCCAGTTCCAGATTTCATTTGAATATTCCAAATATACCTTTAGAGAAGGATCAAGACTGTCTCTCACAAGTTCGGCAAATCTCGTAATAAAGTCATCATCCGCCTGATGTGGCACGCAGAACCACGCATCAGCACCAAGCTCATTGCATAATCTTATAGCATGTTCTATCGGCATTCCATTTTCCAAGCCATGTGAATAATAATAAGGTTTGCTTCTTGTATTCCACTCTTTTTGCTGTGAACCATTTATTTTCATCCAGTCCATAAATCTAAGAGCATGAAAAGGTTCCAATCCTTCTAAAAATTTCTCATTAAAAAATGGCATTTCTTCTTCCCGACCGTCATATTCCTGAGGAATAATGCGCATATTTCTAATAGGGTTTTCCAAAGCAGAGCTATATATATTTATCCAAACGTGAGCTGTATAACCTGTTAATTCAATTGAATATTTATTGGATTCAAGCTGCTCGTGTTCAGCATTGTTTATAGTAATTTCTCCTTCACCATCAAACACAAGTATATAGGTGCCCAAATAGTTGTTATTTATTAACGTACGTACACCCTGCGGTCCCTCACCAAGCGGAGTATATGGCAACTCATAAGGATACCCACAAGAATCGAGCGGAATCGAATCTATTAATTCTGTATTCCAGGTGGTATCTGCTTCGACATTAAAACTCAACCAAGGACTAGCGGTCTTCATAACATCATTATAAACAAGACACTGCGAATAGTAGTTATTCGAACCAATATTCATTCCAATCGGAAGCTGCGGAATTTCCTGGGCAAAAGTTACAGCTGCAATAATGTAAAAACAAAACGAAATACTAAGTCTCATCACACTCCTCTTTGTTTGTATAGAAATTATAATATGATATTTTCACTATGTCAACCGAGCCAAAGGGACTTGCCATAATAAGCTTTTGGATTACTTTTCAAGCAACTTTTAAGGAAAAAATGAAAAAAAATAAAAAATCAAAACAAAATAGTATTGGCGATTTTATGCGTTTCGCAATGTGGTCCTGGGGACGTTCAAGTTTCCCAGGATTTCTTTTCTTCCTAAAAGTTGGAGTTAGACTTTTACTTGCTAAAAGAAGAAAAGAAAGAAAACAAAAAAGCACCGACGGCATTATACCTACCGTCATAGCAATAAGCCCTACAATGAGATGCAACTATAACTGTAAGGGATGCTACTCGAGAGATAGAATCTCAAATAACGAACTCTCACAGTCGGAACTCGATTCTCTTTTTTCTGAAGCATCCCAGCTTGGTGTTCTTTCCGTCGTGGTCACAGGAGGAGAACCATTCTTGCGAGATGACACAATCGAGCTTATGGAAAAGCATAAAAGACTTCTTTTTATCCCTATAACAAACGGTTCAAAAATGACTCCCAAACTTGCAAAACGCATCTCAAAAAGCGGAAATATAATTCAACTCGTAAGCATCGAAGGTTTTAAGGAACATACTGATACCAGAAGAAAAAAAGGTTCCTATCACACAGCCGTTCGGGCGATGAAATTACTGCGAGATGCCGGAGCGTGTTTTGGCTTTGCATTAACAAATACTTCTGAAAATTCAAAATTTCTTGCAACCGATACATTTATTGACAATATGATAGAACTCGGGTGTTCCCTCGGATATTTTACAGAATACGTACCCTGCGGACCGCATCCGAAAGAAGACTGGGTATTAAGTGATGAAGGAAGAAAACATTTTCGGGAAAGAGTTCTGGATTTGCGAAGAAGGAAACCCATTGTCCTGGTTCAATTTCCCCAAGATGAATATGGGGAAGAAAATCGTTGTACGGCAGCCGGGATTTCGTCTTTACATATTAATTCCGAAGGAGGAATAGAACCCTGCCCTTTCATCAATATTTCCCTGGAAAATATTCGAAAAGGAGGATTAAAAGTAGCCTGCGAATCTCCCTTTCTAAAATCAATCCGGGAAAGAGATTATCTTTTAAAGAGAGAAAAACTCGCCTGTTCACTGTTTGAACATTATTCGGAATTGCAAAAATTGGCTAAAGAGAAAAGAACTTAATACTTACTCACAAAGGGAATCCATTTTATTTGCAAATTTATTTAATATACGCAAAGTACTGGTATCTGAATTAAAAACTGAATTCCTCCCTTGAGGTTCCTGCGGAGGATTACCGGTATAATTATCACCATATTCCCACTTGCTAGCTCCACTTGGGTCTTTGGGTATACCTTCACCTCCCCAACCCCAAAAATTACTACCTGCAGCCGCGGTCCCTTTTTTACATTTATTATATATAAAACTAAAAACTTTTGTAAAAAATTTATCCCTGACCGCAGTGGTAGAAGAGGGAGAAAAAGAATGATTATCCCTTGGAATTCCAAATTCATCAATTACTATGGGTTTTCCCAAACTGTCCGCATATTCTACGTGATCCTGCAAGTATTCTATTGCTTTACTTTCCGCCTCTGGATAAGTTTCACCAGGACGTTCGGGATTAAACCATACCCAGTTAAGAACCCAGAGATGCGCTGTTATATAATCAATATTTTTTCCATCGTGAGCTCTAATAAATAAACTAAGAGAATCAATACAACCTCTTGTTCCTTCGCTTCCGGTAGTTATCAAGTGATTGGTATCAATAGACTTAATATAATCGGCAGTCTCATCAATCCATTTGTTAAAAACTTCTCTGTTCTCTATACCGGACTTTTCTTCTCTTCCGGGCCTTGGCTCATTTGCCAGTTCCCATGCCATAATCGTCGGATCGTTTTTATAAAGTTTTCCTGTAAACTTATTTTTGCGATTCAATAAAACCTTCACGTAATTTCTGAAGTATTTAACAGCTTCTTTATTAGAGTAAAAACGGGCGCTGAAATTCATAAATTCCACCCAATTGTATTGTTCAAGAAATGGATTAGGCACCGCTTTATCTTCTATCCAGGAAACATACTGTGCCATACCACCAGACCAGACCCAATAATTATTCAAAAACAATACTGCTTTCATATTTCTCTTTTCCATTTCACTTAAGAGAAAATCAAGCCCGGTAAAGAGCTCTTCATTATAAACTCCGGGAGCACTCTGAAACGATGGTCTAACTCTAAAATCAACATCTTCGGGTCCCTCACTTGCGGCAAGAACACGCAAATTCCTGATACCCAGAGAGGCAACCATATCTAATTCTTTAATCAGTCTTTTTCTGTCTCCATACTTCGCAGTCGATCCAAGATATGCGCCATACCATAAATTGGTTCCGAGGAAAAAGTAAGGTTTCCCATTTAAAATAAATTTTGTGCCTTTGACTTTTACAAAAGAATTATCCTCCAATCTTACTGCTCCTATGCTTTTAAAATATACTGCTACTAACAATAAAGACAACACCGGTATAAAAAATTTATTTTTTTTCATTTTTCCCTTTAGTAATTTAATCGTTTCTTCATTTTGTCAATGTATAAATGACTAAATAACATAATACTATTGGCCGTTGATTTTTTGAAGAGATATTCTATTACTTACACCATAAATTCCTTGACAACACAATAAATCTACTTATAATGCAAACAAAAAGGAGAAAAATTTTATGAAAATTAAATTCATTAAAAGTTTAATTGTGGTATTAATACTATTTATGTTCTTTGCCTGCCCCACAGGTTCTTCCACCACAGCTACTATAGAAAGTTTTACGGCAGATATGACTCAGAGAATAGGAGACTATATTATAGAAGGAAAGATATATGTAAAAGGAAACAAGTATCGGATGGATATAAATGAGAAAGGTGAAGAATTAAGTATTGTAGTTAACCGTGAAAGCGGAAAACAAAATGTTCTTGTTCATTCACAAAAATTTGCTGAAGAAGTCTGGAATAATAGTGCGAGAAGTCTATCTAACAATCCTTTTGAATCTTTTTATTATGCACTCGAAAAATACTCTTCAAGAGAAAAAGGTTCTGAAGTTATTAATGACTATAAATGTAAGAAAATAGAAATTTACGCAAATGACGAAAAACTGTTGACTGCCTGGATGGCCAATAAATTAAACTGGCCGATTAAGATATTAACTGCTATTGGCACTCCCAAAAATGTAGAATTAAAAAACATCAAAGAAGAACTAGTAGAAGAAAATCTATTCCAGTTGCCGGAAGATTATAAATTCACACCTCTTCCTGAACCTAAAAAAGAAAAGGATGAAAGGCTCCTAAACTTAGATGCAAATAGAGAAGCTGTCTTCAAAAAATTGGAGGAGAAAGGTATAGAAATCGAAACTGAAGATGGGACAATAAAAGTTAGAGCAATATTCTTAACTACATTAGCCAGGTTCTTTCCAAGGTGGAATTTCTTCAATATCAACAGAGAAAAAGATATACTGGGAAAGCCTTCGATAAGCTACATACCGGTTGAAAAAGCAGCTGTTAATATAGCAAACAAAGAAATTTATCTTTTGGAAAGACCGGAAACGGATATGCACCTTGAAAGCGGACTTAAAATGTTCCAGAGTCAAAACATCAAGTTGAACACAAAAGAAGAAGTAAAAAAATTCGCCAATATCCTGCCTAAGTTATTCTTTAGAAGTTCAAAAGTTCTGGGTGTGGAATCTTTGGGCGAAAACAAATGGGCAATTTATAACGATACAGCCTCCGGATATTTAAAAGGTTTCATAGTTGAATTAAATAGCAATGGAGAAATAGTAGATTTAAACTATAAATTGAAAATAAAAGAAAAATAAAAAACAAATCAGTCTGCGTTCTCCCATCTTCATTGTTAACATTCCAACGCGCTAAAGGGCCTAAAGAGCAAAAGTGTAAAATCTCTGTGGTTATTTATAGTTCTGGGTTTCTTGTTAAAGAAACAATCCGACTAACCAACCATCCCACAAACCAACAGTTTAAAATCTTTGTGTTCTCTGTGTATTTTGTTTTTCTCTGTACACTTTGTGTTTAATTTTCCCGTTTGACAATTGGTAAAAAAATGATAATATTACCCTGAGAAAAATTATGAGTTTGAATTGCGGAATTATAGGCCTTCCTAATGTTGGAAAGTCCACTATATTCTCTGCCCTAACCTGCCTTTCGGTAAAGGCTGAGAATTATCCCTTCTGCACTATCGAACCCAACCTGGGTATGGTGGAAGTGCCCGACGAACGTTTAAAAAAAATAGCGGACATATTAAGTATAGAAAAAAGAATACCTGCGACCGTAGAATTTGTGGATATTGCGGGTCTTGTCGAAGGAGCTTCAAAAGGAGAAGGGCTGGGAAATCAATTTTTAAGTCATATTAGAGAAGTAAATGTAATAATCCACATAGTAAGGTGCTTTGAGGACCCGGATGTTTCTCATCCATATGAAAATATCGACCCGACTCGTGATATCGAAGTGATAAATATGGAACTCATATTAGCCGACCTTCAAACCGTGGAAAAAAGCCTGCAAAAAAACACAAAACTGCTTAAAAGCCAAGACCAGAAATTAAAAAAGAATGCCCAAAACACTGTATCCTTACTGGAAAAATTACAAAAGGAACTAAAAAAAGGTATACCTGTAAAGAATATAGATTTAAAAGATGAAGAGAAAAAAAACATAAAGGAATTGAATCTTCTCACCATAAAAGAAGTTCTATACGTCTGTAATATCGACGAAAAAAGCATAAGCAGTGAAAACAAATTCACGGAATCGGTAAAAAGTTACGCAAAAAAAGAAAACGCTCCGGTAATCGAAATTTGCGGTAAAGATGAACAGGAAATAGCAGCGATAAAATCCGAAGAAGAAAAAAGTGAATTTATGGAAATGCTGGGTTTGGAAGATTTAGTTCTCAACCGCCTTATAAAGACCGCGTATGATCTTTTGGGCTTAAAAACTTTTTTTACTGAAAACGGAAAAGAAGTGCGAGCATGGATGTTCAAAAAAGGTTCAAAAGCGCATGAGGCGGCAGGAATCATTCATTCTGACTTCGAAGAAGGTTTTATCAAAGCAGAAGTCTTCCACTGTAAAGATTTATTCGAATATGGTTCCAAAACACATATAAAAGAACATGGAAAAGTACGAATAGAAGGGAGAGACTATGAGGTCAAAGACGGTGAAGTTATTTTGTTCCATTTTAAGGTATAAAAAAATGATTAGCCACGGATTAACACGGATAAACACAGATCAAAAATACTTTTATAATTTTAAAAAAAATATGGCATGGGGTAGGGATGAGAAATCCGTGCATATCTGTGCAAATCTGTGGCCAATAAAAAAGTCATTTTGCTTTTTAAACTTTAATATTTTATTTGCTTATGAGCTGGGTTAATTTTCATACTCATTCGGCTTTTGACGACGGAAAAGTCGCGTTAGAGGAATACATTAAGGAAGCCTTAAAACAGGATGTTGCTATACTCGGTTTTAGCTCGCATAATCCTCTGCCTTTTTCTGTGGATTGGGTTCTGAAAAAAGAAGACTACAAAAAATACTGCAAAAACGTTCGGGAACTTTCAGAGAAATATAAAGATAAGATCAGAATACTTCTTGGGTTAGAAATGGATTTTCTATCCAATTTAGATTCTTTCTATAGAGATGGAATCGATTTGTCGGCTCTGGATTTCCTGATAGGTTCAATCCATTTTGTTAATTTTTTTGGCGATAACAAAGGCTGGGCTATCGATGAAAGCCAGGAGGATTTTGAGGAAGGATTAGATGAAATTTACAGTGGAAACATAAAAAAAGTAGTGGAAGATTATTACAAACTTATCAGAAATATGTTGAAATTAGAAAATCCCGATATAGTGGCGCATCTTGATTTAATAAAAATGAACAACAAAGACGAAAAATACTTTTCTGAAGAAGAAAAATGGTACAGAGAGGCAGTCCTCGATACTTTAAAAGCGGTTGCCAAATCGAGTTCGATATTAGAAGTAAATACCGGCGGAATCGCGAGAGGAAAAACTGATTCCTTATATCCCAGCAACTGGATTCTGGAAGAATCTTATAATATGCGTATCCCAATAACCCTGAGTTCTGATGCTCATAGACCAGAACAGATTACCGCTAAATTCAGAGAAGCTGCTTTACTCCTCAATGCCATCGGATATAAAGAAGTCTATATACCACACAAAAAAACATGGGCTCCGCATCCGATTTCGGTTGAAGGGATTGACCTCTAATCATAGATTATTCGAATCGGTCAAATAGTAAAATTAAAAAACTATTAAATGATACCAATATAAAAAATCCCTTGAATCCGCGTTTATCTACTTCTTTTTTCTCTCCAATTACACATTTTTGCCCTAAAGAGAAAGAATACGGTCTATAAAAAAATGGAACTAATAAGTCTTTGGTTCGGTCTAAGTTATAGAATTTAAAAAAGGAGAAAACAATGCGTATAATCTTTACAATTTTATTATTTTTTAGTTCTATAAATACTTTTGCTAAAAATATTCCTGCAGGCACTAAATCCATAAGTGTTTCATCATTTATGGCCGACTATAAAAAAACCGGAAATCATTTTGACTTATGTTTCGAGTCTGACTTAAACCTGGGCTACTTCTTTTTAAATAATCTTGAAGTTTTCTTTAGTTTCGGAGAATCAAAAGTAGACTATTTTGATGGGAGATCGGGTTCCGATATTGGTCTGGGGGTCTATTACCATTATCCTTTCAAAAGTAAACTTTCTATTTTCACAGGAACAACGTTCGCACATAATATTGATAGTTATTCGCTAATGAATATGACTGTTGACTTAGGGGCTGAAGTTTTTTTATTAGAAAATACAGTATTAAGAATCGCGAACAGATTTCTCTACTACTTTGATGATTATGTAAATGATCCTAAAGATAACACTATGTATCTTAGATTTGGTCTGGCTTGCTACTTCTAAGAAATTATTTTTAGACAAAATTTAGAATCTTAATCGCTATACTATACAAAGATTGTATTTTTGGGGATGGCGCTTGCCATTGTGACATTCGTTTATTCTTTCAGATCCCTTTTTTACTTGTTCATCTAACCGCAATGGAGAAACTTTGCATTCTTTGTGGTTCAAAAAATCAGTACTTAAAAAGCGTATCCAGAAAAGTATACTTATCCAGATGACCCAAGCCACCAGCAGCGGCAGTTTTTTCTGAATATTTAGTGTTACCATCTTTAGGTACATCTCTCCCAGATATCAGGAAAGGAACTGGCGTTCTGGTGTGTTTTCGTAACTTTATTGGCACAGGATGATCCGGAAGAACTCCGATAGTTACATCATCATCAATTTTATCCAAAATAGGTCTAACAAGCCTTTTATCGAATTGCTCGATTGCTTTTATCTTTAACTCCAGGTCTCCCATATGAGAAAACTCATCAATCGCTTCGAGGTGAAGATAAACAAAATCACTACTTTCTAAAGCATCGAGAGCTGCTTCAACTTTATTTTCAAAATTGGTATCAATAAAACCAGTCGCGCCCTCAGGTTTAATAGCCTGCATTCCTGCCAATTTCCCGATTCCGAGAATTACATCTACCGCAGATATTACCACACCCTTTTTGTTATATTTTTCTTCGAATAACTTAAGATGAGGTTTTCTACCCGGACTCCATGGCCATATGCAATTGGCAGGTTTTTTACTATTTTTCTTAAGATTTAAATTTACCGGGGCATTACCTAAGATTTCTATACTTTTTTCAATTAACTCATTAATTAATTCTGCTGTCGCCTCTCCTTCTTTTGATTTCGCATAAGTTAAAATATCTCTCCATTTTTTACCCTGATTTGAATCCGGTTTATGATATCCAATATGATCCGAAAATTCCTCACCTTTAAGAATCATAAGATTTCTATAACTAACACCCGGATAAAAAATGACTTTTTCACTTCCCAATTCTTTATTTAGAAGACTTATTAAATCTTCCGTACTTTTCTGGTCTATTTGACCCGCGGAGTAATCTTCCAATATATAATTGTTTATAGTTATAAGATTACACCTGAAAGCAATTTCATTTTCTTTTAATTCTATCCCTTTACTTGCAGCCTCGATGGGTCCCCTACCGCAATAGTTTTCCGCGAGATCATATCCCATAACTGATAGGTTTGCTGCATCACTCGAAGTCGGAAAAGGCTCGGGTATAGTAACAAGTGTCCCCTGTGCCCCTTCTTTTGCCAGAGAATCCAGTCCCGGGGTAAC
>Ga0307438_1002541_pt1 | contig 10572 bp, 5 predicted proteins | sample SalMarWE160110MG_FD_202144 | JGI IMG/M metagenome (GOLD analysis project Ga0307438, IMG submission 202144) | Salt marsh sediment microbial communities from the Plum Island Ecosystem LTER, Massachusetts, United States - WE1603-110 | ecosystem: Environmental > Aquatic > Marine > Intertidal zone >...
GTTTTGGATTTAACGCTTTATGCCAACGGCATATGTATTGTATAATGCTGCTTCTCGTCAAGGAAGATAAGGCTCCGCTGCAGCGAGGCGAGCGCCTTGGCGAAGCCCCACGGTTCCCGCTTTTGCAGGGATAAACTCCGGGCGGCATATATATCCATTGCCGTCCTTTATAAAATATGCCGGAGGCTCCAATGCGATAAATCCAAGCCACAAGGCGGCCGTTTCTACCAACTTTCTTTTCTGGAGTTGATCTTATTATAAAGCTTCCGCCTTATTGATAATCCGCCTACTATGGACACGCCTGTCAGAAGACCGTCGGTGCGGCGCCGGGTGAAGCATCCGTCGATGCGGCCTGTCCGGCGGCCAGACGGAGCGCCGGATGACGCACATGCGTATCCGCATTCGTATTCTGCGTGTCAAGTGCATTCTTGACCAATCGATAACACTGCATGATTTATCCATCAGACAGAACTTGCCTCTCACCATTAAATCTTATTTTACTGTAATACCAATCATAGAAATGAAGTGCGCTCAATATGCGCCTGCTTTGAATCCAGAGGGGCAATTACCCCTTCCTTATGGTCGGGGCTCTGGAAGCGTATATACTTTTTTTTGATTCGTATTACTCATAAATTTCCAATTTTCCTTAATATGTTTTATGAGTGCACTGAGTTTTATTCTGGCTTCTTCTTTTGTCCCATTGTTTCACGTGAAACATTTTTTACAAAAAAATGTTTTTTCGCCCGGTAAAGCTGTAGAATTTTCGGTAAAAATCCCGAAATACTATTTGGGTGAATACCCAAACGTCAGCTAAGAACTGGAAAAGGAAACAAGGATTCCTATGTTTGGTTCGTGAAGGAGCACTTATATGGCCAAAAAAAGAGAAAAACCAAGACATCTCGGCAGGGGTCTTCAGTCGCTTTTAGGTCCGATAATATCAGAGACTACAGAATCAAAAGAATTATTATCGACTCCGGTAGCAGTCTCTAACTTCCCGCCGGACAAAGAGTTGCGCGATTCGCTGCAGGAAATCAACATTGATGATATATCACCGAATCCTTATCAGGCACGAACGGTATGGAATGAACAGGAATTATCAGATTTAGCTGAGTCTATCAAGACTAATGGTGTTATTCAGCCGATTATTGTCCGCCCTGCCGGGTCGCGGTATCAGTTGATTGCCGGAGAACGCCGATTACGAGCTGCTCAATTAGCATCCCTGACAACCATACCCGCTCTGGTTCGAACCGCAAGCGATAAGCAATTGCTCGAATGGTCATTGGTCGAGAACATACACAGAACAGATCTCAACCCTATAGAGCGAGCAAAAGCCTATCAGGATTATCTAAGCACCTTCTCTTTAACTCAGGCCCAGGGGGCTGAACGACTCGGCGAAGACCGCTCTGTTGTCGCTAACTACTTGCGACTACTGGACTTACCGCAGGAAATCAAACGAATGTTATCAGAGGGCCAGTTGACTATGGGCCATGCACGTGCGATACTTGCATTGCCGACAGACGAACTTCGCCGCAAGTTAGCCAATCGAGCATTGGCAGGTCGGCTGAGTGTGCGTGAAGTTGAAAGACTTGTTAGAAGGTATCTTACCGGTACCAGCCAGGCCAAGAAAACCGTCCGCTCGAAGCCGCCCCACATCCTGGACCTGGAAAGGAAACTAAGCAGCCAGCTCGCAACAAAGGTAAACATAGAGACCAGAAAAAATGGTCAAAGAGGCAGGATAGTTATCGAATTTTACTCTCTGGACGAATTCGACAACATAACAGAAAGAATTGGCCTGGCCTGTGGGGAAAGCGAATTGGTGAATTAGAGAATTAGTTGATTAGCTGATTAGTTAACTGGTTGATTAGTTAATAACGTAGCGGAAAAAAACTGAATTTCCACAATTTTAATATTAGAAATCGGGTAATTTGGTGTATAATTAGAGTATAGTATAGAATGGCCGGGCAGGGCCCTGCCAATAATTTTATTAAATCCGAATATCAAAATCCGAAATACGAAACAAATTTAAAATTCAAATGCTCAAATTTTCAAAACCTCTTGTTTTGGTAATTAGAATTTCGGTCATTTGACATTGTTTCGTGCTTCGAATTTCGTATTTCGTGCTTATTTCGGAGGATATATTATGAAACGTCTTATTATTTCAATATCGATTTTATTTTTGCTCGTATCTTTTAGCCTTGTCCCAACCTTTGCTGAGGGGTCCGGCACGCCTAAAACTAATTATGTTGCTGAGCTTAATAAGCTGGGAATAGCCGGGCGGCCTGAAAGCGATAACGCAGCACCTTACTACCTAAAGGCGATAGAATTATACGTCAAACAGACCGAGGGCTTAAAGGTATCAACAAAGAGCTGGCCAAAAGAGCTACCTGTGCAAGAACAAGCGTTGTTAAAAAAATGGGTGCAGGATAATAACAGGGCACTTGAGCAACTGCAACTTGGCAGCCGGAAACCATATTGCTGGTTCAAACCCACCGGACAGACACTGCATCAGACTGAATTGCCCTACTTAACAACCAAAAGGCAATTAGCCTTCGCCTTACAGGCCCGGGCCATGCTGTCGGCAGAAGACGGCAATATCAACGGTGCTATTGATGATATAGTGACTCTCTATACATTTGGGACCCATGTGGCGGATGGACCGAAATTTTTGGTAGAAAAATTAGTGGGGATTGCTATAAAGACCTTGCCTATAAGGACTGCGTTTAACATCCTCGATAAGAAAATGGTTGATGCCAATTTGATGAAAAGTCTGGAGGACAGATTTAAGCAGCTCGTGACAGATTACAATGAGCCGTTTGATATTCGCAGCGAAAAACTTTGTCTGCAGGAACAAGTAGAAACAGACCCAAAATTGCGTTTCTTTAAGCCGTATTTAAACAGCACACTCGAATATTACGACACGATAGCGGCAAAAAATACCTGGCAGTTACACAATGAAAAAACACAATCTATAACCGAGGATAATCCCTTGATAGAAATGGCCGGGTCTGCAATGCCCAAGGTAATGGAGATTGAATCTCGTATCAGAGCGGATGAACAGGCATTGATAACAACACTTGCGGCCTTGCGATACAGTCTTGATAAACGCGGATATCCGGCGGAGCTCTCGGAGCTTGTTTCGGCTGGTTATATTAAGGAATTGCCGAAGGACCCATTCAGTGACAAGCCTCTTGTCTATAAGCGAACCAGACAGGGCTTCACACTCTACAGTTTCGGAGAGGATTACGATGATGACGGCGGCCTGCACAGCAAATGGGGCACCGGCGAAGAAGGCGGCGACCAGGTCTTCTGGCCTCTTGAACAATCGCAAGTGGCAGCAAGGCCGACGGGTAGGGAAAGGCCCTTCGCTCGGACAGAAAGGCCTCAACGCAGAGCCACTACTTTTGCAAGATCGGCAGCCCAGCCATATCTAATCGATGACGAGGAAGAGTTTGCGCCAGCTCGACCAAGAGCAGGGCAGGAGACGACAAGCAGATCACTGCACCAGGCTGTGGTTGATGGTGATGTTGACCAGGTGAACTTACTCATTTCAAAGGGCGCTGATGTGAATTTGAGGAACAGGATGAACTGGACACCTCTGCACACGGCGATACAGAACCGCCGGCAGGCGATTGTTGAGCTGCTTACTACCAAAGGCGCCGATGTAAATGCAAAGGACAATCGTGGACAGACGCCTCTGCATGTTGCGGTGAACCTTGGACAAAAAGAGGTGGTGGAGCTGCTAATCGCAAAGGGGGCTGATGTCAATGTCATGGGGAGCCGGGGCGATAACGCCCTGTCTTTGGCGAAAAAGAGACAGAATACAGAAATCATTGATTTGCTGCTCAAGCACGGCGCTAAAGAGCCGAGCCCCGAAGACTTAATGGGAGACAGGTATTATGGGGACCAGGGAGGGGTAAGTCCATATCCTAGTTATGAGGAGCAAGGCACAATTCGGCGCGGAACCGGAGTCATCAGGGGTACCAGAACCATTAGTCAATCGCCTGTTCAGGTAGATATCCTTGCCGACCCGAACGAGATTAAAGTTAGGATCAAGACGTTCGAGGGCCTGGAGAAGGCGTTGGAGGAGGTAGCCGGCAAGAGCCAAAATGAGATGCGTCAGTGGCAGCAGAAAAGAATTGATAACAGAACATTACTGATAAGCACTGTGCAAAAGCAATTCGAGGATGAGATTGGTATCATCCAAAAGGTCGCTGTTGAAGAAAAGGCGAAAAAGACAACAGAGACGATTAGCGGTCTGTTGTCCGGAAGGCAGGAGCGGTTCAAAAAGGTCAGAAAAGAGCTCTTGGCGCAGAAAAGAGAGCTGAGACAAATGCAGCAGCCTACCCGTGGCCGCGGGCGGGCTCGAACTTCCGGCAGAAGCACGAGAGGACGGACTTCACAGAGAGGACAGCCATACGGAGAAGACACGACAGACTCCTACTATGGTCGCGGCGACGTTATGCCCGGAACGAGCAGGTACCAAAGCGCGAGGGGACCAACTGAGCAGATAGACAGAGAAGCTGAAAACGAGATACGTCAGTGGCTCCAGGCAACCGTTGATGACAAGGGAAATTTAGCCAAGGCGGTGCACGAGCAAATTCGGTTAGAGATTAGTTCCATACGAAATGTTGCTTTTGAAGAAGAAGCGAAAAAAACGACGGCTACAATTGACGGGGTGTTGCTGTACAGACAGACGCGGTTCGATGAATTTTTCAGAAAAATGGAAGAAGAAAAACAAGCACTACGACAACAGACCCAGGACCCGCGCATCCGCGGCAGAGGCAGATTCCCGCAGGGTGGCCAAGTACAACAGCAGAACCAGCCCAGGACTCGGGGCCGGCGACGCTGAAAAGGATGACAAAGCAATTAGCTTCAAAAGTTGCGATAGTAACAGGCGCCAGCAGAGGGATCGGCAGAGCTATTAGCGTTAGTTTGGCACAAGAGGGCGCAACGGTCGTTCTGGCTGCACGCTCAATCCGGAAATTGCAGGAAACCGCTGACAAAGTGACAGAGGCCGGCGGAAAAGCGGAAATTGTCGTTACTGAGCTTACCGAAGAAGAAGCCATCAAGAACCTCGTTGAAACAACCGGCGAAAAATTTGACCGACTGGACATCCTCGTCAATAACGCAGGCGTTACTCACTCGGCAGGATTAGAACAGACCACAACCGAAGACTGGGAACACTGTATGCAGGTCAATGCCCGTGCACCATTTATCCTTTGTAGAGAGGCTCTGGGGCTGTTAAGAAAATCCCAGGCGGGATACATTATCAACATCGCATCAGTCGTAGGGGTCAAAGGTTATCCGCTTCAAAGTGCATATACATCCTCCAAACATGCCCTGCGTGGGATGACAATATCATTAGCGGATGAACTCAAAGGCTCAAATATTCGGGTGCATCTGCTGTGTCCCGGCGGTGTGGATACCGAGCTGGTCCAAAAAGTTCGGCCTGATATAAAAAAAGATGAGCTTATGCAGCCGGAAGAAATCGCGGAACTGGTTCTCTATCTTGTTACACACAAAGGCAATGCCGTTATAGATGAGCTGCACATTCGAAGAGCGACCTCAACGCCGTGGTTCTAAAGGATATCAGGTCATCAGGAAACCAGGATGCAGGATATCAGAAAATCAGGACATCAGGAGAAACTATTCTGTTTTTAATTAGTACCTGTTGCGGAAAACGAAAATCGACAATGTCACCCCTGCCCCTGCTTCCGCAGGGGTAAACTTGTCCCCGCGAAAGCGGGGAGCAGGGGTCCAGAGCGAAAAACTGGATTCCCGCTTTCGCGGGAATGACAAATGCTGTTTCCGCAACAGGAAATAGTTAAACTAACCTGACAACCAGCCAAATTTGAAAGGGACTTATGCGGGCAGTGATTCAACGGGTTTTGCAGGCGGAGGTTAAAGTCAACGGTCAACAAGTAGGCAAAATAGACAAGGGACTGCTGGTTTATCTTAGCGTCGGCAAAGAAGACACTGTAAAGGACGCCGAGTTTATGGCTGACAAGCTGGTGAACCTGCGTATCTTTGCGGACGAGGCTGGCAAGATGAATCGAAGCGTGCTTGACGTCGGCGGTGCGATTTTGCTGGTCAGCAATTTTACTCTTCACGGCGATTGCCGAAAGGGACGTCGTCCCGGCTTTGACGCCGCCGCCGAGCCGGCGCTGGCACAGCAGCTTTACGAAAAAGTTATTGACCTGATTGCCGAGCGTGGGATAGCTGTTGAAAAGGGCGCTTTTGGCGAGTATATGCAAGTAAGCAGCACCAACGACGGGCCGGTAACCTTCCTGCTTGATAGCGGCAGATTATTCTAAACCACAAAATCCAGAGTTTACACCTCGATTGAGAAGTACACAGAACAAAAGACCAAAGACAAGAAACAAAAGGCTGGTGAAAGAACCAAGCCCGGAATGCGATTAATAATTTGAGTGTTCTTTGCTGCGTTATTTTTTGATTCTTACAGGCACTTTAGCTTTTTTTCTTCCGAGGATTTCGTCGGCTTCTTCCCACGTTTCGGGCGGCCATTGCCCGGCTGACTGCAATTGTTTTAGATGGTCCAGCTCCTTGATGCTGATTATGGTTCTGCATTTTGGGAACCTGCCGCAGCCTAAGAATGGGCCTTTCTTGCTCTGCCTGATTACCAGCTCACCGTCTTTGCATTTGTAGCACCTTATTCCGGTGGGTTCCGGCGGCGGCTTTGGCGGCAGGACGTTGCCTTGCTTGTCCAGTGTGAGTGTTGTTTTACAGTCCGGATAGCCGCTGCATCCGAGGAATGGGCCGAATCGGCCGTTTTTATGTATCATCGGCTTACCGCAGAGAGGGCATTTATGCTCGCTTACCTTTTCTTCGAGCATCGTGCCTTCTTTGTCGCAGGGACAGGCAAATTTACACTCCGGATACGTCGAACAGCTCAGGAACTTACCATTTTTGCCGAATCTGTAAACGAGCGGCTGACCACACTTCGGGCATTCATATTCGCTGGGGGTCATTTCGGCTTTGGCGTGTTTCATTTGGGCCTGCGCCGTCTCAAGGTTTTCCTTGAAAGGACTATAGAAGTCTTTCAAAACAACGAGCCAATCCAGATGCTGTTCTTCTATTTTATCAAACTGTTCTTCCATATAGCGGGTAAAAGCGATGTCCATTATTTTCGGGAAGTACTCGTTAAGTTTGTCTGTAACCACCTCGCCAAGGTCGGTGGCGAAGAACCTTTTGTCCTGTTTCTCGACGTAGCCACGTTCCTGTATCGTGGAAATTATCGCGGCGTATGTGCTTGGTCTTCCGATGCCTTCTTTTTCGAGGTTCTTTACCAGAGACGCTTCGGTATATCGGGCCGGTGGTTTTGTGAAATGCTGCTCAGCCTTTATATCAACCGCCTCTACTTTTTGGCCTGTTTCCATTGGCGGTAATTGCTGTTCGTTTGAGCTGGTCAGCCAGATTTTTGTAAAGCCGTCGAAGAGCAGTATTCGCCCTGTGCTTTTATACCGGCATTGGCCCAGTGACGTCTGGGCCGCGATATTCAGATTTGTTACATTCCATTTGGCGGGCTCCATCTGGCAGGCTACAAAGCGGCGCCAGATAAGGTCGTAGAGTTTGAACTGCTGGTCGGTAAGAAATGGCTTTAAATCGTTAGGTGTAAGGTCAACATCGGTTGGTCGGATGGCTTCGTGTGCCTGCTGGGCGGTCTTTTTAGAGGCATAAACCTTCGGTTTGGCAGGAAGGTAATCCTGGCCGAGGTGCATACTGATATAATTTCTCACCTCTTTGATAGCTTCCTCCGACAGATGCGTGCTGTCCGTTCTCATATACGTAATAAGACCCAGGAAACCCATCGAGCCTAAGTCAATGCCCTCGTACAACTGCTGGGCCATCGCCATAGTTTTTTTTGCGGTAAAGCCTAACCGATTTGCAGCGGCCTGCTGTAAAGTCGAAGTTATAAAAGGAGCCGAAGGACGCGAAACGGATTCCTTCTTTTCTATATCTGCGATGTTAAATTCCGCCTCCTTCAGTGCATCAAATATCCGGACTGCCTGTTCCTGATTGGATGCTTCGAACTTTTCATCATTGACCTTGTATAGCTCGGCCTTAAAGGCGTTGTGTTCGATAAGCCATTTATTCTGCTTGGCGATTGTTGGAGGGTTGTCTTCTTCAGTTTTTGGCGTAACAAAATCAAGCCATTCCCTGCTGTAGCTGCTTTGCAGGTCGGTGGTGAACACCGCGGGTATAAACCAGTACTCGACAGGCTCAAATTGGCGAATTTCCCTTTCCTTCTCGACGACCATTTTGACGGCCACGGACTGGACGCGGCCGGCCGATAGACCGCGAGTAACTTTTTTCCACAGCAGAGGGCTTATCTGATAGCCGACAATTCTGTCGAGGATTCGCCGGGCCTGTTGAGCCATAACCTTGTCCATATTGAGCTTGCCCGGTTCGGCAAAGGCACGCTTTATAGCCGATTGAGTTATGGCGTTGAAGATTACGCGGTAGGTCTTTTCTTCGGGTACGCCAAGAATTTGCGCAAGGTGCCAGGCGATCGCTTCGCCCTCACGGTCAAGGTCGGTGGCCAGAAATAGTTTATCACTTTTTTTCGCTGCTGCCTTTAACGATATTACGGTGCGTTTCTTGCCGGGCATTACCTCGTAAGTCGGCTCGAAATTATTTTCTATATCAACGTTCAAACCCTTTGAAGGCAAATCCCGCACGTGTCCCATCGATGCCTTTACCTCGAAGTCCGGGCCAAGGTACCTGTTTATGGTCTTTGCCTTGGCAGGCGATTCGACAATTACCAAAGATTTTTTAGATAAACTCGATTTTGCCATAATAAAACTTAGTCGAATGAAATTTATGGTTACGATTTACTAATCACGAGTCCGTTATCGGCGATTTTCACAACAATATTTAAAAAAGGACAAATATAGATGGATTGTAGAAATGTCAAGAGAAAACAAAACAATCCTCTGAAAGCACAGAATTAGTATTGTATCAACAGTAATTTTTGGGTCAAAGCCTGCGGTAAAACCGCGGGCTAAATATCTTTTTTGGGATTTATCTAATTTTTTCGTCCGGCAGTTCTGTTTTTATCCCTAAATATAGCGGCATTTTATCCGGCAACGCCCCTGTCTGGGCCATCAGCCGGTGAAGCTCAGCCTTTAGCTCAGTGACTTTAGGAGCATATTTTGGGTCGTCTATCAGATTTTTGGTTTCGAGTAGGTCGTTTTTTAAATTGTACAGTTCTGCTTTGTACCGGTCCGGTTTGTTATCACCGTTAGGATAGTGGACATATTTCCACTCATCCGTCCGTACGCCCCGAACGTTGGGTGTGTAAGGAAATTGCTTTTCATAGTTATAAGAGTAGTACAACGATTTGCGCCAGCCGCTTGTACGGCCGGCGAGCAGCTTTTTCCAGGACCTGCCGTGGATGTTCTTGAGGGGTTCGGCTTGGCAGATATCGAGAATGCTGGGTGCCAGGTCAACGTTCATCACCATCTTGCTGATGACTGTACCCGGCCGAATAAGCTTTGGGTATCTGACTAACAACGGCACTCGGATGCTCGGCTCGTGCATTGTTCGCTTGTCGGTCATCCCGTGTTCGCCCAAAAAGAAGCCGTTGTCGCTGGTGAAAACGAGCACGGTGTTGTCTAACCGGCCAAGCTCTTTGAGTGTCTGGTAAATCCTGCCGAGGCTGTCATCTACCGATTTAATCGTAGCTGCATAGGCCCGGACAAACTCGGCGAATTTCAGCACACTTTCGTCGCTGGTATCAGGGAAGTCTTTACGAAAACCGAATATCGGGCCGTATATGCCGTGCCAAGTGTTCAGTCGTTCCTTGACCCATTTTGGTTTGCCTTCAAGGTTAAAGGCCGTCCGGGGATAGCGAATTTCCACATCATCGTAAATGTTCTCGTACTTCTTCTCCGGCGTAAATGGCGTGTGTGATGCCTTATGTCCCATTATCAACAGGAATGGTTTGTTGTGCTCTTGCTTGAGCCAATCGACCGCCATATCGGTTACTTGATGAGTATAGTAACCTTTTTTGACCGTTCGTTTTCCATTGATATTGAAAGTTGTGTCGTAGTATTTGCCTTGTCCCTTGTGAGTAATCCAATAGTCGAAACCGGGTCGGCGCTCGTCGCTTTGTTCGCCCATGTGCCACTTACCTATATAGGCTGTCTCATAGCCGCTTTGCTGTAAGCGTATTGGGTAGCTCGGCAGGTCGGCGGGATAATCGGTAAAGTTGTTCGTTACCTTATGGGCGTGAGCATAAAGTCCCGACAGAAACGATGCCCGGCTTGGTGAGCAAAGCGATGTGGTAACAAACATATTGGCAAAGCGTGCGCCTTCTTTGGCGATGCGGTCCATGTTCGGCGTTCTCAGAAACGGATGCCCTTCGCAGCTCATGCAGTCCCATCGCTGGTCATCCGTCATTATGACCACTACATTGGGTCGGCTGGTACTATTGGTAACGCGGTTTTTTTCCTGGCTGGCCTGATTACATCCCTGGCCCAAAGCCAGTGACGTAGCCGCCATAACAGAATCTTTTAGGAAACTTCTGCGATTTATGCTGTTCATAATATG
>Ga0307438_1002545_pt1 | contig 10560 bp, 8 predicted proteins | sample SalMarWE160110MG_FD_202144 | JGI IMG/M metagenome (GOLD analysis project Ga0307438, IMG submission 202144) | Salt marsh sediment microbial communities from the Plum Island Ecosystem LTER, Massachusetts, United States - WE1603-110 | ecosystem: Environmental > Aquatic > Marine > Intertidal zone >...
TAGCACATCTTTTACGCGCTAACTTACTCCCAAAGGCGTATATTCCTGATCAAGAAACCAGAGATATAAGAGAAGTGCTTCGAACTCACGCTTTTCTTATTTCAATGCGTACTCGTATTAAAAATAGTGTTATCGGTGTTATCGTGTTATCGTGTTATCGGGGTCAGACCTTGAAATGTGAAATGAGTAATTCGACATCTCTCCTTATTTTCTGTTCTTTTTTCATTATTCGTTCCATATCCCGGGCTGATTTACTTACCGCTGAGTAAGTTATATTAAAGGCTTTTCCGATCTCTTTGTTAGTTAATCCCGTTAAGCGTTTAGATAAATATATTGCTGCTTTTCTTGCGAGGATGGGTTTTTTCTTTCCGTTGTAAAGCTCTTCAGGGGATCTTTTGTAGTATTTGGCTATCTCTTTAACTATATCATCTATATCAACATCATTGATTATTCTTTTACTATAAGAAAAATCTTCTCCTCCGTCTACCTGAAGCTTTAAATCTTTTAGTGTATCTTTAATAAATTTTACCCTGCCAAGTATAAATCCTGCATAAACTTTATTAAAAATATCAGATTTTTTATCCATTCCATCTAAAACGAATTGCTTATATTTAGAAGGATTGACCTTATAATATCTCATAATCTCTTGTCTATCTATAACACCATCTCCTTTCTTGTTCATATACCCTTGAAAACTTGACCATTTATATCCTTGCGGCGTTTCCGACATCCCCGCTCGTACAGGATTCAGGTGTATATATCTGGTTAATTCTAAAAAATAACTATCTCCTTCGATTATTATCGACTTATACCTGCCTTGAAATAAATGACCACTTCTATTCCTTTTTTTATTGTAATAGACAGTGTACGCAGTGTTTATATACTGCATTATTCTCGAAAGATTAGGTAGTTTAGTCTCGATCAATAAATGGTAATGATTAGACATTAAACAGTAAGCATAAACATAAAATTTGTATTTCTCTTTTGCCTTAAGGAGATATTCTAAGAACTTTTCGTAATCATATTTACTGATGTATATCTTTTTCCTATCGTCACCCCGACTCGTAATATGATATAAGTACCCTTCCCCCTGTAATCGATATGGTCTTGCCATATCTACATATTACTCCCTCAAACGGAATTGTCAACCTTTTCACATTTCAAGGTCTGACCCCGTTGATACTCACACACCAAATACACAAATACACCAAATACAAAATACACAAATACATATTCATACTCGACTTTATAACCATTCCCACAAAGATTCCCATTCCAATGCTTAACCCTATTGATACATTACACCAATAGTTACATAGTGAAAATAAACAGTAAAAATATTAACAAAGCAATAACTGTGATAGTATTCATTATATTACCGTAACTCACGGATAAACCATTATCTTTACATATTTTTCTGTAATCAACATACATGAGTTTGTATTTCTCGAAAGTTTTGGTTCTGAACCAGTCTATGTCTGTGTATTTTTCCACAGTAGGTTTGATTTTAGTAAGTGAAATATATATGGAAAACACTATTACAAAAAGATAATAAACGGAAGCTATCAAAACTAGTGTCCCTCTCATTCTAAAATTCCCTCCTTTATTTGTTTATCAATTGTTTTATATAATCTGGTACAACACTTCCAGTACCTTGATAAAAAGAATAAGTATACATAAAAGTGCCACTTAACCCAATACCTCCAGCCCCTCCCATTGTCGTACCAGAACCTCCTGAACATGACCAGGTATGTTGAGCTGATATTCCAGGTCCTATAGCAAGAAATCCAGATACTGCAAAAGAGCTGGGATCCATATTAGCAGGGTTTATATCAGCATTCATCGTAAACGTTCCAAATTCAATTTGTACGGCACCTGTAACCGGTATCCCTATATCAAGATTTAAACCTCCTCCGAGTTGCACAAATATCCACCAATGATACATCCATGTAGAGGGATCAACTAGATAGTATACGCCTCCTTCAAATGTAGCAGGGCCAAGGCCCAACGCAATGCTCTCCGAAGCATAACCCCAGGTCTTCTGTTCATTATTTGGTCCAGATACAGCAGTTTTATCAGCAACCGCTGAACCATCACCACTCACAACAGCGAAGTATCCCATAGAAACACGTGTCTGTTGATATCTGTCTATCTGTTGTTTGGTTTCCCAATAGTCCAATAAACTAGACTCTTCTAACCCTAACAAATCCACATATTTCATTGGATTATTCCTGCAATAAACATAAGGATTAAGCTCCTGTGAATTAGCTAAATTTATATTCCCCGGATACAACGTATGCGGATCAGGAGATAGGAATCTCCCAATATCACCGGAATAATACCTCGCGCCGAAATAATGAAATCCTGTCGGGTCTTTTTCTTTTGAGGTGAATTCACGGTTGTCTTCATCATCCCCTTCTCCCCAAACTAAATTCCCAAATGCTTCGTATTTCTTTTCTTTTACCACATTACCATCCTCATCCGTTATAATAATAGGTGAACCGAGTCTGTCAAGATGGTAGAAATAGAGGGAATGGGACGCAGATTTAGTTAATTGTTGGTCTGTGGGTCGGTTGGTCCGTTGGTTTGTTTGTTGAAAAAACACACTAAAACACTAACAATAGTTACTTTTATTCGTTACTTAAGTGAACAGGGACGATTCTCCCCGTTGGATCATAAATTTTGAAGTTACCGCTTACGGCAAGCATACCCAGTGTATAAAGCAATCCATCGAAATAGCGTCCTTCTTCGATTGGAATTGGGGTATCCCAAAATTCTCTGACGAAGTCAATCCTGTTTTCGTTTGTGGATGCAAGACAGGCAATTGCGTTCATGGCAACCAAACCCGGATTATGGGTATCTGATAATGTTTTTCCATCTAAAGCGAATTTACTGCCGTAAGTTTTTATTCCTTTACTGGTGAAGAAATCAAGTAATCTGTTGCTTTGAGTTATTGCCCAACTATCGGGGGTAAACCATGCGTAATCAAGAGCAATATTCATTGCGACTCTCCATGCATCATATTGGAAGTTATCAGTTCCTCCTCCGAAGGGATTAAAAGGTTTGCCATCAAAATGGGCATAGTCAGGTGTTAATCCTGTTTTTGGATGGGTTGCTTTCTTCAAAAATTCACGGCTTACAACAGAAGCATTATACCAAAACTGCGTATCTTTATCCGCCCAGCGTGCCCAGAGTTCGTAGAAATGAGGTGTGTGATAAGAGGGATCGGTAAAATCATCCGCACTGCCCAGGGGAACAAAGACGATTTGTTTTTCTTTTTTATTGAACATGTTTGAAATTGTGGTATCGTCATCGGAAGTTTCTGCTTTATTAAGCATAGCATCTAAAATAGATTGAGCCTCGGCTTTATAGTTATAAATACCTGTGCCGTTTCCCCATCGTGCGGATGCAAAGAATAATGCCATAACGATCCATTCTTCTCCGTCTGAGGCTGAGTTAGGGCTTATGATAGTACCATCTGTCTTAAGTTGCCATGCGAAATATTTTTTTCGGTTACCTTCTTTATGCTGCATATAAGTTTTTGCCCATTTCCATAACCGGTCAAATTCTTCCTTTTTATCTAGCTGGACTGCAATCATCATACCGTAGGAAATTCCTTCACTACGAACATCGTTATTATAAACGTCTTTAATGTATGCCATATCGGGTTCAACGGGATAGTATACACGTTGTGTATTACTATCACCATAGAATAATTGATTCCAGACACTATTTATTTTAGTTTCTACCTCTGATTGACTTTTGCCGAGTAACTCGGTAAAAAGATTTTGGTATTCCCCAGAGAAGTAAGAGCCATTATGTTTCGAAAGATTTTCAGTGCCGGTAGTTTTCATTGCAGATGCTTTACCGATAGGGATAAATGTGAATGAAATTATCAGAGAGATTAAGATTTTTAAATTTTTCATCATGTTTTATTTTTACTATTGGTTTCATTTTTTTGTATTCTTTCTCCATTTTTCTATCCAAAAGACTATAGATTTAAATTTATGTTTTCTATATCATGAAAATTCTTAGTTTAGATTATAACGTTTTCTTATGATGGGTCAAGTGCCGAATTTCGATTCAGAAAACTAATTTTACCACAGAGGACACAGAGAAATAATTGTGTTAAAAAAAGAAAAAAACACTGAGTACACAGAGAAAAACAAAAGAAAAAAAACATTTACCACAGAGGACACAGAGAAATAATTGTGTTGAAAAAAGAAAAAAACACTGAGCACACAGAGAAAAACAAAAGAAAAAAAACATTTACCACAGAGGACACAGAGAAATAATTGTGGTAAAAAAGAAAAAAACACTGAGTTCGCAGAGATAAAACAGAAAACCAAGAAAACAGAATTCAAAGGTTTCGTGTTTTGTACTTAAGATTCAGAAAAAGAATAAAGCATATTTGTGTAATTCGTGCAATTTGTTGTTCCTAATGATTGTTGTGAGATGGTTTTTAAACAACACAGTGAAAAGTAGGGTTTGGTGTGGTCTTTGTGTACTCTGTGTGTGTTTTTTCTCTGTGCTCTCTGTGGTAAAAGATTTGGAGGGTTGGGTGGGGTAATGCCCTTGACTTGTTTTATAAAGAGCATATATATGTAAACTATGAGGAATTCAAAAAATGAGTGAAAATGAGAGTTCTATAAGATTACGAATAGCTCCTTCGCCTACCGGATATTTGCATTTGGGAACGGCAAGGACTGCTCTCTTTAACTATCTTTTTGCCCGGGCTAATAAAGGTAAGTTCCTGCTCAGAATTGAGGATACGGACTTGAAAAGATCGGATGATGCAATGGTCGACTCTATTCTCAGGGGGCTCGAATGGTTGGGGCTTAAATGGGATGAGGAAGTTTTATTTCAATCCGACCATTTCGAGCAATACAGAGAAAAGGCTATGGAATTACTTGATAAAGGTATGGCGTACTGGTGTTACTGTACTCCGGAAGAGATAAAAGAAAGGAAGAGTTCGTATTTGAAATCCAAGAAAAGATGGATGTATGATAGGAGATGTTATAACCTATCGGAAGAGGAAAGAAAGGGATTTGAGGAAGAGGGGAGACCAAAGGCTTTACGTTTTCTTATCGGCGATGGCTTTACCGGGTTCGATGATCTGGTGCACGGCGAAATTAAAAGAGAAAATTCGGAGATCGAAGATTTTGTGTTGTTGAAGGCTGACGGTTCTCCGACGTATAATCTGGCTGTTGTTGTAGATGATCACCGGATGAAGATAAGTCATATTTTACGGGGTGATGACCATATATCGAACACCCCGAAGCAGATTCTCCTTTACAGAGCTTTTAATTGGGATATTCCGCGGTTTGGACACTTGCCTTTAATACTCAGTAAGGACAAAACAAAACTTTCTAAAAGGAAAGACGCGGTGGATATCTTTGATTACAAAAACGAAGGATTTTTCCCGGAAGGAATGATAAATTGTCTTGTTCTTCTTGGATGGTCTCCGAAAACTGAAGAAGAAGTTTTTTCGTTGGCAGAATTGGAAGAAAAATTTACGCTTGAGAATGTGCATTCGACACCTGCTGTTTTCGACCGCGACCGACTTGAGTGGCTTAACGGAGAATGGTTACGGAAGTTAAATGTAGACGAGGCGGTTAGAAGGCTTGAGATATATTTGAAGGATAATGGATTTGAAATAAATGATCCGGACTATCTTGCTAAAGTTATTAAGTCGATGGGGAGTAGGGCTAATAAACTAAAAGATTTTATTGAAATAGGACGGTATTTTTTTACAGATGATTTTACTTATGATGAGGAAGGATTTAAAAAACGCATTTATCCTGGAGTTGGAATTAGAATAAAGAAATTAATAACAAAATTCAGTGAGTTGGACCCTTTTGATGAGGAAAACATGGAAAGTGTTTTGCGGGGACTTTCCGAAGAACTAAATTGTAAGGCAGGAGAGCTTATACATCCTGTCCGGCTGGGGGTTAGCGGGATGACTTTTGGGCCGGGTCTATTTGAACTTTTAGAAGTTCTTGGTAAGGAAAAAGTGATTAAAAGATTGGAAAAGTTTGTCCATTATATTGAAAGTAAAAATTCACATGCAGAATGAGAAAAGAAAAAAAACATGAACCACAGAGGGCACAGAGTAATTAATTGTGATAAAAAAGAAAAAACCACAGAGAACACAGAGGAAAAGAAAAAAAAATAACACACCAGCGTACTAACAGACCAACTTACCAACGAGTTTAGGTGGCTTTTTTCGAAAATGATTAGTTTATGTATTTGATAGTAAAAAATCTTTAAGAGTATTATAAAGTTAAGGAGGTAATTACTATGATAATGGAAAAGGTTCGGTCGGTAACAAAGTATTTTCTATGGTTTGCTGCTGCGGCTTTTGTTTTTTCTATGGCAATAGGGTTCGGCACGACTATGTTTTGGAAAGGTAGTGGAGAAAAGGAAAATATAATTGCAAAAGTAGATGATGAAACTATTACGACCAGAGAATATGGAAACTTATTAAAGGTAGAGCTTCAGCGTATAAGAGGCGCTATGGGAACGGATCCAATAAGAGAGAGACAGACCTCTGAAGCAGCCATAAACCAATTGATAACCCGAAAGATAATTAATGATCTACTTGAAAAAAGAAAAATATCTATTTCGGATGAACAGTTGATAGATATTATCAGGGGAAATCCACCTCCTGAGATTACACAAAACCCGGATTTCTGGATAGACGGACAGTTTGATTATAATAGGTATTATGCGTTACTTGGTGATCCGCGCGCGGATCAATTTATCAGATCTTACGCGTCTCAGATAGCCGAAAATTTTCCTATGGCTATTTTACGCGGAGAAATTTTATCTACGGTAAGAATAACAAGTGGCAACGCAATTGAAAAATTATTGGAGGATTCAGTCAAGGTAAAAATTGAGTATATTAAATTGTCTTTAAAAGAATGGAAAAACCCTGAGACTTCTATTTCCCTGGAAGATTTTTATTCGGAGCATAAAGAGATGTTTAGAAGAGATCGCTTTGTGAAATTGGGTTATGTTTTTTTTCCTGTTTCGGTAAATAATGAAATGATTCAAACGACAAAAGACCTCGCAGGATCTATAATAGAAAGAGCGAAAACGGATTCTTTTGAACTGCTTATGGGGCAATATTCATATTTTCCGGATGATAGAAGCCTTTTTAATGGTTGGGTTAAAACTAAAAGTTTAACCTATCAATTTGCGACTGCCATTGCTGGAATGGGTAAGGGAAAGGTTTCCGCTCCTATTAAAAGCGATATGGGGTTTCATATTTTGAAGCTTAGAGATCGACGTAGAGATTCTGTTAATATAGCAGAGATATTACTTCCTGTGTTTCCTTCATTTGAGGAATTTCAGAATGTTTCCACTAAAGGATGGAAACTGGTAAAAAAGCTTCGTAATTCTCCCGATTCGAGTATTTCTGAAAAATACAATGCCAAGTACATTTCTTACGGTAAAGGTGATTTTCCGAGTCTTCCGGTGAATTTCGCGGCTTTCCTTGTTGATCCGAAGGAAGGGGATATTTCTTATCCGCTTATAGGGGAGGGTGGTTTTTATGTTTTCTGGGTTGAGGAGAAAGAAGAGGGCATACCTCCGTTTTCCGAAATAGAAGCGGAAGTTAAGGATTCGCTCATAAACTTTGAAGCGGCCCTAAGAGCAAAAAATTATGCTCTGAAGAATTTCTCCGGAGATAAATTACCTCGTAAGCCGGAAAAAGGAAAATGGGGTAAAACTTCTTATTTTACATTAAGCAGTTATGCTAAATATAATGTTCCGGAAAAAGTAGCTCTTTTGTCTTTTTATGTTAGGAAAGATGGAATTCTGCCTCCAGTGAGAGTAGGCGAATCTTTATTTATTGTTAAGACGATAGATTTTAAAATACCCGGGAGTGAGAAGCTTCAGGAACTTATACCGGCACTTGCGATTCAACTTCAACAATCAAAAGAGTCGTTGTATTTTGAGAAATGGTTTAGTGGGCAGAGGAAGCAATATAATGTTGAGGATTTGAGGGAGAGATTGTATGAATGAACTCCGCAACCCGCTGACCACACCAACGACCCCACAAAAAGAATTTACCACAGAGTACACAGAGAAAAAAGAACACACAGAGAACACAGAGCCCTACCACGCCTCCTTTTTATTATGTTTACTTAAGACGACCCAACCCACAGCACCCAGGACTAACAACGAATTACATAAATAAGAGCTATGTTGATGAAAGCAAATAAGAGGTGTCTGAAATTAAATTTGAATAAAGAATTGAAGGCAAGTGGGGTGGGGGTAAATCCGGGAAAATCTGTGTGGATCTGCGCCCTATTAATCTTTTCTTTTTTTTCCTGTGCTTATTCTTTTAGAACCGGTTCTTTTGACGGTACTTTATCAATAGCTTCTTTAGGAAATAAAACACAAAATGCTGATATTGGCAGGATTTTAACAGAGAACCTGATAGATGCTTTTATTAATGATGGCAGGGTGAAGATTAAAACAAATTCTGATGGTGATTACTTGTTGGTGGGAGTTGTCGATCGTTATAAAAGGAGTTCGGAATCATATACGTCGGAAGGAGAAGTTGAAGAATACCGGTTATCTGTTAATGTAAAATTTTCTCTTAAGAAGAAAGATAAAGAAAAAGATGAATGGGAAAAAAATATTAGTGAATCTTTTATTTATCCCTCTACATCTGATGAGTTGGAAGCGGTTGATTCCGTTGCTGTAAAGATAAGGGATTCTTTACTTCGTTTAATGCTGGAAACGTGGTGATTGGGACGCAGATTAACGCAGATTTTCAGGTTTTTTAAAATCACTTATAGACTTTTATAAATTAGTTTAATCAAATTGATATATTTTAGAATATGGAAAATCATAAAATAAAAATTGCCTGGTATGGAAAACATTTTGGTGAAGAACCACCGTTGATTGGTCGTGCTTGCGTCTCATCTTCCCGGGAAAAAAGATATGGAGCGGGAACAATTTTCTTTTCGAGTTGTAATCTACGTTGTGTTTTCTGTCAGAATTATCAAATTTCACAAGAAAAACTGGGAAGGGAATATTCTATTCCCGAACTGGCAAATATTATGATTAAGCTACAGAACCAGGGTGTACTTAATATTGATCTCGTTACGCCTACCCTCTGGTGGCAATTCTTGAAAGAAGCAATGATCCTTGCCCGCGGGTTAGGATTAACTATTCCGATTGTCTGGAATTCCAATGCCTATGAATCGCTGCAAATTATACGGGCAATGGACGGATTGGTTGATATTTATCTACCGGATTTTAAATATATGGATGATAAATTAGCGGTAAAATATTCGAATGCTCCAAGATACAGTAAACTAGCGGAAGAAGCCATCAAGGAAATGTTTCTCCAGGTTGGAAAATTGAAAGAGAAGAATAATATTGCCCAGAAGGGATTGATTATCCGGCACTTGATTATTCCTGGTAATATAGATAATAGTTTTTCTGTTCTGGAGAAGATTGCTTCAATTGATAAAAATATCCATTTAAGTCTTATGAGTCAGTATTATCCTGTTTATAATGCCAATAAATTTCCTGAAATCAACCGACGGCTTACCGAAAATGAAATAAGAGCTGTAGAGATAAAAAGAATGGAACTGGGACTCGAAAACGGCTGGACACAGGAAGCTGATTCGGGAGATATATTTTTGCCGGATTTTCGCAAAGAAAACCCTATTTCGATTCAGAAAACTAATTTTACCACAGAGGACACAGAGAAATAATTGTGGTAAAAAAGAAAAAAACACTGAGTTCGCAGAGATAAAACAGAAAACCAAGAAAACAGAATTCAAAGGTTTCGTGTTTTGTACTTAAGATTTAGAAAAAGAATAAAGCATATTTGTGTAATTCGTGCAATTTGTTGTTCCTATTTTTAAAAAAAGGAAATAATCACAGATGAACACTGATAAGTACGGATACCCATCATAACACCCCAATAATTGGACGCAGATTAAACAGGATCAGCAGGATATTATTTTTGTGTATTTGTAATTAAAAATAAAAAATTGATTGGTGTAGTTGGGTTTCGTGTGTTTGATGGTTGGGAAATCCTGAAAATCTGCGTTTATCTGCGACCTATTATCTCTGTACTCTTCACCTCTTGGGGATAAAAATTGTGAAGGTGGATCCCTTGTTTTCTTTGCTTTCTACCTCAATCCAGCCCCCTATTTCTTTTACCGAGTTGTAAACAAAGTAAAGACCGAGACCGGTCCCTCCGTCTCCGGATTTTGTTGTAAAGAAAAGCTCAAATATTTTGTCTTTAACGTTTTCGCTCATACCGCAGCCCGTATCGGTAATTGAGATAGAAACATATTCCTTTTCTTTTTGCTCTTTTTCCGGACGGAACACATTTCGAACTTCAACCGTAATTTTTCCTTTATCGGCAATTGCATCGCGCGCGTTTATAACAAGATTTAACAATACCTGATGAAGCTGATCCTGATCACCTATAATGCTGGCTTTGGAGTCGAGATAATTCGCGGTGATTTTTATTTTTTTAGGCAGTATTTGTCCGGAGAAGTTCACAACATCTTTTACAATTTCATT
>Ga0307438_1002549_pt1 | contig 10541 bp, 15 predicted proteins | sample SalMarWE160110MG_FD_202144 | JGI IMG/M metagenome (GOLD analysis project Ga0307438, IMG submission 202144) | Salt marsh sediment microbial communities from the Plum Island Ecosystem LTER, Massachusetts, United States - WE1603-110 | ecosystem: Environmental > Aquatic > Marine > Intertidal zone >...
AATGCGGCTGTTGCCTTGGCTTCACGAAGCCTTTTAATACGCTCTTCCATATTCACTCTCCTCCAGATTAGAAATGAGACTCAGCAGCATTTTAACAGGTTCGTGGCTATTTTCACAAGGCATTGTGGCGGAATTCCAGAGATAACGTACTAATTAGGCCTACTACGAATCAGGTATTATGTCCCCGGTATATATGCCCGGATCGTCATTGGCTTGGTGGCTTTTCCTCCAAACCTTGATTACTGATCAAATATCCAAGGCTTAGCTAAAACATACGAGGTGATGAAAGTATATAATCAGCAATCTTCTGAATAGTTGCCCAATCTTGGTTTGTTGGCTCAAATCGCCTATCCACCTGCAATGTCCACCCCTGGAATTCCTTGGCATAGCTGTGAAGTGTCAAATTCCCAATCCTTTTCGCCAGGTTTTTTACTGCTTCATCGTTAGAAAGAACTTCGACTAGTCCAGTATGATGATCGTTACCTTTCCAGGTCACATCGACTACTTTCCCGAATAACGGAAACGACTTTTTTCTTATTGTCTTGATATCAACCGCCTTGTGATTTGAGAGAGGTCTCTCATCCGGTATACAAAGAATGACCCACCATAGAGGAGGGCTGTTTCTACTCGCATCTTTTTTCAAGATATTTATCCATCTGACCAGTCCTTCTGGTATGTCTATAATTCCCAAAGAACGTTGATACCATGAATTCTCTATTTTTTCTTCTGCTCGGCCACGTTCAGCCAGGTCCGCTCTAATACCCAGGGAGTTGAGGTTCTGAGCTAATTCATCTCTTGATTTATCACGGAATATTTCTTTCATTTGTTAGAATAATACCGTAGCGTATGGTGGGGAAGGGGGGACTCGAACCCCCACGCCTTGCGGCACATGATCCTAAGTCATGCTCGTCTGCCAATTCCGACACTTCCCCATAATTCTCCCTCCCCCAGCGGGAGGGAGTTAGAGGGAGGGGGATTTCACCCTCACCTTTCCCGATTTAATCGGGACTCCCATCAAGGGCGAGGAAATTTATACGATTATGGAATTAACTATAATACAATAGCATTTTACAGGGCTTGCCTCAAACCATCGGATTCTAAGGACACCATCCTTCACAAGGTGAAGGATTAATCCTACTACAAATTAGGTATTATGTCCCCAGAATAATTCGCAGATGGCTGAAGGAAGTCTGTCCTCGATTTTACCACCATAACCACTCTGGGGAAGGTTAAGGAAAGGAGACTTCGCCTTCGTCTGCTCAGCATGTGATTAGGTTATCTCTGTCTCATAATCAAAGTGGTAGACGTACCACCAGTCGTGCTCAGTGGCTGACTCCTTCTCCGTGACAGGTACATCGGAATCGCCTAGTTCTGTCTCACATCCATGTCTTAAGGCATAAGCGGTCTCGAATTCCTTCGCAGCTGTTTTACTTCTGAAGATTTCCAGTATCTCCCAATTCGTAAACCCTGTGGTTTGGTTCTGCCAGTATGCCTGTTTTGCTTCCGGGTTTGTGGTCATTCCTATTCTACATGGCATGGGATTTTCCGCCTCTTTTTGTTGCCAGGTCGATGGAGATTGGAAATTTTACTGTTATAGGAAGACAGAGCTGGTTCACATGTCTATATGCACTCGGCTGAGCATGATGAGAACTATAACAACCCTCCGACGTACACACTTGACACCAACCCTATATTAGCCTTACTATTCTACTACTATTATATCACTAGTGAAGGAAGTGTCAATACCCCCTTTATAATGGTAGTCTCTCTGCTCCTTAATTCAGGGACACCATATCAATTAGTTCTACTACAAATCAGGTGTTATCTCCCCGGAATAGGATAGATGCTAATGAGACTTCATGCAGAACCATACAGGACTGCAGGAACAACAATTGGAAGAACAATCGCAAGGACGATTATAACTGGTACAACTACTATTGATATCACAAATACTATTATGCCGGCAATATTCCATTTCCCCTGCGTACTCTTGAAGTGCTCAATGCTGTCCCATTTCTTATTCCGCCACGCCCACTCATTTCCCTGTACACCAAGAACGATAGCCCAAGCAATATTAAAAAAGGGAATAAGGCAAAGTAGCGATATCCAAACACTATTAAAGATTCCCCATATCCAGGTTAAGACAAATGCTCCCCAGCTCCACCCTTTAACTTCTTTTGGGACTATGGCTAATTTACCTTGTCCTGATGTATTCTCTGGCGTTACCCCAACCTTAAGCCTCTGTCCACACCTAGGGCAAAACATGAAACCCTCACTTACTTCTTTTCCACATTTTGGACAAAATGGCATAGCTTCACCTCCGTCCCTTTAATACATCATATAAGAATTAAGGACAATGGTCAATACCACAAATTCCAGGGACGCCATACCAATCAGACCTACTACAAATCAGGCATTATGTCCCCAGAATACCACACATAGCTAATCTATGGGTCTACCCAAGTTTGAATTTTGGGCAATTTCTGAGCTCATCTTTTCTGCCGCTTGCATCGACCTTAGCAAAATCGACTTCCTCTAAGCCGAAAATTCTTGGAGAGGCCCAGAGGCCGGCATCTACCATATAACCCTCATACCTTTTTCGGCCTCCATATGTGGCACTAGTATTTGAGTCAACTAGATGTATAAAACGCAAGTCCATCAGTTGTTTCAACTTGTCGTAATCTTCGGGGTTTTTTGAGCTTTCTCCTTGGTCAACCAAAAATACTGTTTTCTTTCTCGTCTCAATAGCAAATTTGCAAATACGGCTAATCATCTGTGTTAAAGACGATGAATCGCCGACACTGTCCTCAGACAAGTTTGGCTTCTTAGTTTCGTTTAGATATTGTCTAGCAGCCTCTCCTACTACCCTTTGTTTCTCCATTTTTTCTAATAAACGGCTCCTAGCAATATTTTGACTCTTCACAAAAAGATTAAGAAAATCTCTAGGTACACCTCCTGAACTCAGGTGAAGCATATTCTTGCCTCCCTCGGTGAATAAGTTATCTAGGTCACCTATTTCAATGTCTGCTTTCTCGGCAAACTTGGATAGAATTTCGTCAAGGAAATTAGACATTACTTCGAAATCTTCGAGTGTATAATCTAGATCGATAGGGAAAATATCATTATTTAATTCTACTCCAGTTATTCTTCCGGTATCCCCAGAGGTTCTATACCATGAAGTTCTGTATTTTATAGTCCCTAGCTTCAAATATATATTCGCGCCTTTGGAGAGCCTATGTAGATAGTCTATTACATCGGGCTGGTACTGCTTTTCAATAAAGTAGAAGTCATCCAGAAAAAGCATCATGTTCTGTGCTGATTTGTCTAGCATCTCAGCCAATAAAGATTGATACACTTCGAGATTCTGCTGCAAGCATCTTATTTTTACAATGGTTGTCCCTGTAGTCTCCTGTATAGTTGAGCCAGTTGCTTGGTCAACTTCAGCACCAACCCCCGCTTGCCCTAATCCCACCTTAATATTTGCCCCTTTTCTTCCTTGCTGCGTTAGTGTGGTCTGCCGTTCTAACTCGTAAGCCTCCGGTTCAGTTCTAAGTCTATACAAATCTTTTATGATATTGGTTGCCTTCCCATTCAAGCTATGACCTTTAGGGTAGAACATCCGTTTAAAACGTCGGAAAATACCACGTTCGGTATTTTTAGATTGTTCCAGTAGATACTCAAAGATCCTTACCAATATTGATAACAGTACATCAGGGAAGGGATTCTCTTTGATTAGTTCGCTATCAATATAGATACATAGAACCCCACGACTTTCGGCTTCCTTTTTCGTTGTTAGTAAGAGAGTAGACTTGCCAGAACCACGTCTCCCAAAAACAATATGATTCTGAAAAGATAGAAGCCTACCTAGATTATTTGCTATATCAATGTATATTGGGGGTTGTCCTCGTCTAATACGGAGGTTCTCTTCTATTAGTTGGTTTAGTGCAATAAGTTCTTGACTGCGTAGAGTTATCATTGCGGTTTACTCCAAGACTTCGGAATTGCCCACCCTTGCTAGTTGCAATGCTGTCTATATCAGAAACTCTCAATATAAGAATACAACTTAATCTTAAGCAGGTCAATCGGAATTCCAGGGATACCATCCCAATTATGCGTACTACAAATTAGGATTTCCCCGGAATACTCAAAGCGGAAATAAATTTGAGAAGGTGGCATAATTATACAAGCTAAATCAAGATGAAAGCGTTAGTGCAGCGGGTTTCCCGAGCCTCGGTGAGCGTGGATGACAAGATAGTAGGCAAGGTTGGCCCAGGGCTGGTGGTTTTTCTCGGCGTTGCTCAAGGTGATTCGAAGGAAGACGCCAGCTATCTGGCAAACAAAGTAGTGAACCTGCGTATTTTTGCCGACGAGGCAAGCAAGTTTGCCCTCTCGGCGCTGGAAACGAAGGGAGATATTTTAATAATAAGCCAGTTTACTCTTCTGGCTGACTCACGCAAGGGGAGGCGACCCAGTTTCACCGAGGCAGCTCCGCCGGACCTGGCCGAGGAATTATATGAGCTTTTCGTGGAGCAAGTCCGCTCCACAGGGCTCAAGGTGGAAACGGGACTTTTTCAGGAGCATATGCTGGTGGAAATCCACAATGATGGGCCGGTCACCATATTGCTGGAAAGCACGAAGGCAGCAAAGTAGCTCATTACGACAGTAACGAATTTATAGTATTCCGCAAAACCTCTTATAATTTTTCCTCCCCTTAGCGGGAGGGAGTTAGAGGGAGGGGGCTCTTTGAAAAAGAGGCAAGAGCAGATAAGTTTCGCTCGCGAACTTCGCGAGAAACAAACAGACGCGGAAAAAGCTCTCTGGATGAAGTTAAGGAACAGGCAGCTAGAAGGTGTGAAGTTCCGTAGGCAACAGCTTATAGGTTCGTATATTGTTGATTTCACCAGCTTTGAAAGGAAAATCATAATTGAGATAGATGGTGGCCAGCATAATGAAGAGAAAATAAGGGAAAGAGATGAAGAAAGGACAACATGGCTAAAGGAAAGAGGTTACCAGATAATAAGGTTCTGGAATAACGAGGTCCTGATGAATCTGGAAGGTGTTTTGGAAAGCATAAGAGAGGCTTTAAGATGAGGTTTCACCCTCACCTAACCTCTCCCTTCAAGGGAGAGGAATTTTACACAAAGTTATGCGGGAGACTATATAGTCAGTACCGTAGGGCGGCATTTCATATGACGCCTAGTTCTAGTGATGAATAAATCCTCCCTTACGGAATTTTGCGAGATTGCTTCGTCCCGATAAATCGGGACTCGCAATGACAGGGTGGGGTTGTGATGGCATTTGCAACTTGTTGCAATAATTTTGCTGTCCTGTTATAATCCTGACAGGTAAGTTTTTCCAAGCTTTCCCCTCTTAAGATTAAGAGGGGAAAGGGGAGTTATGGAAGTAACCCCCTTCATCCCCCTTATTCTAAGGGGGAAGGGAGAGACCCTAATTTTTAAGAGGGAGCTTGTCGGAAAAACCGAACTACTACAATTTTGGAAAAGTTAATTTGAAATGAGCTGCCACGAAACTCTTCAAGCAAAGGGGCATCGCTTAACTCCCCAGCGCATGCTGGTCATCGAGGCGCTTCATAATGCCGACAAGCACATCAGCGCTGAAGAAATCTACGAGCAATTACATAGCCGTTATCCTTATGCCAATATATCTACTGTCTATCGTACTCTGGAGCTACTGAAGAAATTAAATTTAGTTACGGAAACCGACTTTGGCGAAGGACGTGTCCGCTATCATGTTGCCGAGAAGGGGCATCACCATCACCTCGTTTGCCGTAGCTGCGGCAAGGTAGTAGACCTAGAGGAGTCTGCACTATATCAGTTAAAAGACACCTTGCTTCGGGAATACGGATTTGATGCCGATTTGAGGCACCTGGCAATTTCAGGAGAATGCAGCCGGTGCCGCAGAAAAAGAGGGAAATAGAAGCGTTGCTATGGATGACGTTCAAGAAAAACTGCGCATTCTGCTTGACTATTGGATTGAACATAACAGCGAGCATGAGAAAGAGTTCCGTGATTGGGCTGATAAAGTTGTCTCGTTATCCACCGAGGTAGCCCAACAGTTACAAGAAGCAGCCACTAAGATGGCTGCGGTTAGCAACGAACTAATGAAAGCAAAACAGGCTCTGCCAAAGAGCAAGGAGAGGCACTAAGATGTGTATGGCTAAACTTTATGAGGCCGAAGAAGGCGACAAGCCGATTGTGGAGGACATCGCACGCATGACAATTGCCGACCGGCGAGTAGAAGTAGAGACCCTCTTTGGGGAAAAGAGGGTTTTCCAGGGCAAGGTGCGGCAGATAGACTTCTTGAAGTCTCAAATACAACTGGAAAAGGATTAATTTTTTTGCCTGATAATTGCAATTAATTGCAATACGACAGAGCGCTAAGATGACAGGAAAGGGTGGTAAAGATTTGCCCGGAATGCAGATAAGGCCTGTAGGGATAGTGAAAAGCCAGATAAAGGAGCCCAGCCTGGTTGTTAAGTGGCGTGACTTAGAGTGGAAGGGAATATTAGAGGATGCGAGGAAAGAGCAGAGCGTGATATCGGAGATTTTGATATCCGATGACTTCACCGGTATTCTCGATGGGATAGAGGATTTTTCTCACATTCTTGTCCTCTACTGGGCTCATCTGGCTTCAGAAGAAGACCGCTCCCTTATCAAAGCGCATCCTATGGGCAGAAAGGACCTGCCAGAAGTAGGCATTTTTGCTACTTGTAGCCCCGTCCGACCTAACCCTATCTGTGTGTCGGCAGTTCCCTTGCTTGAGCGAAACGGGAATCTTCTGAAGGTAACAAGCCTGGATGCTATTGATGGCAGTCCTGTGATTGATATCAAGCCCTATGCTCCTAGCTACTATACCATAAGGGAAGTGAAAGTAAGCAAATGGATGGAACAAATAGAGAGGGAATTTACCCAAGCTTCAGGGAAAAAACACTAAACTATTGATTAATTAAGGAGGTTCTATGAATAGAAAGCTTGTACCAGTCATTCTAGCAGTACTTATTTTGGCAAACTTATTTACGCTCTCGTCCTGTACCCAACAATCGGCGGACATCATGGCCGGGAGTTCGCTTATCGCCAACATCATTCAGGATGTAGCTGACGACAAAGTGGAAACTCGAACCCTTATACCGCCGGGTACCTGTCCGGGACACTACGATGTAAAGCCAAGCGATATTGTGGCACTGGCTAACAGCAAAGCCCTTTTTATTCACAATTACCAGGAGAATTTCGAAAATATCACAGGACTGCTTGAAGCTGCAGAAAACCCCGACCTTATTGTCAAGGTTCTTAATGTTACAGGCAACTGGATGACTCCCCCGGTCCAGGCTGAAGCAGTAGACAAAATTGCTCAAGCCCTGGGCGAGATAGACCCGGAGAATGCCGCGTATTATGAGGGGAAAGCCGACGAAAGGTCGCAGGCTATTTTAGCTAAGGGCGAAGAGGTGGAAAGTGAATTGCAAGGAGCCGGAGTAGAGGGAGTAAAAGTACTCTGCGCTGAGATGCAAGCGGGATTCGTAGTGTGGGCCGGGTTTAATATCACGGCTACCTATGGCAGACCTGAAGAGCTAAGCCCGGCCGATGTGGAGCAATTGATAACCGACGCTATAGAGGCTGGGGTAGCTCTGGTTATCGACAATCTCCAGAGCGGTGCCACGGCGACAAGTGAAACTATGGCACAGGATATTGGAGCTATTCAGGTGACTATATCCAACTTCCCCGGTGGCTTCGAAAACACCGAAACCTGGGAGAAGGCAATAGATAAGAACGTTGATTTACTGCTGGAAGCTTTGGACGAATGGAGGGAACAATATGAATAACACAGTCATCAACATTCAAGACGCTGTAGTTTCCTACCGGGAAGATGTAGCTTTACAGGGCGTGTCTCTGGAGGTAAAGAGTGGAGAATTCATCGGCATTATCGGACCTAACGGCGCTGGCAAAACTACCCTGCTCACGGTGATTAACGGCCTAGGCAAACTGGTTCATGGACAAGCCTGGGTATTAGGGTCGCGGCTAAATGGGAGAAGTAGCAGTAATTTAAGGAAGCGCATAGGTTATGTGGCTCAGGTAGAAAATATCGACCCCAGGTTGCCCATCAATGTTCGAGAGACGGTGATGGTAGGCTGTTATGGTCGCCTGGGGCTATTCCATCGGCCAACACGGGCTCAATGGGGAACTGTAGACGAGGTATTGGAAATGGTAGGCATGGCTCATTTATCCCAGCGCCCAATAGGACATCTATCCGGGGGCGAATACCAGAGGGCAGCTATTGCTCGAGCTTTAGTTCAGCAGCCTGAGATATTTCTTCTCGATGAGCCGACGGCTTCAATAGATAAAAAAGCTCAAGGCGAAATCTTAAGCCTGATACAACTTATTCACAAGGAATATCATATGACCACTCTATTTGTCACCCACGACCTTAGAACACTGCCCTCTACTTGCCAACGACTGATTCTCATGAAGGATGGCAAGATATGGCAGCAAGGTAGCCCGGAGTCAATGCTTAGGGAAGAGGTGCTGAGTCAGCTTTACGGAGCTCCGATCTCAGTAGCAACTGAGATTGCTTCGTCGCTCCGCTCCTCGCAATGACAAAAGAGAGTGTGTCATTGCGAGCCTCGACAAGTCAAGGCGTGGCAATCTCGGCAAAGGAAATGGATGTTGACATTTGGGAGTTAAGGTAAAGAGGATATAGTGTTTTCTATTTTACAGTACCATTTCATGCAAAACGCCATTCTTGCCGGGTTACTCGGTGGCATAACCTGTTCTGTGGTGGGCGTCTTCGTAGTTACCATGCACCTCTCCTTTATCGGGGTATGTATTGCCCACGCTGCTTTCGCCGGGGCGCTTCTGGGCCTCTGGCTGGGGTTTAATCCCTTGATTGGTGCCTTGCTCTTCAGCCTAGCCTCGGCAGCCATTATCGGACCCGTGGCTGACCGTGGGGAATTAAACCCCGATACTTCCATAGGCATTGTCTTCTCCCTGATGCTGGGACTTGCTTTCCTGTTCATGGGCCTGATGCCTGGGGCCAAGACCGAAGCCTTAAATATGTTCTGGGGGAGTATATTGACTGTTACTCAGCAGGACCTCATCTTTTTAGCCGTTATAACAGGCGTAATAGTCGGGTTGGTGGTCGCTTTCTATAAGGAAATTCAAGCAGTAATTTGCCATCGGGAGGTAGCTCTGGCCGTGGGCATACCGGCGACAATCATTTTCTATGGCTTGCTATTCTCTACTGGCGTAACCATCACCGCTTCACTGCAAAGCATAGGTGGCTTGCTTATTTACAGCCTTATTCTCAATCCCGCAGCCGCTGCCTATCAACTCACTTATAGCCTAAAGCGGATGCTCCTTATCGCTGTTGCTTTTGGTGTTATTTCTTGCTGGGCCGGGCTCGCAGCCTCATATTTGCTTGACCTTCCCTCGGGTGCCGCCATAGTGATAACTTCGGCTATTATCTTCGGCCTGGCAACGGCATTCTCTCCTAAGAGAAAGGTGAAGAGATGGCAGCAAGTTCCATTAGCAGGTTAGATATGCAACTTCAAGAGTATTTCGACCAACTAGCCCCAACCTGGGATAAAGAGCTTACCGGAGAGAGGTTGAAGTGCTTGGGCAACATCGTCAAGGAATTAGACATCGAACCCGGATATTATGTGCTTGATATTGGCAGCGGTACGGGCGTCCTTTTGCCCTTTCTAGTCGCAGAGCTGAGTGATGAGGGAAAAATCGTCGCCCTGGATTTTTCAGCAGAGATGTTATGTCAAGCAAAGGCCAGAAACTTCCAGCATATAGTTGGTTTTGCTCAGGCTGATGTTCTCGCCACTCCCCTGGCTGGTAGTTCTATGGACCTGGCTATATGCAACAGTGCCTTTCCTCATTTTGACGATAAAGCCAGGGCATTGAAGGAAATAGCCAGGGTGCTCAGGAATAACGGCCGGCTGGTTATCTGCCACACCATGAGCCGAAAGATGATTAACCAGCTTCATCAGTCCATTGGTGGCTCAGTTGCCAATGACCTTCTGCCCGATGAATTTCAGCTAAAAAGGCTGATAAAGCAGGCTGGTTTGAAGATAACCCACTTCGAGGACGGCCCAGAACGATATCTAGTTATTGCTGAAAAGGGCACCCGCTGATGTTTAAATAATAATCGTCCCTGACTTCTTAATCATTAAGCTTCAAGCTCGAGACTGATATCTAAAGCCCTGGCAGAGTGGGTAAGGGCGCCAATAGAAATAAAATCAACTCCGGTTTCAGCTACAGCCCGAACATTATCCAGCGTAATTCCACCCGAGGCTTCAATCAAAGCACGGCCGTGAATAGATTTTACCGCCTTACGCATATCCTCGAGATTCATATTGTCAAGCATGACGATATCTGCCCCAGCTTCAACAGCTTCTAAAGCTTCTGGCACGGTCCTGACCTCCACTTCGACCTGAGTCTGCCTTGCTTGGAGATTGCTTCGTCGCTCCGCTCCTCGCAATGACAACGGAGCATTTTGCCTTGCTCTGGCTATAATCTCCTTGA
>Ga0307438_1002555_pt1 | contig 10521 bp, 10 predicted proteins | sample SalMarWE160110MG_FD_202144 | JGI IMG/M metagenome (GOLD analysis project Ga0307438, IMG submission 202144) | Salt marsh sediment microbial communities from the Plum Island Ecosystem LTER, Massachusetts, United States - WE1603-110 | ecosystem: Environmental > Aquatic > Marine > Intertidal zone >...
ATAATCCTTCTTGAACGGGCCGGAGTATATCCTACATTCCTTCTACGAGGTGAACGGCTGTCAGGCTGAAGGTACTCAGGCGCTGATTCCTGGAGGAAAGAGAAACTTTGACCTCCAGAGGCCGATGCTTCTTATTGCACGTAACTACGGGCCGGGGCGGCGTGAAACCGCCCCGGTCTTGTTTACAGCGCTGACGTTGCCCAAATTGGGTCTTGACTCTCCCCCTACGGGATGGTGTATAATATCAGTGAAGGTCTTCGAAGAACCATAGCGCGCGTGGAGAGAGGGAATGTTCAAGATCGGTGACTTTTCCAGAATCAGCCAGGTGTCGGTGAAGACGCTGCGCTACTACGACGAGATTGGGCTGCTTAAATCGGCCTGTGTAGACCGTTTCACCGGCTATCGCTACTACTCGGTTGACCAGTCGCACCGGCTCAACCGCATCCTGGCCCTCAAAGACCTGGGCCTATCGCTGGAGCAGATCGCCCGGCTGCTGGACGACGACCTGCCGCCGGCCCAAATCCGAGGCATGTTGCGCATGAGGCAGATGGAACTCGAGCAACAGGTGCGAGAGGATCAGGCGCGACTGGCGCGGGTGGGAGCGCGGCTGAGACAAATCGAACAGGAGGATAAAATGCCGACTTACGACGTAGTGCTCAAGAAAGTTGATCCGCAGACGGTCGTCGCCATACGCGACGTAATCCCCACCTATGGCGACCAGGGACCGCTGTGGAAAGAGTTGTCCGTCTACCTGGAGCAGCATGGAGCCAAGGCAATCGGCCCTTCACTGACCATCTATTACGACACCGAATACCGCGAACGGGACGTAGACTTGGAGGTGACCACTCCGGTGAGCGCACCGCTTCCCGGCAACGAGCGAGTGACGGTGCGCGAGTTGCCCGGTGTTGAGTTGGCGGCCTGCGTGATCCACCAGGGAAGTTACGACACCCTCGACCAGGCGTACGCCGCCCTGTTGACCTGGATCGAGGCCAACGGCTACCGCGTCATCGGCCCTGACCGGGAGGTCTATCTGCACTGCCCGGATAATGACTACGACGACCCGGATGCTGTCGGATACGCCGACTACATAGCGGATGACCCGACCGCCAACTTGACGGAGGTGCAGTTCCCGGTCGAGAAGGTGTGACCTCGCTCAACGTAGACGGTGAGTTTCTGGGGCAGGGAGAAGCAATCACCATCCTTGGCTCAGGGTTGTCTGGCTGGCAGGAGCAGGGGAGTTATGCGTGGCTTGCTTTGCAGTGCAGCGCCTCCGCTGCCCTTTCTACCTCGTTTAGCCGCTCCCGCAGCGCCGCCCGGGCCTGGTCCAGGTCGGCCGCCAGGGGCACCTCCAGTGGCTCCCCCAGGACGACGGTGATACGGCTGAAGGGAAAGGGAATAACGTATCGGTCCCAGCGGGGAAGATGGATGCCGGTGGCGGTAAAGGCCCCGGCCGGGACGATCAGTGCCTCGGCCTTGCGGGCGATGAATACCACGCCCCCTTTGGGCTTGTGGGAGGGGCCATCAGGGCCATCAGGATTGAGATAGAGATTCTTCCCCTGCTGCACCTGGCGGATCAGCGCCAGTAGGCGGCGGGCGGCCACCATCGAGTCGATCTTCATCGAGATGGCGAAGGGGATGGCTCCCAACTGCCGCGCCCAGACGCTCAGGACCGCTCCCCTGTGGTCATCGGGCACGACCAATACATACTGGTTGGGATCCTCCTGGGCGGCGATATAGCCCGCGAGCATCATCGTCATCCCGTGCCAGGCGGCGATGATGAGAGGGCGTCCGGAGGCGTGAATCCGCTCCACGTGCTCCTGTCCCTCTATCCGGTAGCGGGCGGTGCGCCGGACCAACCCGGCGTAGGTGGAGAGGCCCCAGCCCTGGAGGCGATATAGAGGCGTGATCTTCACACTTTCTTCCTCAGCGAAGCAGGGCGTAGACGGCCCGGGCCAGGCCAAAGGAGACGTAACCTCCGGTCAGGCCGAACCAGACCAGTTGGGGGGAGAGCCAGATCGCCAGCATGGCTGCGGAACCCAGCCCCGCCACGCTCAGCCAACGTCGCTGAAAAACAGAAGCCAGCGCCGGGTAGCGGATGCGGCTCATCATCAGCAAGGTCAAGACCGCCACCAGCGCTGGGAAGACAGCAGCGGGGATCAGCCGGTGGTCGTACCTGCAGTTGGAGAGCACGCTGAGCGCCAGGGTCGCCCCAGAGGTGGAGATGGTGAGCCCCACACTCTCGTTGTGGGAGTGCTTTGGGGGTAGGAGGTTGAAGCGGGCCAGCCGGAAGGCTCCGCCGATCATGTACCCTGCACACGCGCCCCATACGACTGCTGGGTTGAAAGCCAGTTGCTGCAAGTACTGGTAGACCAGTGCACCAGGTGCGACTCCAAAGGTGACCATGTCCACCAGGGAATCCAGTTGCAGGCCGAAGGTGCTGGTCACTCCCAATCGCCGTGCAACTTCGCCGTCCAGGGCATCCAGTAGATAGCCGACCAGGATGCAGATGCCGGATGTCGTCAGTTCCTCGTGCATCGCCAGCACCACCGCCGAAAAGGCGCAGACCAGGTTGGAGAAGGTGATCAGGTTGGGCAGCAGCCTGCGCAGTGAATCTTTCATCTACTTTCTCCTCTCTTCTTCCATCGCGCGATCACCGTCACTCCCGCCTGAGCCCGATCTCCTACCCGGATGACCGGCTCTGCCCCTGGCGGCAGGTACAGATCCACTCGCGAGCCAAACTTGATTACTCCCAGCCGCTCTCCGGCCTGCAGCCTCTGGCCGGGGTGCACCCAACAGACGATCCGGCGGGCCAGGATGCCGGCGACCTGCTTGATCAACACTCTCCCATGATGGCTCTCCAGGCCGATAAGGTTGTGCTCGTTAGCCTCCGACGCCTCGGGCCGGAAGGCCTGAAGGAACTGACCGGGGACGTGTTCCACCAGGGTCACCTGCCCCTCCGTCGGCGTCCGATTGACGTGTACGTCGAGAAGGGACATGAAGATGCTGATCTTCAGCGCTTCTTCTTCCAGGAAGCGGGGCTCGTGCACCTGCTTCACCTCTACCACTCGCCCGTCGGCCGGGGCCAGGAACAGCCCTTCTCCCGCCGGTGCAGTGCGCTCTGGGTCGCGGGAGAAGTACAGGAGGAAGGCGAAGAGGGCAGTCAACAGCCCTGCTGGGAGGAAGGTGTAGGGACCAGGCCAGACGACAGCCGCGACCAGGGCAAGGATGAGCGGGATCCCGGCAGCAGTCAGTTCTTTCCCGGCACCGCGTGCAGGTCGGAGAGGAGGGTCTGCCCGGAAATCACACATGCTCGATCTCCACCAGCGCCTGATCCTTCTCCACATCGTCCCCTGGCTTCACGTGGATAGCGTGCACGGTGCCGCTCTGGCGGGCGCGCAGTTCGTTCTCCATCTTCATTGCCTCCAGCACGCAGACAGGATCGCCCTCCTCCACCTGCTGGCCCACCTCGACCAGCACGCGGATGATCTTGCCGGGCATGATAGCGAGGACCGCACCGGCCCCCGCCGCCTTGACGGCTGGCGCAGCGGGCACGGCCACGGCTGCTGCAGGTGTCACAGCCAGCCCGCTGACCTGCACCGCGTATGATGCCCCGTCCACGGTCGCCGTCTCGCCCTCCAGCGCGACGTCGTAGGCAATGCCATCCACCAGCACCGCGCCGTCGTCGGCGACCTCGACGGTGAAGGGGCGGCCGTTGACGGTGATGGCGTCGTCCTCGGCGACGACCGGGTATTCGACGTCGTCCAGCATCAATGTGAATTCCTGCTTCACCGCATCCCCCCTGCACCGTCAATCAGCCCCAGCCAGCGGCCTGCCCCTGGTCGCCAGGCGACCTTCCAGGGTGAGATGGCCGGGCCGGACGGGGCAGCCGTAGCAGCGGCCTGTACCTCCAGCCGCTTGAGCAACAGCCCGGCGATGGCGGCCACGACCGGCTCCTTCCCGTCGCCGCCCCGGGCGCGCCGCTCCAGGAAGGGGCGGGCCACCTGGGGGAAGAGGGCGTAGGAAATCACGTCCTCCTCGTCCCGCGCCAGGTCGCCGATCTCCTGCCGGGCTTTCTCCATCCCCGGCGGGATCAGGTCGGCGGGGCGGCAGTCAATGGGCTGCTCATCGCCGATGGCCAGCCGCTTCACCTCGGGGTCAATGGGGGCTGGCGGGCGGCCGTAGTAGCCCCGGACGTACTGCCTGACTTCCTCCGGGATGATCTTGTACCGTTCGCTGAGCACGACGTTGAGCGTGGCCTGCGTGCCGACCAGTTGGCTGGATGGCGTGACCAGCGGCGGGTAGCCCAGTTCCGCCCGCACGCGGGGCACCTCCGCCAGCACCTCCTCGTACTTGTCCTCGGCGTTCTGCCCGCGCAACTGTGACACCAGGTTGGAGAGCATGCCGCCCGGAATCTGGTATTGCAGGACGCGCACGTCCGCAGCCTTCATCCCGCTCTCGAAGCGGGCGTACTTTTTGCGCACCTCGGCGAAGTAGGCGGCGATCTCTGCCAGCAGGTTAAGGTCGAAACCGGTGTCCCGCTCAGTACCAGCCAGCGTCGCCACGATGGACTCGGTCGGTGGGTGGGAGGTCATCCCCGAAAGGGCGGAGATGGCCGTGTCCACGATGTCCACCCCGGCCTCGATGGCCTTGAGGAGCGCCGCCGTCGCCATGCCGCTGGTGGAGTGGGAGTGGAGGTGCACCGGCAGGCCGACGTCGGCCTTGAGCCGCGCCACCAGTTCGTAGGCGATGTAAGGGGTGATGAGGCCAGCCATGTCCTTGATACAGATGGAATCAGCGCCCATATCGGCCAGTCGGCTGGCGGTCCTGACGAAGTAGTCCACGTCGTAGGGCGGGCCGATGGTGTAGCAGATGCTGGCCTGGACGTGAGCGCCCTCCCGCTTGACGACTTCCATCGCCTTGCGCATATTGCGCACGTCGTTGAGCGCGTCGAAGATGCGGAAGATGTCAATGCCATCGGTGCGAGCGTGGATGATGAAACGCTCCAGCACGTCGTCGGGGTAGTGTTTATAGCCGACGACGTTCTGGCCCCGCAGGAGCATCAGGAAGGGGGTGTTGGGCATCAGCGCTTTGAGGCGGCGGATGCGGTCCCAGGGGTTCTCGTCCAGGAAGCGCATGGCCGAATCGAAGGTCGCCCCGCCCCACATCTCCACGGCCCAGTAGCCCACCTGGTCAATCTTCTCGGCGATAGGGAGCATGTCATCGGTGCGCATGCGGGTGGCCAGGAGGGATTGGTGTCCGTCGCGGAGCATCAGGTCGCAGATCTTGAGTTGGTTGGTCATGTTGCCTCCATAGAACACGGATTGGCAGGATTTGCGGATCAGATTCGTAACACGATGGGGTTGAGGCTGGTGTCGTAGAAGTTGGCCAGGATGCCCATTGGGATATCCTGAACACGCATCCAGTCTTTGAGATTGTTGATGTGGATGTCGTTGATGTCTTGCACGGCGACGGGAAAGACGAACACAGGACCTCCGACGAGCAGGTGACCGAATTTGATCTCGCCAACAGGGCGACCACGATAGATGACCTGGTACGCTTTTTGCGGGCGCACGTCCAGGCCACGCAGTTGAAGCTCGTGATAGCAGGCATTGGCATAGATGCGGTGGATGAAGCCAGGCCCCAGGGTGGTGTGAACCTCGAACAGCCCGCCGATGACGTCGTACGTGAGTTCAGGCGTGAGGTATGAGGTGGGGAATTCGGGCAGAGCGCGGATGGCTGCATCCAGGTCGTTCTGCGGCGGGCGGGGGTCGAAGTAGAGCCGCTCGAATTCCGGCTCGGGACTGCCGAAGTTGAAGAGCAAGCCCACATGCTTGCCGATGACTTTGAGGTAGGAGATGGCCTGTGCCTTGTGAATCGGGAGCAGAGCGGGCACAACCTTGAGCTCGACGCCAACTTCGCTCGCAACGAACAGGTCGAGCCGCTGCAGGCCGACGAGACTGCTTTTGTAGAAGACCTGGTACTCGACCTGCCTTTGGCATGGGACGTGGAGCGCTCGTATGTCACCTACCATCGCGTTCTCGTAGATGTACTCGGGGTAGTTGCGCCCGGTGCCATTGTAGACGTTGTAGTAGACGCCGATGATGAGGCCGGTGGTCTCCTTGTACAGTAATTTCATTGCTCTCTCCGTGCAATCCTGCTGATCTGTGTTCTTCATCAGAACACGGATGGGCGGGATTGTCTGATCCGATCTGCCAATCCTGCTGATCCGTGTTCTACTCCGCAAAGAGATCTCTGGCCTTGAATATCAGCACCAGCGCCCCTTTCTCCGACCGGGAGCGATGCTTCTCCCCCGCCCGCACGACCAGGCTCTCCCCCTGGCTCAGGGTGACGCTGACACCATCGGCGTAGTCCACAGCGGCGTCCCCTTCCAGCACCAGGTACATCTCGTCCTTGGCGTGCTGGTGGAAGAGATAGGAGCCCTGGATGCGGGTCAGGTAGGCGCAGTGGTCGTCCACCTGCCCCACGACGAGGTGCTTGAACGGCTCGGTCAGCCTGGTGGCAACCTGGGCGATGTTGACTTTCTCACGCATCGTTTCCCTTCTCCCTGGTTTGGTCATTTGTCATTGGTCATTTGTCATTTCACAGCGGAATATTCCCATGCTTCTTCGGCGGGTTCGTGTCCCGCTTGTTCTGCAGCATCTTCAGCGCCTCGATGAGACGGGGGCGGGTCTCCTGCGGCTCAATGATGTCGTCAACGTAGCCCCGGGCGGCGGCGGCGTAGGGGTTGGCGAACTGCTCCCGGTACTCCTGCACCAATCGCTCCTGCTCCGCATCTGGGTCTTCGGCGGCAGCGATTTCCTTGCGGAAGACGATGTTGACCGCGCCCTCCGGCCCCATCACCGCGATCTCCGCCGTGGGCCAGGCGTAGGAGATGTCGCCCCGGACGTGCTTGGAACTCATCACGTCGTAGGCCCCGCCGTAGGCCTTGCGGGTGATGATCGTGATCTTGGGGACGGTGGCCTCGCAGTAGGCCCATAGGAGTTTGGCCCCGTTCAGGATAATCCCGTTGTGCTCCTGGTCCACCCCAGGCAGGAAACCAGGCACGTCCTCGAAGGTGACCAGGGGGATGTTGAATCCGTCGCAGAAGCGGACGAAGCGAGCGGCTTTCCTGGAAGCGTTGATGTCCAGCACCCCCGCCAGGACCATTGGCTGCTGGGCGATAATGCCGACGGAGAAGCCACCCAGCCGGGCGAAGCCGACGATGATGTTCTGCGCCCAGTGCTCGTGTACCTCCAGGAACTGCCCGTCGTCCATCACGTGGCGGATGACGTCCTTCATATCGTAGGCTTTGGTGGGGCTGTCGGGGATGATGGTCTTCAGCGCCTCGTCCATCCGCTCCTCCGGGTCGGCGGTGGGGACGAAGGGCGGGTCCTCCAGGTTGTTTTGCGGGATGTAACTCAGGAGTTGGCGGACCAGGGCCAGGCAGTGCTCCTCGTTCTCGGCGGCGAAGTGGGCCACGCCGCTCTTGGAGGCGTGGGTCATCGCCCCGCCCAGGTCCTCGAAGGTCACCTCCTCGTGGGTGACCGCCTTGATGACCTGCGGGCCGGTGATGAACATGTGGCTGGTCTCCTTGGTCATCAGGATGAAGTCGGTCATGGCTGGCGAATAGACGGCACCCCCGGCGCAGGGGCCGAGGATGGCCGAGATCTGGGGGATGACGCCGGAAGCCAGCACGTTGCGCAGGAAGATATAGGCGTATCCGGCCAGAGAGACGACCCCCTCCTGGATGCGAGCGCCGCCGGAGTCGTTGAGGCCGATGACTGGCGCGCCGTTCTTCACCGCCATGTCCATAATCTTGCACACCTTCTCGGCATGCACCTCGGAGAGGCTTCCGCCGAAGACGGTGAAGTCCTGGGAGAAGACGTAGACCAGGCGTCCGTTGACAGTACCCCATCCGGTGACGACGCTGTCGCCCAGATATTTTTGCTTCTCCACGCCGAAGCCAACGGCGCGGTGGGTGGCGAACATATCCAGTTCGCGGAACGAACCGGGGTCGAGCAGTTTCTCGACCCGCTCGCGGGCGGTCATCTTGCCCTTGGCGTGCTGGCGGTCAATGCGGGCCTGACCGCCGCCCAGGTGTGCCCGCTCGCGCATCTGGTGCAGTTTCTCGATCTTGGGATCAACGGGCATAGTCATCCTCCGTCCGTGGTTGTGGGTTTCATAGGTTCTAATGATACCACAACTAGTGTTATAGACCAAACGCGAGACTTCCTTTTGCTCCTACCGGAAGGGTGGTGAGGGTGGTGTATAATGACGCCAGTTCTGGGGCAGGCTCCATGCTGTCTGTGTCGTGATGACAGATGGCCGCCCGGCTCGCCACGCCGCTCAGCCTGCAACTGGTAGGCGGGGAACCCAATCCGAAAGGAAAGGGAGGGGAATGAAACATGGCGGAACCCCCTGGCGACGATCCAACACTGCGAAGAGGAGATTGAGGATGCTCTCTGGTCACTCGAACGGTCAGAGGAACTGGATAGGGCTTTGGCCGTCTACCACCATGTCGGGGCCAGGCTCGAATCCCTGGCGGAGGCGGCCGTGGCGCTCGGCGAACGGGAGATGGCTGCGGCCCATACCTCAGGTGACGGGATCACACTGACACGGAGCCTGATGTCCAATGGCACGAACAAGATCGTCGGCGGGGATACAGGGCGAGGCCTCGGCTTGCTTAAAGAAGCGCGTTCCCTGTTTGACACGGGGCAGAGCGATGACCACAGGCAGGGCCTGGGCTGGTACTGGATCCTTCGTGCTGACCGGGAAGCACAGCGCCGACATGAGGCTTTGGCGGCGACTGGCGGAGACGTGACCGCAGCATAGGGAGGCATGGCGACCATGGTGGCACAACGTCGGGTTTCTCACCCACAAGAGCTCTGAACATCCTGTCTCTGGAGGCCACATGCTTCTTCATCAGGTCCCTTACACCAGGTCACGGGGGATTACGTGTGTGCTGGTCCTGGTGAACACCCTGGTATTGCCTTCGAAGGCCTCCACTACGTTTGTGACGATAAAGCTCTCAAGGTTTGCCGTCATCGTACTGTCGGTCTCGATGCGGGTGCGCCAGTCGCCGCGGCCGATCTTGATCGCCCGCTGGCATCGCGCGTGGGCCGACAGGGGGTCGTCCTCAACGATGGTGTAGGTCTCTCCATAGACGGACTCGTACTCGATGCCATTGGCGCGCAGGAGTTGGGCGCCAGAGTCATAGTTGGTGAGAAGCTGATAGCGCCCCTCGACGATATCCTGGTGGATCTCCCATGTTCGCGATGGCGCACGGATGACATCGATCTCCGGGGGCTCGGCGCCTTCCGGCTCCTCAAAGGGTGCCAGCGCCTTCTCTTTGGGACGTGGCTGCCGCTGCGGCAGTGACAGCCAGCTGTCCTTGCCAGCGAACACGCGCAACGTAACGGGCTGTGGGGAGGGCCAGGCATGGGGCCAGTAGGTCGGCGAGACCGCCACGCGCCACTGGTGACCGACCGGCAAGACATGGGCGATTGCGTTGAGGCGCACGGTCACTATGTAGCGTTTGCCTGGCTCCAGCGGAGTTGGGTGCTCGTGGCTCTCACGATGGGTCAGATTGAGAAGGCCTCGGGAGACCAACAGCGAGGCCCCGGTCGGTGCGACGTCACATAACCGCACTGCCAGGAGCGCGTTTGGCCGATCCACGCTCACGGCAAGGGTTACCTCGGGGAACCCCAGAATCTCCACCGGTTCCTCCAGCGGTGCCGAGGTGAAAGTCAGCGAACGGCCGTCTTCGACCTGTTGGTTGCCCGGAAACTCTCCGGGCTCGCCGCCCGGGCACCACATCCCGGCATAGAGGCCTGTCGCCTGCGAACCCCGGAAGTCGAGTTGCCGCTCAGCCGCTGGTCGTTCATCCAGCGTGCCGCGGTTCAACCAGTAGGTCCTGGTGGCGGTGTTTGGCGAGGGCCAGGATGGCTCGGCGACCCAGCGACCAGGCCGTGCCACGGGATTGGCGCTGGGCGTCGTGCTTTCCTGCATCCAGACTCGCAGCATGGGTTCGTCCATAATCCCCGTATCAATACCCTTAAGCCAGTAGTCCCACCAGCGCAGGAACTCTTGCAGAAAGCCGATGGCCGGTCCGGGTTTGGGGTCAGCCATCGAACCGTGGGGCCAGCCACCGATCAGGCCTTTGCGTGGCACAGATAAACCTTCCAGCAAACGGGGAACTGCATTGGTGTATCCGTCAGCCCACCCGCCAACAGCATAGACGGGACAGGTGATGCTACCATAGTCCTCGCAGACCGAACCTTGCTTCCAGTAGGCATCACGCCGTTGGTGAGCCAGCCAGGTCTCGACGAAGGGAGGCGACCCCTCCAGCCGTTCCAACCACATCTCGCGCCAGCGATCGCCGGCGTTGGCTGGATCGGGCGGTCTGGCGTTATAGGCCAGCATGGTGGAAGCCCACTCCAGCATCTCGTTGCCCACCACGCAACCGCCCATGTAGTGCACGTCGTCGGCGTACCGGTCGTCGGTCGAGTATACGGTAATGAT
>Ga0307438_1002563_pt1 | contig 10507 bp, 7 predicted proteins | sample SalMarWE160110MG_FD_202144 | JGI IMG/M metagenome (GOLD analysis project Ga0307438, IMG submission 202144) | Salt marsh sediment microbial communities from the Plum Island Ecosystem LTER, Massachusetts, United States - WE1603-110 | ecosystem: Environmental > Aquatic > Marine > Intertidal zone >...
CAGAGAATCTGGCAGCAAGAATAGCTGCCTTCATAATAAGTTCGACAGCTGCGTTGTTAATGATATCGATATTTTTGGTCATGGCCTCTGCTTTTGGAGCTTAATCCGGAAATAAAAGTCAATTCAACGGAAGAACTATAGCATTTAATGGTGTAAAATGCGAATGAGGTGTTTAGGATTGTAAATGCTTGTCTTTCAAGAGGATAGATAGTTACTCTTAGTGGTCCCATTTCCGCTTGACAAGCACAGGTAATCCTGAGCAAGGATGGAGTCAAGACAGTCGGAAAGATTTTCTTCTTCGTTGCGACAGGGAATTATTATTGAAATAAAAGGTACGTCATTTTCCACCAGAGATCACCTGTGCGATTTTAATTGAAAATGTTCGCATTCCATATTAGTCCTGTGGCTGAATGTACACTTCACAGGGCATATACTTTTTTCCATATAGCCAGGTTTATGAATCGCCATATATTTGTAATGTCACCTCCTGACCGGTCATCCACAAGTACATCCCAATCATCCAATATCTTGCTTACGTTTAAGAATGCACCCAAATCATCCGTCAGATACTCTTTCATCACGCCTTTGGACTCTTTCAGCCACGAGTACTTGGGGGCTGCAAATCCTATTTTGTCTTTTCTTGTTCTGATTTCCTCCGGCAGTATGCCTTTTGTTGCCTCCCTTAAGAGGTATTTGCTCCAGCCCTTATATATCTTATAAGCCGAAGGTATTTGAAAAACGTATTCTATGAGCCTTATATCGTCAGCAAACGGAGTTCTTGATTCTATGGAAAACCTCATCGAATTCCTATCCTCATATCGGAGAAGGGTCTTTAAATTAAATCCTATCATGTATTCATAAAGCGCTTGGTTTAGAGACGTTTTTGTTTTGTTCTTAATCATCTCCAACCGGGACTTATATTTGCCCCAAAAATCCGGGTTAATGTAACTTTTCATCCGCGTTGCCATCCCAAGGGATACGGCCTTTAAAGCAGCAGGCAAAACATTGGCGCCTATTATCTTCATTAGTAAGACAAGAAGAGACTTTTTGTTGACAGGAGAGTTCGCAGTGTTTTTCCACTCTTGCATAAAACGGGCAATATCGAGATGTTTGAGCATTTCCACAGCAAAAACTCCGTGATAACCACGATAGCCTGCAAAGAGCTCATCCCCCCCCTGCCCGTCCAGTAAGACTTTTACGCCGCATTGTTTTGCAAGTTCCATAACCCTGTACTGGGCATAAATGCTTGTCGAGCCAAAAGGAATATCCTGTGTCCGTACGAGATCTTCCACGTCAGTCAGCAGTTCTTCCGATCTGGGAATTGTCTTATGCCACGAAGTCCTTGTCCGCTCGACTATCTTCGTCGCCCATTTCCTTTCGTCAATGGCGTCAGCTTCATAACCTACCGTGAAAACCTTCTGTCTGTCCCCAATCTGTTTGACGCCGTCTTTCTCAAGAAGCTCATTTATGATGCATACTATCGTCGAACTGTCAATCCCACCACTCAAGCAGGATCCGATGGGGACATCCGAACGAAGCCTTATTGTTACAGCATCAACAAGCATTTCCTTTATTGTGGCTTTATACTCTTGGAGATTTCTTTCATCAAATCTCTCCCACCTATCGACGTACTCAAGAGTGTAGTGTCTCCATTTCCTGAATTCATTGGTAAACAGGTTGTAAGTGAAAGCAAAAGATGGCTGCAGCTCAAAAATATTCTTAAAAAAACCTTCCTCTTCGATTTCTTCAAACCCTAAGATCAGATAATCAAAGATGGCGGCCGGATTCATATCTCTGCCGACGAAAGGCAATCCGACAACAGCCTTGATCTCAGATGCAAACGCAAAAAACTTATCATCAATATAGTAATAAAAAGGCTTTACCCCAAATCGGTCTCTTGCACCAAACAAAATGTTTTTTCTGCTATCATAAATAGCAAATGACCACATACCATTGAATCTATCCAGACATCTTTCACCCCATTTCTCATATGCAGCCAGAAGAACTTCGGTATCTGTGCCTGTTCTGAATTCATAACCGAAACTTTTCAGTTCTTTTCTAAGCTCCACATAGTTGTAGATTTCACCATTGTACACAATCCATATAGTTTTGTGCCTATTGCTCATTGGCTGATGTCCCAAAGGAGAAGTGTCGAGTATCGACAACCTTCTATGTCCGAGTAGCAAATTTACTGGCTTACTAAAGTCCTCAATTTTCATTCCCTGCACTTTACTGTCGGTACCGATAAGGTGATATACCTTTTTGTTCTTTGAGCTTACAGCGAGATATCCCTCATCATCCAGCCCTCTATGTTTGAGAGCATTGGTCATGTTTAGAATCCAGCTTTTTTCGGTTTTTTCTTTAAAACTATATATGCCTGCTATGCCGCACACAGATATCCTTATTTCATGCTCATCGTCCGAGAACTTTCTATATAAAGTTTAAATTGCTGTATTCTAACTTTCATAAACCGCCTTTGTGATGCCTGCCACATAAACTGGATCATGCCATTTATGAACATAATCCAGAGCCGCCTTGCTTTTTTGCGAGAGCAGAGAAGTATTTTCAAGGTAAGGTGCCAATGCATCTTCAATATTTATAGGTGTGATATTTATGAAAGTTTCTTTAACATCATGTGCCATCTGGTCTGGAATAAACTTGAGGTCCTCCTCCCTTATAAAAGCCGCAACCGGTTTCCCTATCTTCATAACTTCCACCGCCAATCCTCCGTACCAGCCGATTAAGCACTGGTCAACGACAAGGTGTGCCTGTTTATAGATCTCCAACGCTTTCCTATGAGGCATATTTTCAACAAGTTCAATCTCTATATTGAACTTTTTCTTTAAGTTCTCCAGTCCCTGTAGAATAAAGCTCGAACCTTTTGCTGGGCGATCTGTTGGCGCGTGAACAATTTTTAGCTTGCGTTCTATTCTGTATGGAACAGGTCCTATGTCAACTCCTGACGCATAGGGCAAGAAAGTAGCCCTCTCAGGAAGAAAATGGAAAAGATCAGGGTTGAGAGAAAAAATGTGGCCAGAATAACGTTGAGCCTTTTTTATCTTCTTTCGTTTGAGCCAATCCTTCACTCTGCAATTACATATTCCGCCATAACAACTCTTGTCATGACACGCCGAGAAATCCACCCGTTTGATAGTTTTATATTTTTGCCTGGCATCGCAGCCGTTAAAAGTAAAAACTATCTTTTTATCGTCCGGATAAAACGGAATGTCCATAAGAGGCAACCCATATTTGCCAAGGTCAATAAGAGATGAACCAAAGTTGAAGTGAAACACATCATACTTTTTTCTGACGTCAAAAAACGTCCTCATGCCGCTTAGGAGCATACCCACATAACTTTTATCTTCCCACTTAAGATCAATGTCACAAGGGTAGTCAAGCCATGTGTTTTTTCTGGCAAGCACCATCGAATCTAAACCAATCTTTTTTTCTCCGTGAGCCAATGCCCATGAATTTCCGCCAACTGCTGTAGGAAGATGCAGGATCTTCAACAATATGCCTCTAATAACTCAAATTAAGATAGTAATATTTCTTAAATTGATCGTTTACTTATTTTTTATCATTAACTAATTGCTTCGATTGTTCTTTTCAAGCCACTTTCAAAACTAGTAAATTGCGGATTCAATGTGCTCCTTAATAAAGAAATATCAGCAATTAGGTCACCTTGACGACAACGCTCTGTCACTGTTAGAACAGGCTCCTTTCCAAAAAATTGACCTATCGCATTGACCATCTGTCTTAAACTTACCGCCTCATTGCCAGCAATATTGAGAATTGAAGACCTCCCTTTGCTTATCAGGCTGTCTATTATTTCTACAATATCATCTATATAACATAGTGATATTTTCAATCCATCTAAATCGCTATGGTCTTCTGGATTTCTTTCAATAGAAATCTCTTTGCCCTGCAGAACCGAACTTAAAAGCTTTGGCACAAGTTTGTCAGTCTGTCCAGGTCCATAGACCCCAAAAATTCTCATTACGACTAAATCCATATCGTTTCTATAAAGGGAAAGTACCTCTTCCGCATGAACTTTGCTGAGCAAATACCAGTTATCCTTTCGCAGTGGTGAAGTTTCTGATAAAGGCTCAAAAGCTGGGCTATAAACACTTCCTGTAGATGCATAAATAAAGCGTTCAACTTTTGCCTTCCTTGCCATTTCCGCTATTCTTACCGCAGACACTACGTTAACACTCCAGAGGTGCCAAGACATCTCTGGGACTTGATGATAAAAAGGCGACTGTGCCAGGTAAATTATTGCATTAGTCCCAGATGGAACTGAGAAATTTTCAGATAGGATTCCTGTTGTCGGATCAATACAGTCACCGTTTGAGGAACTGAAAGGCCGAACATCAAATGCTTTTTCCTTTAATGAAAGGACAAGATTCTTGCCTATATAGCCTCCGGAGCCAATGACCACAACTTTCACTTGAGAACTCCAAGTTCTTTATATGCTTTTTTGAGTCTTTCGGCAAACGCTTCAAGAGTAAAATATTTTTCTATATACTGCCTGCTTCTCATACCAATATCAGTGAGACGTTCTCTGTTATCAACAAAGTAACGGATGTCTTCTTGCAGTGTGTTTAGGTGCGTATTGATTATAGGACATTCCTCTGGATGTAAAAGATATTCTTCTGGTTTCCTGATAAAGCACATTACAGGTTTACCAATTGCCATAGCTTCAAGAGCAAAATAACCGTGAAAGCCAATTAAACATTGATCAAAAACGATGTCGGCAGATCGGTAAATATCAAGGGCTTTCTCGTTTGGAACTTTCTCTACAAGAATCAATTCCACCGGAATGCCCTCAGCTTTTAGATTCTCCACAGCTTCAATCAGGAAATGTGTTCCCTTGAACATTCTGTGATTTGATGCATGAACAATGCGAAGCGGTCCTTGCGTGTTTTTCTTAGGATAAGCCGGCTCATATTTATGAGCGTTTTTTCCATTCAGATCGACCGGCCAAAAAAAAAGGTCGTTGCGACTGCTAGGAGTGTATTCAATCATGTCTCCTATAGAAAATACTGCGTCTGAATATTTCTTAAGCCTCCCTATCTTCTTAATGCGTTCTCTTTCATCACAGAAACACGCTTTTCCAACCAACGTACATTCTGTACAACAATTCGGTTCCCCCAAGGTCTTGGTCGCCTCGCGGCTTCTAACATCAGCACCGTATGTCCAGAAAAAAACCTGGATTCCCAGGAGCTTATACACATACAACTCCGCAAAATTGAACGCAAACGGTTTCAGAGAGGGAATCAATCCACGGTCACAGTAAAAATGGAGCCTGTCCGCGAAAAGGCACGCCCATAGAAACACCACAAAGGGAATCAACTTGCCGAACATTGGGATGGCGTACAGTCGAGACAGATTGTAATCAAAGTCACACGTCGTATAGTAAGTTGAGTAGACCAATGAATTCGCACGTATCCCCAAATGTCTTTCGGCCTTTGATTTCAATGGCAAGGTTATGATCGGTGTGCCCACCCAAAGACTTCTGAGCTTTCTGCTACCGTTCTTCCTTCTGACAAGGCGAAGTGGTGCCAACAGGACGCCCAAGAAACACGCGGGAAGAACCAGAACACCACAGAGTCTCGGCAAAATCTTCTTCATGTCAACGGTTTTCGAAGTAAGACCGAAATTCCGTTTGGATTGGAATCGTTGAATGAGTACTCTCTCACATCCAACTCTTTAAGCCATCCTTCAACCTCTTCTTGGGTGTGTTTCCAGGCATTGTGGGGATGATACCAATCGAAGTTCACCATATTGTTGGTTTCAAAATCGAATGCATCATTCCAAAAACATTTGACGAAGTTATAATAAACAAAGCGCTGCACATTATGTATTCCAGCAGGTATCCCTAAAATTGGGATAGGCTTTTTAAGCTCTATTTTTACGTTTAACCGACTTAATTCCCTGCCAAGTTCTGTTAGTCCCTCACAGGCTTCATAGCATGCCGCCGGATTAAGTCTTGAAAATGTTTTACGAATATACTGGTCACAGAACTCGCGTGAAGCTCCCATTTTTTTATATATGTAAAAGAAAAATTGGCCGCCTGGTTTCAGTTTTTCATAGAGTGCACGAAAAGCTTTTTTTGTGTTCGGCGTATGATGTAAAACTCCATCAGCAATAATAAAATCAAAAACTTGATCAACAAATGGCAGATCCATAAGATCCGCCTGAATTACATGACAATTTGAGAGGTCTTTGGTGTTTTCAAAAACTGTAAAAGCTGCATCAGAAATATCTGCAGCAAAAACCTGGGCGGTACTGTTCTCCGCCATAAATTTACTGTTGAAACCTGAGCCGGGGCCTGCCTCGAGAATGAACTTTTTCTTTTCATAAAACTCCTTCAATTCATCCAGGGTTGCAAGGCCGAGTTTCTTGCAGTACCAGGCAAGAAGGAACTCTCGGTGCTTGGGCTCAAGGCCATAATCTCGAAAGCGACGCCACTTATCCGAGAATGTCTCATTCGTAAGAAGCTGCTGGATTTCAGCATCATCTCTTTTTCCCGCGTCTTCGAGACAAGGCAATCCATATCTTTCCCGAAATGACTCAAAGTCCGGTCTCAAAAAGCCCCGCAAGAAACACGGGACGCCGTTGATGATTGGGTACCAGAATCCGTCATGTTCCTGCAGAACCCCTTCCATGACGTGCCCACCCTCCTCTTTATAGGAAATAAGCCTGAGTCCTTTCTGGTCAAGACTTTGAACGAGACCGCTGCAGATAGCATCTCTTTTCATAGGTCACTCTGCCCCTAACTTCAAACATGAACTTAGCGTAACCGCTTCTCTTCGACACAGTCTCTGAATACTGATAGTTGAGTTGTGACTGTTTCAGCCGAACTGTGATGTTTCTTGATCCAATCACGTGAGGCATGGGAGAAATCTTCCAGAACTGCTGGGCTTTCAATAATCTTCTTCATCTCAGTAACAATTTCGTGCTCAGTCCGGCAATTTATGACGGGGGGAATCTCGGGATATCGGCCGCGTATGGCAGTCTCTTCGAGATACGTACAAACCGGCGAACCTATTGCCATCGCCTTGAACAGGATCCCGCCGAAAGAGCCCAATTTGAACTGATCGACAACAACATGAGAGGCTCTTGCCGTCCGCTCAAACTGTATTCTTCCCATTGTGTCGGACCAATAAACATACTGAGAGCAACCGTGCTGTCTTAGCAGGTCCTTAGACTCCCGAACATTGGCGCCCCAAGTGCAGCAGACCACACCGACTTTGTAACCTTCTTCACGTAGCGTGCAGAAGGCGTTTAGAAATACATCATTTGCTTTGTCCGAATATCCGGAGCCCGGCACCCAGTCATGGCGAGTCGGAAAAAAGAACAGAAAATTTGAATCAAGAAGTTGGAACAGTTTCGCACGCAACTCCAGCGAGGCTGTCACTTCTTCCTCTCGATCTTCATCATAAGGATGACTAATGATAGAGACCCGGCCATCTGCCAGAATATGAGCGTTTTTCAGACAATCCGTGTTTGTCACCAATACGTGTTTTGCGAGATTGTAACCCAGAGCTGTTCTTCTACCTTGAGGGTTTTGATTAAACGGTATTTCCCTCAAGGTGCCATGTTCAAATCCAATGTAAGGGCGGTTGTTTGCCAACATGGGTAATACCACGTCAGTCGAGTAGGCCTGGATAATGTCATACCGTGAAAACAGGTTTCTCCATAAGCCAATAACATGTTTATAGCCCATAAGATCATTTTCGGTTAGTTTGTCCTCACGGTCAGGAAACTTCTTGGCAAAATCCTTTAATAGCTCTTTTACTCGGCCTTCAAATGAGTAGTTTTCCCTCTCAACAGGCTTGGAGCGAAAAAAGAGTCGCCTAATAAGCTTAGCTGGCAAAATAACAAACGTTAGAAGTAAATACCAAAGAATAATAAAAGGAATACATACGAATGAAATGGAATAAAATATCAGGCGGCCTAAAGGGAACCATTGGATCCGCACAGCAAAAAGATGATTCCACGCAACTTGAAGGCAGTTTCGTATGAAACGAAGGAAGTTCCGTATGGCACGAAGGCAATTCCACACAGCAACACCTATTGGGGAGCACCGAATAAAACGAGCGATCCCCAAGATACTCCACAAAACTCGAGCACTTAATTTTTTGCCATCCCGTTTGGCAATCAAATAACGAATGCATAGTACTAAAGGCCCCTGTGCAAACCACCTCGGTCTTTTAAATCCATTTAAATTGACTGCCTTCCAGTCAGGAAAAAATTGGTCCTTAATCTCTCCATCGAAATCCGCATCTTCCCACTCCGGACAGCCCATAATATGGTAATAGTCGTAACAGATTACATCACAATCCAATCCCGCTTTGTTAAGTAATTTAGCATTGTTATAGGCATTGTTGGCTATGTTGCCAATGTGGAGAACACGAAGTGGCCTACCATACTTTTCTTTGAAGGACTGAAGGTATTCGACGTAATTCAATTGGCCGGTATCCATTCTAAATACCCTCGCTGTCACCTTTTTTGCCGATCTCTTTTTCAATTATTTCCGCCGCCTTTTGCATCAGGGCAAGAAACTCTTTTTTGCTGCACAGCTCTCTGTTATTTTTGAGTTCCTGCTCTATGCAGTATGCCACGTCAGTGGCATCACAGTAATTTTTAGAAGCGATATAATAGAATTCATGTCCCCCTCGATGACCTATTGAGTTGTCCAAAAAGTTCACAATCTTTGTTACTAATGAATGGTTGCATCTTAAAACATAAGAGCTTACAGGATGCCTGAATGATATGCCCTTTGGGGAAAAAGACCCTTTAAGCATATTTATAAATTTTTTCGGATTATAGGCATGGTGATGATCACCAATTTCGGGCTCAGGATATTCACGGGTGTGAGTCAGACGACAGACCATGTGTCTAAAAGACATCAGGGCCCCTGAAAACCAACCGGGAGAGTCACCAAGCCTGCCTTTTGATACAGGCTCACGACCAACGATTGTGCCGTGCTCATCCAGAACTCTATCCATTTCTTTGAGTGCATCAGCCAAGTGTTCATCCGGTATATGGTGTAACACACTTGAAGCGATTATCAAATCAATACCACCTGTTTCTACTGGTATTTCAAATACACTTCCTACTCGAAAGACCCCCTGGGGAAATAAACGTTTACATTCATCTATCATTCTTTCAGAAAGATCTACACCAATTAATGAACCGGGATCCTCAAGGTTTTCTTTCCATAGATGCCACAATGAAGCAGAGCCACAACCTAAATCAAGCACCCTATCACCCGGGTGATAATATTGAGCTACAAAACTTGCGAAATCCTCATCATGCGCCTGCATAAGGGGGTATCCGTGGTAGTCTCTATTATAACTGCCTGCGATAGCATCCCCATATGATCGCTCTGTCTTTTCAAAGTCTTTCACGAATACTTCTCTGCACTTATTCTCATGGGCTGATCAAATATTGTTGAAAGCGGCCTTGTTTTCCGTTTAACTTCAATCTGTATAACCCTGTCCCACATACATAATGGATCCGTATAAAATGCAGATTCACCACCTTTCTTTTCGGGGAATAATGCGATTGTTAGGAAATAGAAACCATCACCAAGCATAAGGTCGTCAATTGTAACACTAATTGTGTGCTTTCCTGGATGAAGCAAGCCAAGATCAATAGAGTTGGGTTCATGGCTAAGCCAACTAGTAGCGATTATCCCATCTGACCTTGTAAACCGGACCCATACTGCAGGGTTTTTAATCATTGCACTACAGATAATAGTTATCGATATTGTTAAACTTGAGTGCTGGAAGAAAGCATATGAAGGGCCACTATCGGCTAAAAGTTTCACATCATCAATTTTTATTCCATCAGTATGAATTTTTACACCTTGCCCGGAAGATATAATCTCATTTTGCCCAGATGATATTTCTAAAAGTAAGGACTCATAAATGCTGCAGATATCTTGGGCGTTACCATATTGCAAAAGATTGCCTTTATCTATATACATACACTTATGGCACAACCTTTTAACTAAATCAGTTGAGTGTGATACAAATAATACGGTTGCTCCTGATAAACATATTTCTTTAATACGTTTTAAGCACTTGGGGATAAAGAAAGCATCCCCTGCGGCTAGTGCCTCGTCCACAATAAAAATATCCGGTTCCACACTAATAGCCGTGGAAAAAGTTAATCTTGCCTGCATTCCGCTTGAGTAGGTCCTGAAGGGCTGGTCTATTACGTCCCTTAATTCGCTAAAGTCAATTATAGAGTCTATTTTTCTGTCTATCTCTTCCCTGCTCATGCCAAGACACATGCCACCCATGTATATGTTTTCCCGACCAGTATGCTCAGGGTGAAACCCTGTTCCAAGCTCCAGTATGGCTGAGACCCTACCGTTTACCTTAACGTCGCCGGATGTTTTGTCTAACGTCCCGGCCAGAATCCTCAGCAAGGTGCTCTTGCCCGCCCCATTGCGCCCGATTACCCCAACTACCTCCCCTCGTTTGACGCTGAA
>Ga0307438_1002565_pt1 | contig 10502 bp, 15 predicted proteins | sample SalMarWE160110MG_FD_202144 | JGI IMG/M metagenome (GOLD analysis project Ga0307438, IMG submission 202144) | Salt marsh sediment microbial communities from the Plum Island Ecosystem LTER, Massachusetts, United States - WE1603-110 | ecosystem: Environmental > Aquatic > Marine > Intertidal zone >...
GAATTAACAGGTTTTCTCCGTAAGGCCGGTTTCAAAGATATCCGGGCTAAACGAATTGAACATAAACAGATCCTTTGGTTGACGGGTTTTCGCGGTAAGAATTGAACTCAAAATGAAGAAACTATAGGTGTTAAAACTTATGAAACGCCAAAAGATTTACTTGTTTAAGAACACGGTACTTAAAGAAGGTGATGAATCGGCGAAGACTATCTTTAGTGGTCCGGGGGAACTGGAAGTTGGACCGGCGCCTGAATTTGATGGAAGTCTGGAGACATTAAATCCGGAAGAAATGTTTGTCGCGGCAATCAATAACTGCCTGATGACAACCTTTTTCTATTTTGTACGAAAGTCGAATGTTGAGATTTTATCGTACTGTTCAGACGCCGAAGGGCAGGTCGAAAAACAAGCAGATGGATTCCGATTTACCAATGTGAAGGTTCGAGCAGAAGTTATATTGAAGCAACAGGAACTGGCTGAAAAAGTTCGTGAACTCGGAGATTTAGCTGAAAAATACTGTCTTGTCTCACGTTCGGTAGCTTGCCCTATCAAATTTTCCTTGATGGTGAAAGTTAAAGAGTCATAAGATTAAATAGGATATAATGAGAGAGACCATAATAAAATCACAGGTTGAACGAAAAAAAAATATATCGAAATGGAACTTTACTATGGGGGTGCTCCATGGTACATTTTTCACCGGTGGCAGGGCGCTTGCCAATCCGGATACTATACTTCCTGTCTTTTTGAGCAATTTCACTGTTTCTAAGGTTGTTATCGGGCTCTTCTCAAGCTTGATGGGCAGTCTTGGCAACATAGTCTCTGCCCTGCCGCAGATGGTTGTGGCCAACAGGTTAGAGAGTAAAATACATAAAATACCTGTCTTAAGATTGGCTATTGTTATCCGTGCTTTGTGCTGGTTTTTTTTATCTTTGACAACATATTTATTTGCGGTACCCCATCCTAAGCTAACGCTTTACCTCATTTTTTCTCTGCTGTTTATATTTACTTTTATGGGCGGTATAGCAACGATTCCTTTTATGGATATCTGGGGCAAATCACTGCCTTCAACTTTAAGAGGAAGATTTTTTGGTTATCGCCAATTCTGGGGTGGTATTTTCGCTATAGGAACAGGCTCTCTTGCGGCAACGATACTAAGTAATAAAGAAATTCTCTTCCCCAAAAACTTTGCCTTACTTTTTCTATTTGCCTTTATTCTTATCAGTATCTCTTACTTGGCATTAGGTTCAGTAAAGGAACCAGTTGAGGAAGTTTATAAGGAGCGTCTGCCTTTCCGGGAATTTCTAAGCAAGGCATTCGCAATACTAAAGTCTGATAGTAATTACAGAAGATTTTTGTATGTGCAAATACTTGGCGGAGCCGGTGCCTTAGCTCTGCCTTTTTACATACTCTACGCCAAAGACATCTTAAAGATTAAATTGGGTATGGTGGGAATTCTTCTTTTAGCTCAGATGGTCGGCAGTGTATTATCGAATTTAATCTGGGGTTATCTAGCAGACTTTGCAGGCAGCAAAAAAGTTATTCAGATAAGCACTCTTGTGGGCTTTATGGCTCCTCTGGTCGCCTTTGGGATTTCAGCATCTCAACCAAAAATGTTTCTCATCCTTCTATTTGTTTTGACAGGTTTTTTTATAACTGGAAGAAAAATCGGAAAAAGCAAGTTTCTATTGGATATAGCACCTGCTAAAAAGCGTCCTACATATATAAGTGTTAGTGGCTCTTTAACCATCATAGTTGCCTCTTTCCCCTTAATAGGAGGACTCGTTCTTCAAAACATATCTTATGGGTTTTTGTTTATGTTAACCTTCGTGATAGTTCTTATAGGTTTTATGTTGAGCCTGAAACTACAGGAGTCCAGAGCGACTGCAAATGAGAAAATTATACCCTGAATCAAAAGTTGAGGTTATGGGATTTATGGCTCGATACTACGATATCGGCCTCGATATAGCTACATTCGGAAGGTATCTGCCGTTTATTAAAGAGGTTATACGTATGTTAAAGATTAAACCGGACGACAGAATCCTCGACATGGGGGCAGGTACAGGCAGAAACGCCTGCCTTATGGCGAAATACCTATCCGAAAAGGGCGAACTGATCGGTGTCGATGTTTCTAAAGACATGATTGCTCAGTTTGAAAAAAGATGTACAGATTTTCCCAACGTTAAAATTATCAATCGAAGAATTGACCAAGCCTTACCTTATAAAAATGATTTTAACAAAGTTTTTATCTCATTTGTTTTGCATGGGTTTCCACAAAATGTCAGGGAGGTAATTATTGAAAATGCCTTTCAATGCTTAAAAGAGAATGGAGAGTTTTTCATTCTTGATTACAACGAATTTTTATGGCCAAAGCTTCCTTTTTATCTCAGGCTTCCTTTTAAAATGTTGGAATGCCCTTATGCCTTTGATTTTATCAAAAGAGACTGGAAGCAGATACTGGAAAGTAATAATTTCGCTGGCTTTGAAGAGTTCTTTTTCTTCAAGAATTATGTAAGATTATTGAAAGCCAAAAAATGCCATAGCAATAAAGAAGACAGGGTAAGAGTTGCAATCCCAACAAATGACGAAATAAATATTTTTCCGAAGATGTTGGGAATGGCAAAATATATGTTTATTTACGAGATGGAAAATGGAGCGAAATTTAGGCTTATTGAAAAAAGAAATAATCCTTTTGCAGAAACGATGCAACATTTAAAGACCTTAGACGTATATGAGTTAATTAATGATTGTTCGGTCATTATATCTGCTCATATCGGTAAAAAAGGAATAACAAGGCTGCAAGAAAGAGGAATGAAAATCTTTTTTAGGAAGGGGAATATACAAGAAGTATTGATTAAAGTCATTGAGGAATTTTAAAATGATTGAGGTCAAAAGGAAAAATGAGCAGGAATTCGTGGTAACTATAGAAGAAAAAGGTAGCACAACAGAACACGCAGTCACTTTGGATGGTGACTATTACCAAAATTTAACTGACGGCAAAATAACTCGAGAAGAATTTATAAAAAAATCTTTTGAATTTTTGCTGGAAAGAGAACCCAAAGAATCCATACTTTCCGAATTTAATTTAAGGGTCATCAAGAACTATTTTCCAGAATTTGAGGAGGAATTAAAAGAGTAAAAAATAGATGCTATCTCAAGATATTAAAAATAACTTAAATCGAGCAATCGAATTAATAGAAAATTCATCGCATACTACAGCTTTTACAGGCGCGGGAGTTTCTGTAGAGAGTGGCATACCGCCTTTTCGTGGTGAAAACGGGTTGTGGAGTAAAATTGATCCTGTCTTCTTAGATACCCGTTATTTTTACAAATACCCTGAGAAATCCTGGAAGCTTATTAAAGATATTTTCTACGACTCTTTTGCTAAAGCGAAACCAAATGATGCGCATTATGTCCTTGCTGAATTGGCAAACAAAGGATTGTTAGATGTAATCGTTACTCAGAATATTGATAATTTACATCAAAAAGCGGGTAGTAAAGAAGTTATTGAATTTCATGGCACATGCCAAAGATTGGTTTGTACAAATTGCAAAAGGCAATTTGTAGCAAATGAAGAATTATTGAGCATTCTGCCCCCTAAATGTACAAACTGTTCAAATATATTGAAACCTGATTTTGTTTTTTTCGGTGAACCAATTCCTGAACCAGCAAGAAGCCGTTCATTCAATGAAGCTGAGATTGCAGACGTTTTTATTTTGATCGGGACTACAGGTGAAATACAACCTGCTTCTATGATACCAATGATTGCCAAAAATAACGGTACAAAAATAATTGAAATAAACATAGAAGGTTCTAATTATACCAACAGCATAACTGATGTATTTCTTAAAGGGAAAGCTACTGAAATAATGGTGAATTTATTGGATATTGCAATGAAGATTACAAATTAAATTTGAGGAGATGTTAATATGCCTTGGGTAAATGAGGATTTATGTGTTGGTTGCGGCGTTTGTGTTGATGATTGTCCGGTGAATGCAATTTCAATGGAGGACGAGAAAGCAAAGATAAATATGGAAGAATGCATCCATTGTGGTACTTGCCACAGTGTGTGTCCACAAGATGCAGTTAGACATGATAGCGAGAAAATACCAGAGATTGTAAAAGAAAACGTGAAAGAGACAGAAAAATTTATGCAGGCCTGTGCAAAGTATCTCGGCGACGTTAAAGAAAAGGGTAAGTGCTTAAAGAGAATGCAAAATCATTTTAAGAAAGAAAAGATTATTGCAGAGAAGACATTGGAAGAACTTAAGAATATAGAAAAAATACAACCATAAGGAATAAAACAAAATCCCGAAAGAGATTACAAATGCCCGTTATAAACTTTTTATTTTCACCTGCTATGGTGGATGTGCCACGGGAGTTGCTGCATCCAAGGCTTGTATCAGGATATGGGAGGAAAACCCGGATTATGTGAAGATTGGATGTCTTCCTGCTGTTATAATACCATGGAAGTTTAATGAGATTATGAGAAACTCGGAGAAAAGGATTCTGATAGATGCCTGCGCTGTTCAGTGTGGTAAGAAGCTTTTCGCCAAGCACCGAATGTCGGTAGATAGCTACATAGAGTTGACTTCGACTCTTGGCGTTAGAAAACAAAAGAAATTACCTTTGAAGAACTTAGAACAGAAAGTTTACAAAATCATTCAGAAGGAAGTGAAGATTCTTCTAAACGAGGTTTGACAAAGAAAGAGGTAATTGCAATGATTGGATGGATACAAGACTATAACCACTTTGGGCAAGTACAAGATAAGCATAAAGAGTTTTTAATTTTGGTATTTTATGGGAATTTCTCTTCTGCTTCAAAGCGTGCCCTTGCTGAACTTGAAAAATTCAGCAAGGAAAATAAACAAATGCCTATCTTTATTATTGATGTGGAAAAAGTAAAAGGAGTGCATAAACAATTTGAAGTTGAAAACGTGCCCACGGTTTTGGTATTGGAAAAAGATAAGGTAGCTCGCCGGATTGAGGGAGTTGAAAACGCCCAGTTTTACACTCGCATTTTCTTCGGTGCCGCTCCTTCAGGTCTTACTAAAGGCGAAAAGAAAATTTCTCACAGTGTGGTTGTATACAGTGGAGCGAGCTGTCCTGCCTGTGGAGCTGCAAAAAACCACTTACGTCGTCGCGGAGTCAGATTCAGAAATATAGACATATCTCGTGATCCGCATGCGGCCGAAAGATTGGTTCAGCGTACCGGCCGGATGGCTGTGCCTCAGATTTTTATTGATGGGCATTTAGTAGTAGGTTTTGATCAGGCAAAGATTGACAGACTTCTTTCAAATTAGATGGGAGGTGATAATATGAAATTACGACCGGTTAATGGAAGGATTGTGGTAAAACCCTCTGAGGCTAAAGAGAAAACACCTGGTGGCATATATCTTCCTGATACTGCAAAAGAAAAGCTTCAGGAAGGCCAGATTATTGCAATAGCAGAGGATGCAACTGACCAAGTTGTGGTTGGTGACCAAGTAATCTATAAAGAGTTTGCAGGAACAGAGGTAAAGATAGAAGGAGAATCTTATATTCTGCTTACCGAGGATGACCTTCTGGCAAAGTATGAAGAAGTAGATAAAATCCCTGAATAAAGATTGATAAAAAACAATAGAACTGGATGAAATAGTGCAAGTGTGCACAACTTTTAAAACTTTGCAAGCAGATATAATCTTTAGTTACAATTATATCGAAAAAATTGTACAAGGGCAAAATAATGGAAATTTCTGAATGGAAAGAGCAAATTTTGACGGAGCGTGATCAGAAAGATAGGTTTTTTGATGGACATCCTCAATCGCCGTTACCTTTCGATGAGCGTCGGAACTTCAAGGGACTGAACTATTATCCTCCTGACCCGGACTATCGGTTGGAACTACAACTCCAGAAACATAAGGAGGAAGAAATATTAAAGGTAGAGGATACCCAAGGAAATGAGCGAGAACTGCTTAGATGGGGTGAATTCAGATTTAAAATTACTGATACAGATTGCAGATTACAAGCCTACAAAAGTTCTCCTGAAGAAGAGCGGCTATTTGTTCCTTTCCGGGATGTAACCAGCGGTAAAGAAACTTATGGAGCAGGTCGGTATCTTGATCTTGAAACTGAGAAACATCAAACTTCTGAAGGGAAATGGGGTCTTGATTTTAATGAGGCATATAATCCATGGTGTGCATATAGCAAGGATTATGCCTGTCCATTTGTACCTCCGGAGAATTGGCTAAAGGTGCCAATTTATGCGGGCGAGAAGGACTATCTGTCAAAAAGCAGGGGAGAATAAACAATACTTAGAAAACAAAAATTAAAACTCTTGATACAATGCTTGAATTAGGAGCAGGCATTGGGAAAAATGCTTGTTTAATTTAAGGGTTGTTAAAAATTGTTTTCCAGAATTTGACGAAGAATTAAGAGAGGAGCCGGGCTATATGAAGGTGAGCCAAATTCATGTATTTCGGGTGAAACCTGACGAAGAGCTCGTTTATTCTATAATTCGATACTGCAAATCGAACTGAATAACTTCAGGTGTGGTTATAGGCATTATTGGTTTTCTCCAGTCTGTTAAGCTGGGATTTCTAAACAGTTAATCCTGCTGTTAATGAAAGGTAAATTTATGAAGGAATTGGTGGTAATAAGTGGCAAGGGCGGAACCGGCAAAACAAGTATCGTGGCAGCCTTTGCGGCCCTTGCGAAAAAAGCAGTGTTAGCTGATTGCGATGTAGATGCAGCGGATTTACATTTGGTTTTAGAGCCGAAAATAAAGCAAACCAACGATTTTTCCGGCGGCAAAAAGGCCTCTATAATTGCTGAAAAGTGTATTGGCTGTGGCAAATGCCAGGATATGTGCAGATTCGACGCGATAAATTTAAATGGTCAGGGAAACGATGTAGTTGACAAAACATTTACCATTGATGCGGTTTCGTGCGAAGGCTGTAAGGTATGTGTAGAGTTTTGTCCGGCAGATGCGATTGAGTTTAACGACAGTATAAACGGACAATGGTTTATATCGGATACGCGGTTTGGACCTATGGTACACGCCAAACTGGGAATCGCTGAGGAAAACAGCGGCAAACTGGTAACTGTTATTCGCAAAGAAGCAAAGAAAATAGCACAAGAGCAAAAAAAGGATTTCCTGATTGTCGATGGTTCGCCGGGAATAGGCTGTCCCGTAATCGCATCAATTACAGGAGCAAATTTGGTACTGGTAGTTACAGAACCGACCCTTTCCGGCAAACACGATTTAGACAGGGTCTCCAAGCTTGCGGCAAACTTTGGCATTAAGACTCTGGTTTGTGTCAACAAAGCAGACATAAATCCGCAAATAACAGGTCAAATAAGCGAAGAGGCCAGGCAGCGAGGATTAAAAGTTATAGGAAAAATCCCTTATGACGAGGCTTTCACCAGGGCCCAGATTATTAAGGCAAGCGTAGTCGAATATACAGGGGGTGCTATAACAGAACAGATAAAAGCCTTATGGAGACAGGTTACTTATGCCCTCGGCTGAACAGAAGCTGCAAATAAACGAATCGAAGGCATCCAGATTTGATTTTGGTCTGGTTGCCGATTCCTATGATAGCTGGTACGCTGGGAAGCGAGGTGCGATGTATGACCGTTTGGAAAAGAAAGCAATTATTCGTTACCTCCCACCACATGCCAAAGGTGAGAAATTATTGGAAGTTGGCTGCGGAACCGGCCATTGGAGCCGGTTTTTCAGTGAATATGGATTTGAAGTTACCGGCGTTGATGTTTCGGAACGGATGATAGACATAGCTAAAAGTAAGAATATCTCCGACGCGTCGTTTCAAGTTGCTGACGGTCATTCTTTGCCCTTTCCCAACGGAACATTTGATGTAACGGCGGCAATTACAACCTTGGAATTTGCCCGTGATGCCAAGGCAGTAGTACGAGAGATGGTACGTTGTACACGCAAGCCGGCAGGACAACTATTGATAGGGACATTGAACGTGTTGGCTCGACTGAACCGTAATAGGAAACAAAAACCTGAATCAGCATATGCAAAAGCTCAATTGTTTTCTCCCACACAACTTAAACTGCTTTTGGAACCACTTGGCCGATTGACTATGGTTACTGCCGGCTTTGTTCCTAAGCAAAAGTTATTTTTACCATTAGCACCAGTGATTGATAAGCTTGGTTGCATACTGCACATTCCTTATGGCGTTTTTATTGCAGCAGAGGTGAGATTATGAAGGTCCAGGCAGAAATAAGTTTATATCCATTGCGCCACAATGAATTGACCAAACCGATTCAGCAATTTGTTGAGCTGTTGGAGAATAATAAGCTAAAGGTCGAGCTTGGACCGATGAGCACCCTCGTTACAGGAGACAGCCAGGTGCTTTTCGAAAACCTTCAAAAGGCCTTTGAGAGGCTTGCTGAAGGATATGAGGTAGTAATGACCGCAAAGATTTCCAATGCGTGTCCCGAACTTAATAGAGAAAAATAGATTTTTCAAAGAATGGGAAATAAACTATGGTGAAGGAAAGCAGCACTTTTAAAATTGATGAAAACCAGCGAAAACAAATGCAGGCTGAACAGGAAGAAATTCGCAAAAGAGTACAACAAATAAAGCACCAGATACTTGTACTCAGCGGCAAGGGGGGTGTGGGCAAAAGCACGGTGGCGGTAAATCTTGCTGTCTCGCTCGCACTTGCCGGCAAGAAAGTTGGGCTTCTCGACATTGATATACACGGCCCAAGTGTCCCAAAGATTTTAAATCTTGAAGGAAAGGCTATCCAGGCGATAGGAGATGTGATTTTGCCTGTTGAAATGGTGGAAAATCTCAAAGTTATGTCCATAGGCTTTCTGCTGCGCGGAAGTAGCGACGCTGTGATATGGAGAGGCCCGATGAAATATAAGATGATAAAGCAATTCCTCAAGGATGTGCAATGGGGCAACCTGGACTTTCTGATCGTTGACTCACCGCCCGGCACGGGTGATGAGCCTCTTTCGATTGTCCAGCTTCTGGAAAATGCTGATGGTGCTGTTATTGTTACCACGCCGCAGGAAGTGGCACTGTCTGACGTTCGCAAGTGCATTAGCTTTTGCCGCAATCTCAAACTACCTGTTATTGGCGTACTGGAAAATATGAGCGGCTTCGTCTGTCCAAAATGTGGCGAGAGAACGGACATATTCAAATCCGGCGGCGGCCAGGAAATGGCCAATCAAATGAAAGTGCCTTTCCTGGGAAGAGTCCCTTTAGACCCGCAAATCGTACAATCTTGTGATTCCGGTAAACCATTTGTATATCACTACAAGCAAACTCAAGCTGCAAAGGAATTCGAAAAAATATTGAATCCTATTCTCCAACTTGACACCAATGCTCAGGAATTAGTTGAAACACACTCTTTACAGACAGGAGGCAAGAAAATGCGCATAGCAGTTCCATTAGCAAGGGGCAAATTAAGCCTTCACTTTGGTCATTGTGATCAATTCGCCATTTTTGATATCGATGACAACATTAAGAAGGTTATAAACAGAAAAGATGCCACACCGCCTGCTCCTGAACCTGGTGTGCTGCCGAAATGGTTACATGAAAACAATGTAAGCGTTATTATTGCCGGCGGCATGGGCCAGCGTGCACAGCAGCTTTTTACCCAGGACGGCATCAAAGTTGTAATAGGGGCATCTGCCCAATCTCCTGAAGAGCTTGTATCAGCTTATTTGCAAAACACACTTGAAACAGGAGATAATATCTGTGACCATTAAGACTGCCGAGATTACCCAAAATGAGCAAATCAAAGCTACTGCCGAAGGTAACTTTGTTGACCATCCGAATTTAACGAATGAAAAAGATACTGTCTATGACTTGCCATATACGGACGACAATAATAGCTGAGAATTATGTGCTTAAAGCTAAGCTCTCGGTTAAACAAGATTTATCTTCTATGAAACAAGAGGGTTCACTATTATGAAAGTGCTGGTCTGCGGCAAAGGTGGATGTGGGAAAAGTACCATTGTAGCCCTTCTGTCCAAAGAGATGGCCGAAAGAAAAAATAAGGTTTTAGTGATCGATAGTGATGAGTCAAATACCGGCCTTCACCTTCGTCTGGGAATGACCAAGCCGGAAGATTTTATGAATTACTTTGGCGGCAAAAAGATTCTATTTGAAAGAACTAAAGAGATAACAGGTAAATGGAAATTAGATGACTTGCCTAAAGAGTATTTATCCGAGAAGGGCAATATTCAACTTCTATCGATGGGCAAGATTTACGAATTCGGTGAAGGATGTGCCTGCCCTATTAACGTACTTTCTTCGAGAATGTTGGAGATTCTTGACGTAGGAGAAAAAGAGTTTTTGATAGTAGATACCGATGCCGGTATAGAGCATTTTGGCAGAGGCGTAGAAAAGGGTGTCGATTCGCTTATTGTCGTCATTGAGCCTTCCAAAGATTCGATACTTTTGGCCCAGAAGATATCCGACCTGGGAAAGCAGCTTGGTAAGCCAACGTATTTAGTACTAAACAGAGTTAATCATGAATCTGAAAAGC
>Ga0307438_1002576_pt1 | contig 10462 bp, 17 predicted proteins | sample SalMarWE160110MG_FD_202144 | JGI IMG/M metagenome (GOLD analysis project Ga0307438, IMG submission 202144) | Salt marsh sediment microbial communities from the Plum Island Ecosystem LTER, Massachusetts, United States - WE1603-110 | ecosystem: Environmental > Aquatic > Marine > Intertidal zone >...
CTCCTGCTGGTAAAAGGTCTCCCACTTACCTAGGCTTTCCATGTTGCTCTCCTTTCCTTAACAAAGAATATATTTCCTCTACCTGCCTCTTTGTCTCTTCAAGCGGACCATCATTATTAATAACAAAATCGGCAGATTCAATCTTTTCCTCAAGAGGAAGTTGGGACTTTATCCTGCTTCGGGTATCTTCGCGACTCATTCCCTTTTCTTCTAATCGTCTTAATTGAGTTTGTTCACTGGCAGAAACAACGACTACTTTATCCATAAACACAGGTTGAGTAAGCTTAAGCTCAAACAATAACGGGATGTCCTTAATAATTAGAGCATCGGGGTCAAGTCTTTTGATCTTATTTGTAATTCTTTCATCCTCCTTAAATACCTCGGGGTGAACCATCTGATTCAGCTTTGCCACCTTTTCTTTGTCGGAAAATACCATCTCAGCCAGCTTCTGCCGATTGATAGTCAGGTCTTCATTTAAGAAGTCCTCTCCAAAATACTCTACTATTTCCTTCCAAGCCCTTAAGTGAGGCCGGGTTACCTCCCGAGCCAGTTCATCCCAATCAATTATGTAAGCCCCCAGTTCTCTAAAAAAATTGGTCACCGTGCTCTTGCCTGTGCCCACACTTCCTGTCAGCCCAACAATAATCATTTGCCCCCTTATTTCGCCCCTTTAATCACCTCCCAGGGTTCAAACTGCTATCGCTGGAAAATGCTTCCGTTTCTTCTCCCTTTGGCCGTTATCATTAATGGTCACATATATTATCGCCTGTTGCTAACTCACCTTTTATATAATCCAGAACAGCCTGCTCAGGGTCTTCACCAAGCACGCCAACAACGACTTCAATGCGATTCTCGTTGAAAAGAGCCTGGGCCCGGGAACCCATGCCGATAGCTATGACAGCGGAAACCCCTTCTTCAGCCAGCCATGCAGGAAGAACTCCGGGTTGATGTCCCGGTGATGGTATGACCTCCCTTTTTACAATCACCTTAGTCCCTTCATCAACATCAAATAAGGCGAAATGGCTGCAATGACCAAAGTGGGCAGCCACATTACCCTCTGCCACAGGCACTGCAACTCTCATTTGCTATCCCTCCGGCAACTGTCGTCTGACGAGCAAGGAGGTGTCTCGCAATGCTCTGTCCTGCCACAACAAGTCGTGCCAGGTGTAGAGGCATTAATCTTCAGAGTGTACGAGGCAGAGAGAAGCCTGTCTAGCTTATAGCTGCCACATACTGGACATTGGACATTTTGGCTGTTAAGGTTGCGGGGAAATACCTCTGAAATCCTCCCAGATTCCAAGCATCTGTATTCATAAATTGGCATCCTTACCTCCTATTTTTTAGTTTGACTGAAAGAATTTGCCATAGCTCTTTTATCTGCCGCGTTACTCCATTATCGGAGTATTCTACCACTGGCAAACCTTGAACAATTGCCTCGGTCATTACATTATCAAAAGGAATCCTGGCTGCTACCTCTATCCCCTCTTTGCCACAATAGCTTTCAATTCGAGAGGTATTCTCTTCATTGAGGTCATATTTATTTACGCAAACTAAAATAGGAACGCCGAAGTGGCGGCAAACGCCAATGACACGCTCAAGGTCATGAATCCCTGATAGCGTAGGCTCGGTCACCAGCAATGCCAAACTGGCACCCGATAGCGAGGAGATAACCGGGCAGCCTATGCCCGGAGGACCATCGGTGATGATGTAGTCTAAATTTTCCCTCTCAGCGATGAGCTTGGCGTTCTGCCTTACTAGTGCCACCAACTTTCCTGAGTTTTCCTGGGCAATACCCAACCTGGCGTGGCATAAATAACCGTATTTTGTTTCCGAGATAAACGAATACCCACTCATGCTGTCCTTCATAGTGATGGCATCAACAGGACAAACCTGGTAGCAGAAGCCACACCCCTCACAAGAGACGGGATCAACTTTAAAATCCTTAATGGCTCCAAAGCGGCACAATTCCTGGCATAAGCCACACTCTGTGCACTTCTCGATGTCTATAAAGGCGACCTGCCCGCTCCAAAATTCTTTCTCCTCCTTAACCTTTGGGTTAAGGAGGAGATGAAGGTCAGCGGCATCTACATCACAGTCGGCTAATACCTTACTTTGGGCTAAGGACGCAAAGGACGCCACTATAGACGTCTTCCCTGTTCCTCCCTTGCCACTAAGAACCACGATTTCTTTCATTTAATTATTGGCTTTTTCGCATTTTCTTTGACCCTAATTCGGTACAGCTTTTCTTGGCTTTCCTCAAAGCATTTAAAGCCAGTAGGGTCTATTTCCTCTATTTCTATGTTTTCCCTTCCATAGATTTCTTCAATCTGGCTTAGCCAATTCCTGAAATGTGCTCCTCCACCAAAATATAATTTTATCCATTTGTTTCCTCTTTCATCCCTTCTTTCCCTGATTTTCTCCTCCATGGTTATTCTTTCTCTGATTTCCTCAGCCATCTTTTAACCCTTTATTTAACTTTCCTTTTGGCATTTTGTTGAATTCTTTGGAAAAGCTCAAGAAAGGCATCGCTCCACTGAGGCACACCTTCTATTAAGGGAATCCCCTGGGAATAGAGCATGGCGATATTTCTATCCAGGGGGATTCTCAGTAAAATTGGTATTCCTTCTCGATGGCAATACCTCTCAACTTCCTCGCCTCCTACTCCAACACGATTAATTACCACCCCACAGGGAATACCCAGCTTTCTCACTACCTCCACTGCCAGTGAAAGGTCGTTTAGCCCAAAAGGAGTAGGCTCGGTCACGAGGAGACAAAAATCGCTCCCTTCTACCGCCTCTACTACAGGGCAAGAAGTTCCCGGAGGAACATCATTGATTACTACATCTGCAGGGTCAATATATCTCTTCACCTCCCTGATTACAGGCGGGGCCATTGCTTCGCCAATGGCAAGCCTTCCTTGAACTAATTCTAAATTCCCTGAATTCCCTCTTTCGACTATCCCCACCTCTCTTCCTTCCTCAGTAATAGCAGACTCAGGACACAGGTAAGAACATGCTCCACAACCATGACACAGTTCGGGGAAAACAAGCACTTTTTCCTTAAGCACCGCAATAGCGTTATAGGCGCAAACTTCAGCGCATTTGCCACAATAAGTGCATTTCGCTTCATCCACCTTGGGGATAGGAATATAAACGGGTTGGCCTTGGTTCAGAGCTAGATGCAGAAGAATATTAGCATTTGGCTCCTCTACATCACAGTCCAGAAGTTGAACCTTATGGTTATCGCTCAGGGAAAGGGCTAAGCTGGTAGCCACCAGTGTCTTTCCTGTGCCACCTTTACCACTGGCAACAGATATTATCATCCTATTCCCTAATCATCTTTGCCCCGCACTTGGGGCAAGTTAAGTCGTAACAGGGACCACCTGCCTGGTGAGGAATCTTTGTCCCACAAGCAGGACACACACAATCCCCACTGGGACCTGCGCCAGGGCGGTTTCCACTCATTCTCCCCCTACCCCCACCACGTCCTAATCCCCTGCCAGTTCCCGGACCTTGCCCATAAGGGCCCGTGCCATCTCCTCTAGGCATAATTCACCTCCGCCAAGAATTGGTTTTGCTTTACCCCATCAGCGGCAGCCCACAGACTCCAGAACTACAAGTTGGGCAACTCACCTCTGAGGGTTCGGTTTCACTTGAGCCGCGGCTAAAAAATGAGGAAAGGAGTCTTTTGGGTTCACCAGCATGGCATTTTGGGCAATTCAAACTAGAACTATCTTCACCAATAGTTTGGCGAACTTCAAATTTCTGCCCGCAGTGCGCACACTGATATTCATAAATTGGCATAGCTTAGCTCCCTTTCTCCAGTTCTTCAAGACGGCGCTGGATTTCATTTAGCTGTTGGCCCAGCGTCTGGGCTTGGGATTTGAGCATTTCTATTTCTTGCTCTGGGCTCATTGCTGTAGGTGCTTCTTGAGGCATTATTCCTGGCCCCATCCCCATTCCCATTCCCATGCCCCTGCCCATTCCCATTCCTCTGCCCATCCCTCTGCCCATGCCTCGTCCCATACCCATACCGGGCCCCATACCCCCTCCCATCCCATAATGGTTACCTACACTGGGTTGAGCGCTTGATTGAAACTTCCCTGCTTTGAAGGCTTCAATAGCGTCCTTTATCCTACCCGAAACACCACTTATTACTCGAATACCGGCTGCCGAAAGGGTCTGGTAGGCGTTCGGCCCACTATTCCCAGTGAGCACTACCTCTACCCCTTTACTGGCAATCATCTGGGCAGTGCTGATGCCTGCCCCACCAGCCGCCATGGCATTAGAGTTATCCAAGGCCTCAAATTCCATGCTCTGGGGGTCAACGATAATGAAGTATTGACATCTCCCAAAACGAGCGTCTACCTCAGCATCCAGACCAGGAGCTGTCGCTGATAATGCAATTTTCATGATGCACCTCTTTCCAGTTTACTTTGTCTCCAGTTCTTTTATTCTAGCATCAATCTGCTCCAATTGTCCCTTTATTACTCCAGCCTGGTTTCTCAAGAAATCCAGTTCTTGCTCCCGGCTCATCTGTGGAGCATATGGGTCTGTTCCTGGCGTAGCTCCCATAGGTGCTCCGGCATAACCATATGGCATAGCGCCAGGATAAGCTGTTCCTCCATAATAAGGCATTACCCCAGGGCTACCGTAAGAGGGATAGCCCGGCGGGACGGGCATTCCGGCAGCTCCGCTGAGGTAATAGCCACATCTAGGCAATCCTCCTCTTCCTAATCCAACATAGGGCCAAGGGGGAGAGCTTCCTCTAAAACCAAATCCCCATCCCCCTCTTCCAAATCCTCTACCAAATCCATTAGGCATTTTTCACCTCCTTTCTATTTTCGAAGTTCTTCAAGCCTCTTTCTCACTCCATCCAATTCGCTAGTCAGATATCTTTCCTGCTCTTCAAGCATTCTTATTTCTTCCTCCTTGGGCATAGCTCCCCAAGGATAGCCATAGCCACCATAGGGATACCCATAAGGTATTCTATACCCAGGCCATCCCCAAGGATATGAAGATCCATACCAAGGCCACATTTTATCACCTCCTTAAGAAATTCTAAAATTTACCACCAAGGGTATCCATAAGATCCCCATCTTCGCCAACCACGACCAAAGCCACGACCAAAGCCACGACCAAAGCCATAGCCCCACCTAGGCCATACCGACGTTAAAGGAGCGTAACCATAAGGATGGGCATAACCAGGCATCGGGTTAGTAAAACCCGGCGCGCCAAAACCAGCGCAAAAGCCAGCTCCCCTTCCAGTCATCGGCCCTAGTCCCATCGGTCCAGTTCCATCTCCAAATGGCATATTTATCACCTCCTTTCCTTTTATTTCTTCACTATGGCCTGCCACCGCGAAATCTCTTACCATATCCTCTGCCTGCAGTAAATGGAGGCAAAGGCACGGGCTGGATATTCCCACTGAAGCACACCGGGCAAGACAAAGGAAGCCTCTGGGCCATTGCCTCAAAAGGCACATTCCACTCATGTCCATCGTTGCCACATCTAAAGCGACGCTCGGGGAGTTCAAAGTTGCCCCCTTCGATTTGAATTGCCTTACCATTAATCAGAGCATCAGCCAGCTTCTTCCGAGCCGATTCCAATATGCGATGGAAGGTCGGCCTGGAAATCCGCATCTGCTGCGCACACTCTTCCTGTTCCAGCCCCTCCAAATCCTTAAGACGGATAGATTCAAGCTCCTCAAGTGAAAGGCGAACATCCTGCAAGGCATTTGCCGGAATCCCCACCGGCCTGAAAAAGCCTACATTCGGCAACTGAGCAACACATCGCAACTTTTCTGGCCTAGCCATTAAAAAATCACCTCATTTTTGCTATGAATTATGAACATATGTCAATAACAAGGATAATAGATCCTATTAAATTTGTCAAATTTTGACCATAGCCACTGCTTGGTGGTACAAATTAAAATATGGATGACATTGACCTTTTTCCCAGCCTCTCCCACTGTATAGAAACTACAGCCAGGGAGGAATTCTGGAATTCAGTAAACCAATACACGGAAGGTGGGCAAAAGGACAAAAAACTTGAGGAGAAAATAGAGCTTCTCAAAGCCTTCCTGGAATCAATGGACTTCAAAAAGCTCCGCAGTCAAAGCGAAAGATACTTAGTAGAAGGCAAGCAGGTTAAATTTGTAATCTCATGGAAAGAAGGCAAACCGATTTACGAGATGGTAGTGATTAAAGCTATGGATTGAGCGGCTATACCCTCCTCCTTGCCGATGAAGCCCAAACCGTTGGTGGTGGTTGCTTTGACCGTCACTTGCGTTGCATCCACACCTAAAGCTTGGCTGAGGTGTTTCCTCATCTCAGGGATGAAAGGGGAAAGCTTCGGGTTTTGCGCTATGATGGTAACATCAATGTTGACTATTCTGAATCCTTTGGCTTCAAGCAGTTCGCTGGTCTTCCTTAACAAAACCAAGCTTGAAATATCTTTATATTCCGGCTCCTGAGAAGGGAATAAGGTGCCGATGTCACCCAAATCAGCAGCGCCACATAAAGCATCTATTATGGCGTGCGTTGCCACATCAGCATCGCTCCAACCCGACAAGCCTTTATCGTAAGGAATACCAACGCCTCCCAAAATTAGCCGTCGCCCCGAAACCAGGGGATGGCTATCACAGCCTATGCCGACCCTTAGCTCTTTTTTCATTCTCCTGCGATGATTCTTGCCAATGCCAAATCTTCAGTTGTGGTCACCTTTATATTTTTATAATCGCCCATATAAAGCTGTACCTTGTGTCCCAAGCGTTCCACAGCAGTGGCATCATCGGTAACCTCTGCTGCGAGGTTCTCATAAGCTCTGGTTATCATATCAAAGCTGAATATCTGAGGGGTTTGCGCTGCCCATAACCTGTCGCGCTGAAGCGTTTCCCCAATCAATCTCTCATCAGCAGCAAGCTTAATAGTATCTTTAACTGGCACTGCAGCTACAGCAGCCTCAGTCTTCTCAACTACCTTCAGGCCATCCTCAATCAAATCTGGAGTCAAGAAAGGCCGAGCTCCATCATGAATCATGACTAAATCACAATCCCTTATTTGTGTTAGCCCTGCCCTCACCGAATCCTGTCGCCGTGCGCCACCCGGGCATAAAGTAACTTTAGACCAGCCCCTCTCTTTTTTCAATTTCTGCCCCCGAGCCAAATCCTCATCGTTCAATACCAGGACTAGCTGCTGAACCAAGCTGTATCTTTGACAAGTATCCACGGACCAAGCCAGCAAAGGTTTCCCCCTTAGAGGAGCAAAGAGCTTGTTTATACCCGCCATCCGCTGGCTAGTTCCGGCAGCGACTATAACCACGCCTAACTTACTAGATCCAAGATTCAAATCTCTAAACTCTGCTCCTGAATATCAAAAGTCAAAGATAAAAAATTAAAATGACAAATCAAAATGCAAAAAATTTATTCTTTCTCTGCATTTTTGCCCTTGGCATTTTGCATTTTACTTTCCCTTGTAAGTCCCAGCCTCAGAGCTTCAGCCACCGAGCCAACCTCGATTAGGTGAATGTCCGCAGAGCGAAGGGATTGCTTCACTTCACTTGCAATGATAGGGGAAAGTCTGGGCATAAGACAGAATTTAAAGCCCAACCTGATGGCCTCAGCAATTCTTCTCTCTACGTGTGATACCCCTCTAAGCTCTCCATTCAACCCCACCTCTCCCAAAGCAACCAAGCCAGAAATTGGCTTTGCATCACGAAAACTGGAGGCAATGGCTGAGGCAATTCCCAAATCAACCGCTGGCTCATTGACCCTTAAGCCACCAGTAACGTTGACTATAATATCCTGGTTGAAAAGCTTCAATCCGGCACGCTTAGTAAGCACAGCAATTATCAACAGTAGCCGATTAAAATCAACGCCGTTGGCAATGCGCCTTGGTGGAGTAAAACTATTAGGAGTAGTCAAAGCCTGAATCTCCACCAACAAAGGGCGATTCCCTTCAAGAGTGGGCACCACCACTGAGCCCATAGTTCCATCCTTGTATGCGGATAAGAAAACTTGAGAGGGATTACCTACTTCTATTAGTCCCCTATCGCTCATCTCAAATATTCCCACCTCGTGAGTGGAACCGAAACGGTTCTTTACGCTGCGTAGTACCCGGTAACTACTAAATGGTTCGCCTTCGAAGTAAAGCACCACGTCAACGATATGTTCCAGCGTTCCTGGACCTGCGATGGCCCCTTCCTTGGTCACATGCCCGGTGATTAACAGGGGCACATTATTCTGTTTCGCCCACCTCTCCAACCTCCAAGTACATTCCCTCACCTGGGAAATACTGCCCGGCATTCCAGCTGCATCCTCTAAATACATAGTCTGAATGGAATCGATAATCGCTAATCCAGGAGAAAGTCCTTCCAGGCATTCTAATACGGCAGCTAAATCGGGCTCAGAGAGAAAGTATATCCCCTTGCCCCCTATACCGAGGCGCTCACTTCTAAGTTTAACCTGATTAATAGATTCTTCACCGGAGACATAGGCGACAACTTTATTATTCTCAGCCATCATCGCCGAAATTTGGAGTAAAAGCGTAGACTTACCTATTCCCGGCTCGCCACCAACAAGCACCAGAGAGCCTGGTACTAAACCACCTCCCAGAACTCGATTCACTTCAGCAAAACCAAGGTGAAAGCGAGGAAAGTCACCCTTCTCTACTTGGGAAAGTTCCTGGGGTATATTTCCTCTAGAGGAAAGCTGGCTGGGAGCGCGGGATAAAGTGACCCTGGTTTCTACGAAGCTATTCCACGCCTGGCAATCAGGGCAGCGTCCTAACCATTTGAGACTTTCTTTGCCGCATTGCTGACAAACGAAAACATTCTTGAATTTGGATTTGCCCCGCTCGTTAGATTTCAAGTCCCCTGGCCAAGATACCTAAAACTCGATAACGGCTATCTTTTCCCCGGTCCTAACTACCTGCCCTGGTGAAACTGCCACCTCTACAACTGAAGCTTTTGCTGGAGATAATATAGGGTTTTCCATCTTCATAGCTTCTATGATGCAAACCACCCCATTCTCCTCAACTGAATTACCCATGGTTACATCAACACGCACTATTTTCCCAGGTAGCGGCGCTTCAATTACTTCTTGAGCCATATTTATGTAGTCTCCTTAACCAATGGTTTCATTACAATTTCCTCCTTGACGCAATCCACAACCACCGCGTCTCCAGGCAGGAATTCACCGCGCAGCAAAGCTTCGGAGAGCTGATCCTCAACCAAAGTCTGGATGGTGCGACGCAAGGGGCGGGCTCCAAAAACAGGGTCATAACCCTTGTTGCCTATAAAATCCCTGGCTGCATCAGTTACTTCCAAAGTGACATTCTTTTCTTGAAGGGAAGCAACAACCTGGTTAAGCATCAGGTCAACAACCTGGCGGATATGTTCTTTGTTCAAAGCGTGGAACACGACCGTAGCGTCAATGCGGTTAAGGAACTCGGGCCGGAAAATTTTCTTCATCTCCCCGAGCACTTTCTCCTTCATTTTCTCGTACTCCACTTGCTGTTTTCCCTCGCCATCGACATGGGCAGCAAACCCGAGGCTCATATCACGCTTAATAAGCTCAGCACCGGCATTGCTGGTCATGACTATGATGCTATTACGAAAATCAACCCTTCGCCCTTTGGCATCGGCCAAATGACCATCATCGAAAATCTGGAGTAGGATATTAAATACATCATAATGCGCCTTTTCAATTTCATCGAGAAGAATAGTACAATAGGACTTCCGCCTTACTGCCTCAGTTAATTGACCACCTTCCTCATAACCAATATAACCTGGTGGTGCTCCAACTAAGCGAGCTACAGTGTGACGCTCCATAAACTCCGACATGTCAAGCCTGACCAAAGCATCTTCGCTACCAAACATGAACTCGGCCAAGGCCCGTACCAATTCAGTTTTACCCACTCCGGTGGGGCCCAAAAAGATGAAGATACCAATGGGACGCCTCGGGTCTTTTAACCCCGCTCGAGCCCTCCTTACCGCTTTAGCCACGGTATTTATGGCCTCATCCTGGCCAATGATACGGCGATGTAGAGCCTCCTCCATTTGTAGAAGGCGGCTGGTTTCATCGACAGTCAACTTTACCACAGGTATATTCGTCCACATACTGGCTACCTCGGCAATATCCTCTGAAGTAACCACAGGTCGGCCTTCTTCCTGTTTAACTTGCCACTCCTTCTTCATGGCCTCGACTTTCTCCGTTAGTTGAAGCTCACGATCACGCAATTCACTGGAATACTCATACTGTTGAGTTGCGACAGCCGATTCTTTTTCCTTGCGTACACTTTCCAAAGCCCGCCTCGCCTCAGTTAAGCCAATGGGGGCACTACCCCGTTTAATGCGTACTCGAGAGCTAGCTTCATCTACCAAATCAATAGCTTTATCGGGCAAAAAGCGGTCCGCTATATATCTGGTAGCCAGCGTAGCCGCTGTCTGCAAGGCTTCGTCGC
>Ga0307438_1002578_pt1 | contig 10458 bp, 11 predicted proteins | sample SalMarWE160110MG_FD_202144 | JGI IMG/M metagenome (GOLD analysis project Ga0307438, IMG submission 202144) | Salt marsh sediment microbial communities from the Plum Island Ecosystem LTER, Massachusetts, United States - WE1603-110 | ecosystem: Environmental > Aquatic > Marine > Intertidal zone >...
TCAAAGCACCAAAGAATATCAAGAGTCCCTATCTTCTCCTCTAATTTCATGTAGAGCGTTTGTAGTTTTTCCCACGTATCCCCTCCCCATCTTTGGGAACCCTTGGAAAGATCGCGTTTTTCCTTGGTTATATCCCAATCGGGTAGTTGCCATGTGTACAATCGAAAGCATTGCTTCATCTGAAGCGCCTTATGAGAACAAACTAGGGACAGTCACGAATAAACTCCATTCTTTATTGGCAAGCGATCGAGAGAAAATACGTCATGCTTTTTGCAATAGATCTGCTTCGAGTTTATTGATTTTGTCTCTCATGGTCTCACCGTCAAATTCTATATCATCATCAGGGAGAAGATGTTGGCTGTGTTCAGCCAACATCTTGAGGTTCCTCCGGTATTCTTCAGGGTCTAGGTTTTTCTTTGTTGTTAATTCAGAAGCACTTAGTTCTTCATCGGGTGTATTCAGCAATTTATATTCGATCTCCTTGTATTTTCTACAGAACTCAAGAGCAGCGTCTTTATTTATCCAAACGTAACCATACAAAAGAGCCATACCAGCATAAGGGGATAGTAAGTCTGGGTCACATAAAATAGATGAGGTGAATGCCATATCTGCTGGTATCACACAATGTTCAAGTTTCTCCCTGTCTTTGTCTTTTATTGCAGAAATAGCTACCTTTAGAATTCCAGAACCTAATCGATACAAGGTTATAGCAAACCATTGTAGTGCATATTTTCTCGATACGCTCTTTGCAAGCTCGACAAAATTATTTCCAACTGAATTATAAAGCTCTGATACTCTTATAAACGTTTTGATTTTTCCTAAATCACCCTTTGCATTTTCGAAAATGCTTTTGATTATGTCAGGGCTTATTTCATTCCAATATTCTCGCTTAATCAGCATTGTAAACAATTCATCGCAATCTTCAGTTTCAAAAAGAGCATTGTATTCTTTTCGATTTTTTTTGTTCATGTCCCGGAAAAAACTTAGGATGATTAGACCAGGTATAAAGAGAAGCCCAAGCAGTCCCCACGCACCATGGTGTCCTTTACCTTTGGCATAGCAGCAACATCCCCAAATGAACAGAACCATACTTAAAATACTCAGACCCAAGCCTACTAAAGAAACGAGAAAACCCGAGCCTGTTTTAGGTTCGATTGCGTACAAAAAATATGTTAAGAATATCCCAAAGCCTATCCCAATATATGTTTTCGCTTTGAACTCTTTCAACATATCGTACCCACCTTCAAGAGAGCCTTAAATTTAAGTAAATCTTCTTTAGCATGTGTTTTATCTTCTCCTTTTTCGGCAATACCAGCTTATATCACTCCAAACAAGCACCGGCCAAAGGACGAACAAAGAAAGGATAATTGGTAAGCTTCGCCTCCTGACATAAACGGGTTGATTAATAATTGGTTGCCTGAAGTCTAACCAAACACGAAGAACACCAATGATGACATAAATTGTAAGAAAGACGATAATATACATTTCGCATATCTCCCTATTAAGGCCATTATTATTGCAAAATCACCGTGTCTTTACCTGCTCATCATCTTCATGTCTCAACTTATCAGAATAAGGTGATGACCCACCTCACAAGGTACCAAATCACGAAAATACACAATGCCCATGGAAATAAGGCCCTCGAAACCGCACAACCCAAAATTATTAGTTTAATGAACCTGTTTTTGACGACTTCTTCTTCACCTTCTCTTGGTCGTGTGCATCCATTATAAAATTCCATAACTTTATTTTTCATGCTCATAGCACCCTCGCTTATACAGTTTTATCTGGTCATCAAGCAACTCTCAATAAAGCCTAGAATTTCTTTCGAGTTCCCTCTTTTGTGAAGCTCCTTTTTTTCAAAGGAAACGCTTAAATAGCCTGGGCTAATCGTAACAATAAAAAACCTCTTGTTATTTGCATCTACTTCTCCATCTGGTAAAACTATGAACTGCCATTTTTTATTGTCGATTCGATACGGTTTGGTAAAAAAATGCCAACCAATTCTATTGAGCAGTTTTTCGATGTCTTGAAGTATTATTTCCTCATTTTCTTTCATCTTGCTATCTTTTCAATTCTTCATTCTTTGTTTGGCGACGATACAGGTTCTTTGAGTATAATTGCAACGACCACAAATAGTGCTGCACAAACTACGTCTATTGTCTGCCATATCTCACGTGACAGATGTATCGGAATCAGGGGATTAAACAGGACGGCGATAAAGCCAAACAGCCAGGTTGCCCATATCTTCTGCCAGTTGTAAGCCATAAAAGCTATATACGAAGCTGCGCCGCAGACAACAAATCTGAGCAATTGATAATAACCATAAGGCCAGGGAGCTAATGCAAAGAGCAAGATTATAGCTGCAATAATAGCCGGTATCAGATGTGACCGTTTTTCCAATACACTTTTTCCCACTATATTTCCCCCTAAGAACCTATAAATGTATCGGCTAAAAATAAAGGGAAATAAACAAAATTAGCGTCTGATATTATAAGAATGACTTTTCGCTGCTGAAAAGTGGTATATTCGATTCTCACAGAAAACTAGGGACAGTCACGAATGGCGGTTCCTTAAGGGAATGATGCGTAGAAACCTCCCATATCGATAAGAGGGACGCTAAAAAAAGTGCTTTTTTATTCGTTTTTTTGTTGACATAGTTTGAAAATACGTTAAAATACCCACATGTTTGCCAGCAGGCTAACATAAACCGCCAGCAGGCGGTAGATATAGCGGAGAACCGCACGTTTTCGTATCAGCAGATACACGCCAAAAAGCATTCTATGGCAATAAAGCCAAGAAAAACAAGATTATGAATATAGTTACGAAAATTCGTGTTAATTCGTGGTCAAATTCTCTTTGTGCCTTAATTCCTTTGTGGATATGCCCTTTTTCCTCTACAAATGTAGAGGATTCTCTACAAATCAGCCTTTTTATGCAAAACAAACCCAATTTCCGAAAAAGTCAAATGAACTTAAAGTTCTGTAAACAAACGGCTTATGAAAATAAACGCAATCGGACACTTGGTCAAAACAAACCCAATTCAAACCCAATCAAACCCAATTTCCAAAAAGCCCAAATGAACGCAAACGTCTTTATCACAAAGGATTACAGAAAAAAAGATGATTTTGCAGTCCAAAAAAACAAACCCAATTTCCGAAATGGCCAAAATGAACGTAAACTTAACTTTAACAAAGGATTACAGAAAAAACGATGATTTCGCAGTCCAAAAAAACAAACCCAATTCAAACCCAAACAAAGCCTGTCCTGAGCGCAGTCGAATGGGCCAATTTCCGTCAAGAAATGCCAAAAATACCCTATCTATCTGCCTGCGATAGATTTATTTCAGCTTTATCAGCGCGACCCAGTCTTTATCGGTGTCCTTGGGTGGCTGGCCAATGGCAACCGGGCCGGGGCCGGTTATCTCGGCTACGGTGCCTTTTTGCAGCTTGCCGCCGGTACGCGGGTTATACCATTGTACCCAGAAAGTACCGGATTTATTGCCCAGGTCAAGGCTCGTTGTGCCGCCGGCAGGCAGATATATGGCGTAGGTTCGGCCGGGTTCGGCAAAGCAATAGTCGTTTTTAACGGTAGTCAATTCATCATTATGGGCCATTTGAGTAAAGGGCAGGTATCGGCGGAAAAAATCCAGGGCGTAGCGGGTCATATCCCACAGATGCTCTCGGCTGCGCCAATCCTCGCAATTGAGGTCGTTGTGGGCGAATTTATAGCCGAAGTACCATTCCACCCCAGCCCCGCCGGCCATCAGGTTGCCCCACAAATGTTTCTTACGGACCTCATCGTGCCAGTAGTCGTCCTTGTCGGGCTTAACGCCGGTGTGGGCCGGACCGATTTCATCCAGGCAAACAAACCACAGTCGGCCTGCAGAGCCAGAACGGTCGAGCCACTTGAGCGTCTGGACGTGCGTGTCGTTGGTCTGCAGCGATGGCCCATCAAAATATTCGTATCCCAACAGCGGATTGTAAACCTCGTCGTACTTGCCCGGAAAAGTATGGCAGACAATTGGATGGTCGTACGGGTCAAGGTCTTTTATATATCGGCAGAAAGCCTTGCGCTGGGCGTCGGTATTGGTGTTCTCTTCGCCGAGGTTCCAGACCAAGGCAAGGTGATGAGCAAAGCGGGCAATCAGCTCGCGGTAATAAAGCCTGCGCTGGGGACCGAGTTCGCCGCCGTCGAGACCCTGGTCGTTTTCCTGCTCCTGGGTAATGATATGAAGCATTAGGCCCAATTTGTCCATATGCGAGAAGACAATCTCCCACTGGTCGAGTTTGCTGCAGTCGAACCGGAATTTTTCGCCGGGCTCTATCCAGGGCCAGACGTCTTTACCATCGCCGCCGTCGATATTATAGGGAAGAAAATAAACGCTGTTCATACTCTTGGAGGCTAAGTAATTCAAGGCCCCGATGATGCCCTTTCCTTTGCCGTTTTTCCAGGTTGGGTCACCGGGCCGCCAGTCCTTGATGTGCGGGGCGTAGCGATGTAGAAATTTTCCACCTGCTGCTTCTCCTTCGCGTTTTAGTTCGCCGGAGTCGTATGTATTATCGAAGTCGGCATAGCCAAGGAAGTTTTCGGGGCTGTCGGCACCGCCTTTGAGGAAGTACTCGCCCGTCTCGGCAAATAGCAGATAGTGTTTGCCGACGTATTTGAGCAGTCCTTTGGCACGGTGGTCTGAACCGGTTTTGTCGGTGGCGGAGATATTGAAATTGCCTTTGACACCGTCGAAGGCTACGGCTGAGCCGGGCTCGTTACCGGTTGCAATATTTGCCCCGGTACAGAAAGTTGCGGTATAAGACCATCGTCCAACTTCATCGGGCACAAAATGCACGCGCCATTTGTTACCCGCTGTCGCGCTGGTTTGTCCTGAGTTGCCGTCAGCGGCGTAATAGCCGGGCACAACGTATCGTTTTTTACCTTTAACGAACGTAACGTTCAGACGATAGTTGCGGAAAGGATTAGGCTTAGCCTTTTCGCTCGCCTGAGGCCCTGTGAAGGTCAGCGTAACCTTGTGCCACTTCTTTAGCTCGCCGGAAATGACTCCTGCCGCTTCGCTTTTACCAAGCAAACCGGCGGGGGCGGCAAGAATAAAACAAACCGTAAGTAATAAAGTCAATTTGTACCGTTGCATTTCTCTGCTCCTCAAAAAAATAGCTGATTGAATTATGTTTGGATATTTTATAAGGAGAATAGGGACATTTGCAACAGATTTTTTGAGCCACAGATTGCACAGATTTTTTAACCACGGGTTTCATGGATTTGTTGAGATACGTGTATAAAAAAGGCCGAGCCAAATAAGCCCGGCCTTTGTAACAAAAACTATATTGGTCGAGACGCATCCACCTCAGTTCAGGGGTTCTTATGGCTTTGGAGAGGGCTTAATCTTCGCGGACCTGGGGGCGCCGGCTTCGTAGATATCGGCCGGACCGGTTTCGGGGTACTTGAACTCAACGTCGTTCGTACGCTGAATATCGCCGTCCGCTCCTTTAACGTCCGTAGCCGCGATAGGAAGCTTCTTGTCCACATCAATGTACATCGTAAATATCTCTGTATGTGTCGGGCCGGCTTTTCCTTTTACACGGCGAGCCGTCCATATCTCGACCTCTTGGCCCTGGTACGTTCCGAGCTTTCTGGTAACCTTATAATCGCCTTTAGCCTCGAGGGAATCAAACGTTTTGGTGAGCCCTTCAAAGATGTTGCTTACACCGCCGGCGAATTGTCTTCCCTCATCAATGGGAGACTCATAGATGTCTTGGTTGCCTGGGTTCCAGACAAGCCTCTTGCCGGCGTTGAAATCGAAATAGACGATCCTGCCCTCATCATCAACCAGGATTTGGACCTTCAAGGCGAATGAATACCAAGCCGATACACTCTCCTCCTCGGACCTGCCGACCATTTGCACCCAGTCGATGTCCTGTATAGCTTGTCTGACCTGGGCTATTGTAATTGACGTTCCATCGACCGAACCGGTCAGGGCGTACATTCCGAGCATTATCGCGGCGATGATTACCGCCGCAGCGGCTAATTTTGTAATTGGACTTTTCATAATTGTTCTCCTAATATTCGGCTTAGATGCAGCCGACTTTATGTTCATTGCTTTTTCGTGAGCTGTTAGTACCTTATTGAGTACTATTTCATCCGTTTTGGCGTTAGTATCGATAGCTGCGTTCTTGAAAAACTTTTTTATGTCGTCTACCGGTTTCATTGTTTCACCTTACTATTCAATATCGACCGTAGTTTATTCAGGCCATACCGGTATCGGCCCTGAATTGTATTGACCGATGCGTTCTGGATTTTGGCTATTTGCCTGAAAGTCATCTGGCCCTGCATATAAAGAGTGACCACCTCGCGCTGCTCGTATGGTATTTGTGCCATCGCGTTGCTCAACAGTTCCAGTTCTTCACTCAATATGGCCCATTGTTCGGGTCTGTTTACATCTGAGATTGCACGGTCCAAGTCGTCGATACCGGATGTTTCGTGTCTTTGCTGATCCCGTTTTCTGTTTCGAGCCTTATTAGCAACACAGGTTACCAGATACTTTTTGAGATTTCCGCGCGGCTGAATTTTTGCTGCCGATTGAGCAAAGCCTACGAAAACATCCTGCACTATATCTTCGGCGGTATTGACATCATTTACCAGAGCAATGGCCAGCTTCAGCAAATCATTCTTGTACTTTTCATAGAGCCGGCGCAGGGCATCTCTATTACCGAGTTTGAATTTCCAGATAAGTAATCTGTCTTCTACCATTTAACGCAACGAATCACAGAAAGATCTTTCTTCACTTATAACACACCAAGACAGCCGGTTTTAGTATAAAGAAAACAGACTTTTTTGGAACTTTTAAAGTTGTTCACGGGAAATGCGCACAAAAAAGGCCGAGTCAATTCATCCTGAGCACTGTCGAAGGAATTGACCCCGGCCTATTTTTGATACTTTGTTGATTAGATAATCAAATTGCTTTCTTAAAAGCCGCCATCTAACATATATCTTTGAACTAAATTGCGGTTACTGACCGCCAGTTTCCATTTTTTGATACTACCGGATTTTAGCCTGATTTCGTAAGGCACAAACCATCCGTGATATTCGTCGGTTTTGAAGGGTTCCCCGATACTTATGATTTCCAGACCGCCGTAATAATCCTTGGTTTCTTGTTTGATCTCTGAATCCGACGTAAACTTGAGAAGTTCGTCCCAGTCTTCGTCCGCACAGGCTTGGAAGAATGCTATTGTCATTTCCTTTGGTGTCATATTCTCATACTTTTCCAGCTCGTCTGGACCGATCCCTTTGTTCAGCTCGATTTTTTGCAGATCTCTATCAATGCGTTGCACATCAGCGGGGACCTCATTGTCCAGATCAAACATTTCAGGGTCGATTGGTTGATTATAGTCGTAATACTCCTGCGTGCCCTGATATTCATATTTGCCGTCTTTTAGCCGGTAGAATTTAACGGCTGTAACAAGTTTGGTGCCCCTGTCAACGAACAGAACTTCACGTTCGCCGGATTTTGTACTTTCAGGCGGATACGTTACTGTTACAACAACTGACTTAGCCTTGTCTGCAGGCTGGTCAACCTCTATCTTTACTTTGCCTTCTGCTTGTTGCTCATAGAGACGCTCGACGGCCAGCCTTGGATTTCTTGCCTGCGCGCGATTGTACAGCCAGTCAGCACCTTTTTCTTCTTTGAAGGTAACCAAACAACTTCTCTTTTTTGTAGTCCCTTTGAACCACAAATGTATTTTGTTTTCTTTCCATACAACCACTTTGGCCCCATCTTCAGGGGCGTCCCATTCCGGCATATGCCAACGTGCACTCTTTAATTTACCAGATTCATCACATTCCACCCAATACTCTTTTGGCTCCTTGTGTGATGGGTCAAAGCCTTTAATGTGAAGGTAGCGGACACTGTGGTTGGCCTCGATAGTTTGCTCAAGGGCGTAAGCTGAAGGTATTGACTTATCCCAGACATTTATTGACAGTACTACAGCTATTATTATCACCGCCGCAGCGGCTAATTTTGTAATTGGACTTTTCATAATAGTTCTCCATATTAAATGAGTTTCACTTTTCCTGGACACATCAGAGTGATTTATCGCTTGCAGCACACGCTCTTGCTGATGTGTTATATTCGTATCAATCTTTGCAAAGAATTCGGTCAGCAGCATATCTTCGTCTTTTAGTGCACGGGCATAGTCCCGACAGGCTGCACATTCGTTTAAGTGCTGCTCCAGGACGTGCACTTGGGCCTCCGGCAGGATTCCCGTAACGAGGTCTGCGATTTGGTCTTTAATCTTTTGGCAATCACTTTTCATTATTCTCCCTTTCTCTCAGCAGCTCATGCAGTTGTTTTCTGGCCTCTCTTATTTTCTGACATGCCCCGGAGTGCGAAATGTTCAGTTTCTCAGCAATAGTCTTTGCATTTTTCCCATCGAAGTAGTACATCGTCAGCGGCACCCGAAGCTCCTGCGGCAGCCGCCTGATGGCCTGCTGCAAAACGTGATTCTCGCCGGTCCTCTGTCCGGGTTGCATCAGTTGCTTGGCGAAAAGTACCTTTTTGCGTTTTTGCCTGCGGAGAAAATCAAAGCAGAGGTTCCTGGCAATTCGCAAAATCCATGCCTCAAACTGATCAGTCTTGTCGAGTTTCTTTATCTTCAGGAAACCTTTGAGCATGGCCTCCTGAGCTATGTCTTCGGCATCGTGCACATTCCCTAACACACCCAGGCACAGCGCAAAAACATGCCTGTAATGCCTTTTCACTAACACTGCGTATGCAGCCTTGTCACCCTGTCGACAGACACGAACTACACTTTCATCTAAACTTTTGTTCAATCGGAGCTCCTAAAATCCGTTACCATAATAAGGACGAATACCGCACATATTAAATGCAAAAAAATTTGAAATATTTTATACGATTGCCCCTGAATCATATCGTTATGGAAGATTAAGCTAAAACAAAACTTCCCCTCTCTGACAATACTTTCTTGTCTAAAACAAATCGACATAGGTATGCCCTCGCGGGCTTTCCCTGTCACACCACTGGGCATACGGGTCCGTACCACGGCGGTTCGGCTGGTTAAGCTGTTCCCTGTTTTGCCAATAAAGCAAAACAGGTAACGCCGGGTCTTCGGGTTTACGCTTCGCCTTGGACGCTTCGGTCCCTTTATCCGCAGCCATCGGGGCTTCACCCCTACCTTCTGCCATAAAGGCCAGTTCCAACTGGATTTTCCGCCGCTTTGCGTCCATGAGTCGCGTATCCTACTAACCGCTCCATTTACCCCTCTTATGCTACTCTGCGAAGTAGTTCTCTACGTAGCACGAGTCGAGGGGGACCGTTCGGGCCTTCCCCACCTTCGGCGAGTACTATGCCCTCTGCTGACTTCTGCATGGCGGTCAGGAAACCTCACGATTGCCTCAGTCCCGAGTCCGAGACACCATGCAGAGCTCCCGAGGTAAGTTCGACAACCTTCACCGCACACCTGCCGAATTTACAGCCCTGGACTTTGATGGATATGGACTTTGTTGTCTTTTGCCAACTCGTCCAGCCAGCACTGCCTCGTATTCGGTTTCTGTCCCCTTCGACTTCGCTCAGGGCAGGCTAAGTCACGGCTTTGCTCCACGCTTCCTTAGAACCCTGCCTCACGGCAACGCTCTTGCGCTTCGCTAACACTTCACCTCCATCAGGTTGTGTAGAGGACTTACACCTCCAAGTTGCCGAACATGCTCGGCACACATAAAAAGGCTGACAAGTGTAAGTACTTGTCAGCCATAACGCTACTAAACGCGCCCGGCAGGACTCGAACCTGCAACCTTCGGATTCGAAGTCCGCAGCAGCAAAACCACATCTGCTTTCAAATAAAGGACTTACAAAAGACACCAAAAGCGTCTTACCGGAAAACTTACCGAACGACGCGGCCTTAGCCAAAATAATAGAGGCTTGGCCACAACTTTCGGACGAAATGAGAAAAGCAATTGTCAAGATGATAAGCTAATGATGTCTTTTCTTAATCGGTGGATTAGTCTCTTCTATGCCAAGGTATTGAGTTTGCTGGGGACAATTTGGTATGATTATCTTACAGAGGTACTGCCATGGTAAAAACAAAATGCTTGTACGACCCGGTTGAAGCATTGGACGGTAACCGAATATTAGTTACTCGTTATTGGCCTCGAGGTGTTTCGAAGGAGCGTCTCTCCACAACAGATTGGCTGCAGAATTTGGCACCGAGCAAAGAACTTGTCCGTGATTGGAAGAAGCAGAGGATCTCATGGGAGGAGTACACGCTCCGCTACCACAAAGAAATGCGCGGTCATCAGGAGGTAATCCTAGCCCAAGTTCGCCAGTTATGAGGTGATTTTTCACTTATGGGCCCCATAGAGGGTTTTTTGTACAAAAGTCTATACTACATTTCGGTCAGGTTTTTGGGCTTTCGAACCCATAAAGGTCGGCCC
>Ga0307438_1002589_pt1 | contig 10443 bp, 8 predicted proteins | sample SalMarWE160110MG_FD_202144 | JGI IMG/M metagenome (GOLD analysis project Ga0307438, IMG submission 202144) | Salt marsh sediment microbial communities from the Plum Island Ecosystem LTER, Massachusetts, United States - WE1603-110 | ecosystem: Environmental > Aquatic > Marine > Intertidal zone >...
ACCCCAACCGCCACCCCCCGGCGTTTCAATCCGGAGACGATCTCCTTTTCTTAACGTTGCGGAAAATTTACTCCCCTTTTCTTCCACTCGATTTTTTCTGATGAGAACATTTTTCCCCACAGCCCCCGGCGCTCCGCCAAAGAGGCCGTATGGCGGAGTTTTTCTTCTCTCGGACAGGACCGTCACATCCGCTTCCGAAAGCAATTCGATCTCCCGGACAATGCCGTCTCCTCCCCGGTGAAGGCCTTGTCCGCCCGTGCCGCGGCGTATGGAATACTCGGTAACCAGGAATGGATAACTGTATTCAAGGGCCTCTACGGGGGTGTTCAGCGTATTGGTCATATGACTGTGAACAGCACTTTCCCCATGGCATTCCGACGATGCTCCCATTCCTCCCCCAATGGTTTCATAATATGCAAACGGCTTACCGTTTCGAAAATCCATACCCCCGATGGTAACGTTATTCATAGTACCCTGAGCGGCGGCAGGAATCGCATGGGGCAACGCCTTTGAAAGGGCGCCCAGCACCACATCCACAATCCGCTGAGACAATTCTACATTTCCCCCGGCCACAGCGGCTGGAAACAGCGCATCCACAATGGTTCCTTTTTTAGTCAAGACGGTGACGGGTCTCAGGCATCCGGCATTGGTGGGAATATCTTTCAAGACCAGTGAACGAAAGACATAAAGAACCGCGGAAAGGGTAATGGCGTATACGGCATTGATACTCCCCCGAACCTGGGAGTCACAGCCGCTAAAATCCAGGGTGACTTCATCTCCCTGAACAATGATTTTCACACGGATTTTTATCCTATCATCCGAAATCCCGTCATTATCCATAACGTCTTCAAAATCGTAAATTCCGTCCGGAATTTCCCGGATCGTCTTTCTGGTAAGCCGCTCCGCATAGTCCATCAAGCTGCCGGCATAGAACCGGACCGTCTCCAGACCGTATTTTTCTATAAGATCCTCGGTTCTGCGCACGCCCGTGATGTTGGCCATGATCTGGGAAGCAAAGTCTCCCTCTCGTTCCGCCGGCGTCCTGACATTGTTCAGTAAAAAATCCATGAGTTTATTATCGATGTTCCCTTTTTCTACCAATTTCAGAGGTGGAATAATCACGCCCTCCTGGAAGATTGAAGTAGAAAGGGGCATGGAACCGGAGGTCATACCTCCCACATCCGCATGATGCGCCCGGTTGGCCACGAAGAATGCAGGCGTTGGGTCATTGGCAAATACCGGTGCCACAAGAGTGATATCCGGCAGGTGAGTGCCTCCCTTAAACGGATTGTTCAGAATGACCATATCCCCTTTCTGGAACGCAACACTCTCAATGGCCGCCTTGACCGACAGGGGCATGGAACCCAGGTGCACCGGGATATGGGCCGCCTGAGCGATCATTTCTCCGGTGTGATCAAAAACGGCGCACGAAAGGTCCCGCCTCTCCTTTATATTGGGTGAAAACGCCGTCCGTGTCAGGGTCACCCCCATTTCCTCTGAAATGGAAGCAAAGCGATTTTTAAAAACTTCCAGCAGGATCGGGTTGACGGTCATCTCTCTCCTCCGCTCTTTATGACATTGAGACCTTTGAAAAACGTTCAATTTTGTTCAAGGCCAAGAAAGGCGAAAATTTTAACCACAGGAATACATTGAGTATTTTGAGGATTAACCCGCCAAAGATCGGTGGCAGGTTAAAATTTGAGCCTGTTGACAAATCCCGCTCAGCGGGGACGCCGGAATTGGGCAAAAGGGGGCGTTTTGCAAAGGTCTCACATTATTTCCATGATTATATTGCCGCATTCATCCACAAAGGCACTGGCAAACGGTGGAATGACAATCGTAGAAGAATATTCTACCAAAATAACAGGGCCATGGATCCGGTTTCCGATCTTCAGTTTATGCCTGACCATTATTTTCGTTCGCATCCGGCGTTGATCAAATACAACCGGCTTCTCTCCAAGAAAGGCTTCAGGGGGAGGCTCTTTCCCCATTTTTTCTTTTTTTTGAAACCGTGGTTTTTCCGGCATACCCCTTGCCCGAAGACGGATATTGACGATTTCAACGGCCTTGTCCGGGTTTCTGTATCCGTAAGTTTTTTCGTGGCGCGCATGAAATCTTTCAACGTAATCCTCATCAAAGGGGACCATAATTTCATACGACTGCCCGTCATAACGCATATCCAGATATCTTTCGAGCATGATTCCGCCGTCAGGAATTTTTTCAACCCTGAGATCTTCCCGTCCCTTGCGCTCAATTTCCTCAAACCGTTCGGACAGCAGCTTTACCGTAACATTCTCCTGCTTCTTCATTATTGTCAGAGAATAGTCTTTAATCACGTCAGCCATAAGCATCCCCATGGCCGACAGAATGCCGGGGTTTGGGGGCAACAGCACTTTGGGTATGTTCAAAAGCCTGGCCAAAAACGCCGCATGCATCCCCCCTGCACCCCCAAAGGAAAAAAGCGTGAACTCCCTGGGATCATATCCCCTTTCCACGGAAATCACACGTATGGCCCTCTCCATGGCCGTGTTGGCTACGTCCAGAATCCCCTGGGCCAGTTCTTGGGGTGAAAGACCGATCGTTTGTGCCATGTTTTCAAAATACAACGCAAGTCTTTTCTCCATCAAGACCATTCCGCCTCCGAGAAAATGCTCCGGAATCAGTCTTCCCAGATAGAGATTTGCATCGGTCACCGTAATTCCGTCCCCTTTCCCGTAACAGATAGGCCCGGGATCTGCACCGGCGCTCTCCGGACCAACCTTAAGAGCGCCTCCCTCATCAAAAGAAGCTATGGAGCCGCCACCGGCGCCAACCGTATGAATATCTATCATCGGGACCTTTACAGGGTAACCGGATATATTCGTTTCAAAGGTCAAAGACAGGTTCCCGTCTATCAGGCTGACATCAGTGGATGTCCCCCCCATATCGAAAGTAATGAGTTTAGAGTATCCGGCCGTCTTACCGATCTCATGGGCTCCCACAGCCCCGCCTGCAGGACCGGAGAGAATGGTCCTTACCGATTCGTTCATGGCCGTCTCGGCGGAAATGCTTCCCCCGTTGGACTGCATGATCCCTAAAGAGTCCTTCCGGCCCAGTTCCTCAATAAGGTGTCCGATGTATCGCTGCATCTTCGGAGAAACATAGGCATTGATAACCGTTGTGGATGTTCTTTCAAATTCCCTGAATTCAGAAAGAATTTCATGCGAAAGCGATAGTTCTAGTCCAAGGGGAGCCAGCAATTCTCTTACTTTTTGTTCATGACAAGGGTTCACATAGGGAAAAAGGAAGCAGACGGCCACCGATTCAACGTCAAGGTCCTTGAGGCGTTCGCCCACTGTTTCAGCCTTTTGGGTATCCAGAGGTAAAAGTTCTTCGCCCGTCTGAAGGATTCTTCCCGCAAGACCGAATCTTAGATCTGATGGAATAATGTGTGGCTCCTTGCGAAAGGAAAGATCATACAATCGGGTGCGGTTCTGGCGCCCGATTTCTATAATGTCCTCGAACCCTTTATTGGTGATCAATGCGGTTTTGGCTCCGTTTCTTTCGAGAATGGCATTGGTGGCCACCGTAGAGCCGTGTATGATCTGTTTTTCCCTTCCGTGTGCCAGATAGTTAAGCCCGTTAAGAACGGCCTCTGCAGGATTTGACGGGGTGGAGAGCACTTTGTAAACGCCCCACGTTTCGCCTTGCTTGTAAACAAAATCGGTAAATGTTCCTCCTGTATCCACACCGATAATCATTCATCCCTCCGGTTAGGCATTATTTTTTTCCGGTTTATCCGGGTTCGGTCTATAATACCAATGTGAGCAAAGCCGACGGAACCGCAGTGAAAATGGAAAAATCGTCAGCACCACAACCGAAAGCGCCAATTGAAGAGGAGAAAACCATTCAAGCTTACGGCTGGATGTGATAATCCGATGGAGTAAGATCATTTGAAAGGCCATATTGCGCTTGTTACCCCAGGATCGCAATTGATGTGAAAACCAGATTTCCTCACCGGCATATACCTTTTCGCTGAATCCACCGATTGCTTCAAAGCCGTCCCGCCGGCAGTAGATGAAACATCCTGCCGCAAAACCGAACGTTATGGAAATCCAGTTCCACAGATCCAAAATTTTGCGGGAAAAAGGGGAAATCGGTTTGTCGAAGTCCACGAGGCATCCGCCACCACAGCACCTGCCGCTGGAAAGATGATACAATGCGTTTTGTAGCAGGGCCGGAGCAAGCAAAGTATCCGCATCCAGAAATATGAAATAGCGACTTTTTGCTATCCTTGCACCGGTATTCCGAGCCCGAGAAATCTGATTGACCGGTTCAAAAACGATCCGGGCGTTGTGCCGGCGAGCGACACGGGCAGTTCCGTCCGTAGAATTGTTATCTACAACGATGACTTCTCCGGATACATCCAAGGTTTCCATGGCTTTTTTTAGATATGGAAGCGTTCGGGTCAGCCATTTTTCCTCATTATAAGCGGGAATGATGATGGAATAGCAAGGTGTCATATTCATATTTTATTTAAGATTCAGGCATACCCTGTCCTTAGACTGCTTCAATCGTTGAAGGGGGCTTCGGCGCTATGTTGTACGTAACGCTTACGATGCCCGGCACATCTCGGGTAATCTCGCCGGCAAGCTTCTCGAGAATTTCGAACGAAAGTTGCGTCGGTGTTGCGGTCCGCGCGTCCACGCTTTCCCAGCAACGCACCTCGATCTGCTGGCCGAAGTCACGCTTACCGTCACGCATGCCGGTGACGCGGTCTTCATGAAGTATCGCCATGTACTGGAATGCACCGGTGCCCTTGAGCAGACGCTCGACAACCACGGTTGCCTTTCGGACCGTCCGGATGCGTTGCGGGGTCACTTCGCCGATCACACGTGCCGAGAGGGCCGGTCCCGGGAACGGGATGCGCTCGAACAGCTCTGCCGGAAGCCCTAAAGCCTTGCCAACCTTTCTTACACCGTCCTTGCGAAGCTGAATAAGCGGCTCGATGATACGGTAACCGAAAGCTTCCTCAGGATCGATTCCCAATTGCTCAAAAACATTGTGCTGCCGCTTAATCCCTGCAACGGTCTCGTCGATATCGGTCAGAATAGTTCCCTGGATAAGGTGTTTTGCCCCGCTTTGTTTGACGATGCGTCCGAATACATCTTTGTAAAATGACTGGGTAATGGCCTCGCGCTTTTCTTCCGGATCCGTGATTCCTTTGAGCGCATCAAAGAACTCTTTTTTCGCATCCACTACTTCAACCGTAACGCCAAGCTTTTGGAAAACACCCACAACCTGTTCCGGTTCTCCCTCGCGCATGAGACCGTTTTCGATGAAAACGGTCTTAAGGCGATTGCCCAGGGCCCGATGGCCGAGCATCGTAACCGTAGACGAATCCACACCTCCGGAAAGGGCATTGATCGCCATCCCGTCTCCAACCATGTGCTGGATCTCTTTGACCTTATCATTGATAAAATTCTCTGTGTTAAGCTCCTGCGCAGTAATCTCCTTAATCATGTGCATAGCTCCTTTTTAGCAGTCGGGATGTTTTCTTTATAAATCTTTGTAAATAGCGTAATGAATGATCAGCAGCGAAATCATACACTGTTTGAATATATTAGGGATCGTTAAGATAGAACAGCGGTATTTTGTGTTCATAATTAAAATGCTCAAAATGGGTAGCCATATCAACTAGTTATTTAGAGCCATATTTTCTGTTCTATCTTTACGAACCCTTATGTATGAGTTTGTATGATGTAGTCGCTGATTATTCATGAAGCTATTGGATCGAAAAAATCCCCGCCTACTCATATAATTAAGGCAAACCCTTTAAAGAGGATTCGCCTTATTGAAAAATGACAATCGCAACAATTTTGAAGCCCTGATATTTACACCTAAATTGAGTGATTTTTTACTCGATCTGTATTGATTTATTGTTCGAGACAGCTTTCGTGAATTATCTCTCAAAAGCGGTAACTTTATTAATCCTTACAAACCCCTTTTCTTATCGCCAAATTTAGATTTATACAATCCCCTAACTCACAAGCCCGTTTCCAATCTGAACAGGCCTTTTTCTTATTCTCTAATTTCACCATATAGATAAATCCCCGGTTGGAATATGCTTCGGCATATTTCGGGTTTAAACGTATGGCTTCGTTAAAATCCTCTATAGCTCGCTGATGCTGGTTTAAATTACCATAAGTAATTCCTCGTTTGTAATAATATTCAGCATTGTTCGGATCAAGGTCGATGGCTTGGCTAAAATCCTCTATGGCTTGATTATATTTTTCTAATTTTATATTGGCAACTCCCTGTTTGATATATGCTTCTTTTGTTTTGTCACAAGCCTTATTGGCACATCCAATGATAGCACTTAGAACCAAAATTAAAATACATAAACAAAACTTTCGCATATTATCCTTCCTTCCATAAAAATACTTATTTAGTGCCTGAACGAAAACTAGGATTTTTCGTTAAGATCAAGGAAGACGAAAATTTTAACCACAGACATACATTGAGTATTTCGAGGATTAAAATTTGAGTCTGACGCAGATATTGGCAAAAAAGACAGTTTTCGTTCAGGCACTATTTAGATGGTTTCATGTGTTGTCAATGACTCGCAAGCAATGGCCGCCGTGCGGCTATTGCCTGTCGGGTGTAACCCCTTTTTCACTAATGTCCCCGGCGTTTTTGTCAATAGTCTTTTCACGATTCATCAGCCAATCTGGAATCGATGCCTCGGCTGAATCATAGCCTGGAATATAGGGCTTAAGATCCAGGATCGGCGTATCGGCAAACGCATCTATCTTGTCAATCTCAACCACATTGTTCTTGACTGAGAGAACGCGACAGAGGGATAGGGCAATAAGATTGGGACGAACAGGTGAACGACAGGCAAATACGCCGGTCAATGGGTTTCCCCTGTTCCCTCGGGGATTTACTTGGAGAACGGAACGCTTCTTCGGGGTGTCGCTACGGTCAAACCACCACAGGACCCACACGTGGGAAAAGCCATCGAGCCCGTGCAAAGCCGGCTCAATATCTTTTTTTATTACAAGTGTCGTAAGCCCATTCGACTTATGAACCGATCCAATCGCCCTAAGCATAAACCGTTTTTCGGTCACCTGTTCCGATTCCCGGGCAGTCGCCGAGCTGAGCAGGCTGCCCCAGCCGATCACAACACACATCATTACCGTTAAGAAGACCTTTGAAACATGCTCAATTTTCATAGTATGTTTCCCATTTCAGAACTCCTGATCTGTATACGTAATTTCAGATGCAACAATTTGAACATCGAACATCGAACGTTCAACGTCGAACGTCGAATGTGGAAGGCGCTTCGCTTTGTCTTTATTATAAATGGTAGAATACATTATTCGATGTTCAAAGTTCGATGTTCGACGTTCATCTTTTATATGCCTTCAAGGTGTTGATTCTTCATTAAAATATGTTGAATCTGAATTTACACTAGGTCAGTAGCCCTGCATTTAGATTTTAGGTTTTATTTGTTTGCAGCTTTCCAGCATCTTGCAAAGTGTTTTTCCCCGACTTTTTCAAAGCCGATGTTTTCTTCCAGACAACGGGGTTCCTCAATGGGGCACCTTCCCTGAAAACGGCATCCTTTAGAGGTCATCGGATAATCATAAAGATCCGGTTCCAGGAGCTTTATTTTATGTCTTTTACCCGGCACAGGATCGGGAATGGCCGAAAGCAGTGACAGGGTATAGGGATGACAAGGGTTTTCAAAAAGCTCCTCGGCGGGTGCGGACTCCATGATCTGGCCCTTGTACATGACAGAAATCGTGCTGCACAGATAACTCACCACATTGAGATCGTGAGAGATAAAAAGATAGCTTAATCCCAGGCGATCCTGAAGATCTTTTAAAAGATTAATGATCTGGGCCTGTATGGATACATCCAGAGCCGAGATCGGTTCATCACATACAACCAGTGAGGGGTCCACGCTCAGGGCACGTGCGATGCAAATGCGCTGGCGCTGTCCGCCGCTGAATTCATGGGGATATCGATCTGCGCTGTCCGGAGACATGCCCACCATTTTGAGGAGTTTTTCAAGGCGCTCTTTTCGTTTTTCACCCCTTTTAATACCCAGAATTCGCAGTCCTTCCTCAATGGACAAGCCGGTAGTCATCCGGGGATTTAATGAGCCGAACGGGTCCTGAAAAACGATTTGAATCTCTTTTCGAAGGGGTTTCATATCTTTTTCGGTAAATTCACCGATATCAATCCCTCGAAAGATAATTTTTCCGTGATCCGGCTCCAAAAGTTTCAAAATGAGTCTGGCAACGGTTGTTTTTCCGCAGCCGCTCTCTCCCACCAGACCCAGGGTTTTTCCCTGTTCGATTTCAAGGCTCACGTCATCAACGGCTTTAACCCATCCGGCGATTTTCTGAAAAAAACCTCTGCGTATGGGAAAGTATTTTTTCAGGTTTTGTACACACAGGATAATCTGTTTGTCTTTACTCTTGGATTTCATTTATTTGCATCCGTCTCCCCCTCAAACAGGACGGGGCAGCGGGCCAGGTGTGCCTGGCCGTAATCACACATCTTTGGATATTTTTTGCCACAGATTGGGATTGCATGAGGACATCTGGGATGAAAGGGACAGCCCTCAGGCTTGTAGGCCGGGTTCGGCACCGTGCCGGGGATGCTGAAAAGCCTTTTCCCCCGTTTTGATCGGCTGGGAAGTGATGCAAGGAGCCCCTGCGTATACGGGTGCCGGGCATCATCAAAGATCTGAGCCGTATTCCCCTGTTCCGTGACGATGCCGGAATACATGACATAAACCCGATCGGCAATATTTGCCACTACACCAAGATCATGGGTAATATATAGTACGGACATGGATCGTGTTTTCTGAATGGATTTAAGCAGCTGCAAAATTTGAGCCTGTACGGTCACATCAAGGGCGGTGGTGGGTTCGTCGGCGATAATCAGATCCGGATCACATGCCAGAGCCATGGCAATCATGACCCGCTGTCTCTGCCCGCCGCTGAGCTGGTGGGGATAATCTTTAAGTCGCTGAACAGGTGAGGGGATACCCACGTCTTTCAATAGCTTAATACAGCGGTCACGCAATTCTCCGGCCCATATGTTTTTATGGATTCTGATTGCCTCGCCGATCTGATCTTCTATGTTAAAAACAGGATTCAGCGATGTCAGCGGTTCCTGGAATACCATGGCAATACGATTTCCGCGAATCTTCTGCATATATTCTTCGTCGAGTTCCAGCAGGTTTTTGCCTTGGAACAGAATTCGACCCCCTGCTATTTCCCCGGGAGGTGTTGGGATGAGACCGAGTATGCTGAGTGCGGAAACCGTCTTTCCACATCCGGATTCCCCCACAAGACAGACAGTCTCTTCTTGCCGAATCTCGAAACTGATACCATCTACGGCACGGGCGCAGTCGTGGCCGGATCGAAAATACACTTTTAAATCCTGGACAGAAATCAAACTTTTGTTATCTGTCATTTTAGCACTTTTTCTTTATTTTTAGGCACTTTAGCTCACTTTAGGCATTTTAGGCACTCTTTTGGGTATAAATTGATTCTGTAAGCATTAGCAAAAGTTATGTTGGAAAAATCTAGATGGTGATATTCTAGTTTTTCAGAGTCTTTCTCTGAGTTTTGGGTTCAATACATCCCTGAGACCTTCACCAAAAAGGTTAAAAGAGAGTACCACAATAAGAATTGCAATGCCCGGTATGAAGGTAAGCCAGGGTGCATCAAAGATGAAATTTTTGCCGTCTGAAAGGATGTTTCCCCAGGTGGCGTGGGGGGGCGGCACACCGAATCCCAGAAAGCTCAAGCCGGCTTCCGTTAAAATGGCCGTAGCAATACCGATGGTAGCGGAGACCAGCACCGGCGCAATGGCATTGGGCATCATGTGGCGAAAAATGATCCTGAAGTTGCCGGCGCCGAGCGTCTTTACAGCCGCCACAAAATCCTGTTCTCTTAAAGAGAGAAATTCAGCCCTGACGAAACGCGTGGTCCCCATCCAGCTGGTCAACCCGATAACGATCATAATATTATATATGCTTGCAGGGAGAAGCGCTACCACGGTCAGAATCAGAAAAAAACTCGGGAAACAGAGCATAATATCCACGATTCTCATGATCAGTGTGTCTACGGAGACAGTGTTTTTACGGAAAACTTTTGTCCATGATGACAACGTTTTTTCCCTTGATCTGTTTTTGGTCGATAAAGAATAAAAAATGTATGCCAGAGTGAGACATAAAAGCGCTGCACCGAAACGAATAAAATTGGCCGTTACCAGGGCCGCCCCCGAAATCAAAAGAAACGTCACTAGAACATGATCGACCCTGAGATGGTGTTGCCCAAAATATCCCGCTATTCCGCCCATGAATATACCGATGAGTACAGATATCCCGACGGCCACAAAACCAACGGTTAGAGAAACCCAGGCGCCCTGAAGCATTCT